>TARA_B110001450_G_scaffold126353_1_pt1 | contig 12516 bp, 15 predicted proteins | sample TARA_B110001450 | Tara Oceans TARA_B110001450 (sample SAMEA4396538) | marine metagenome | biome: Polar Biome; feature: [SRF] surface water layer (ENVO:00010504); material: water (ENVO:00002006), including particulate matter (ENVO:01000060) such as... | depth 5 m | reverse complement strand
ATATCATATCATATCATATCATATCATATCATATCATATCAATGTATATGTATAACTTAATAATATAAATTATATTATAATTATTAATAATTATATAAAATAAATATATTTTTATAAAAAAAATGCAATCCTATTATTTAACAGGTTTCCTTTCTGTTTCTTCTAATTATCCATCTCATTTAAAAAAAACATACAAAATATATAATGATATTATTTATAATACTGATTATATATTAGGTTTTATTGATTCTATTGGTATATTTAAAGATAATTTCTTAATCTTAGATATCACACATAATAAAGAAATATTAAAATATATTAATTCAAAATATGAAACAATAAATGATAATTTAATAAAATTTAGTAATAGCAATTATTTAGATTTTATAGGAGATCTCTACACTAAATCTACAGAAAAATTATATATAAATAGATTATTAATTAATGAAATTAATATTGAATTTATTAAAGTTGATGCAAATGCTATTCAACCATATAAAAATAATTATTCAGATGTAGGTTACAATATATCAATTATCAAACAACATAAAATTATGAATACTAATATTATTATGTATGATACAGGAATACAATTAAAGATACCAAATGGTTATTTCGTTGAAATAGTTCCTAATCAATCAATTTTAGATTTTGGATATAAATTAACAAATACAATCATTATAAATTCAAGTTATAATGATAATATATACATCTGTTTAACACAAATTGAAGAAAATGCAATGGATATTGAATATCCATTTAATTGTTGTCAATTAATTATTAGAAAACAAGAATTTGGCGATTTTATAGAAATGAGTGAATATGATTAATATATTATTTCATTTGTATATTGAATTATAATAACATCAACAAAATTATATCCTAATGTAAATATAATAAAATGGAATCAATTAGTCTTGTTGTTATTTTACTATGGGTTGCTATTTTTGGTATATGTGATACTATTATTAGGAAATTTACTATATTTTATTATAAAATTATAGCCTATATGATAATAGGTATAATTGCAATTTTAATATTAAAATTAAATAAAAATAATTATATATTAGTTCTATGAACAAGATTTTGGTGGCATACCATGATGATAATATTGATCTAAAGTTGATTCTATATCCATTGGTTTAAACATTGGTTTATAATTAATATTATCCGCAGGTGGAAAATGCTTATCTTGATCATCTAATTTTTCTAAACACGGTATATGATTCTGTTTAAATAACTCTTTCGTATTTGTTGGAACATTATTAAATGGTTGAATACTCTTATAATCTTGAGGATTCGCATTACAACCTGCAAACCACGGAATAAAACGATTTATACCTGTTCCACGTAAATTACATGCATTATTTGATATACGAGTATCTTCAGTATAATTACCGCAATTTTCACTTATTCCTTTTATATTACAACCGGTTTTTTTATAACTTCCTGGTAAATATTTATCTGTCTCACAATGCGTATTTTTATAATTTAATCCACGTAATTCACTATCATCATTTACATTTGTTCCTGATGGACAAGTTGCATATCCATATTGTTGATATCTTAAATATGGATCCGGTGTTATATCTTGAGAACAAGCATTCGGATCATTACAAGGTGTATTAATATGATATAAACCAGGACCCATCGATTTTTTTATTTGTTGATCATAACTACAATAATCTTGTCTAATATTAGTTTGCATTTTACTTATATATTATAAGAAAAAATATATTATTCAATAAATGAAATATTTATTGTTAAAACACAATGATTATTTATCAGATTCTATGATCTCTTATATCCAAAAAACAAAACTTGTATATTATAAAGAATATCAACACTTTACATTATTTGGTTACTCTTTAAAAAAAAATAGTAATTATATATTATGTGGAAAACGTATTCTAAAACTCTATCAAGATCTATTCATTGATTTTAATATTCAAGTTAAACATTTAAAAATTGTTATCATTGATTCACCACAACATAGACAATTTATAGATCATGAATTTTTTATTAACGGTGGTTTTACTTATTTAAATAATAATATTATTTTTGTTTATCGTAATGATGAAATGTTAAAAGTAGTTCTACACGAAGTTATTCATCATGCTTTTTATTTTAAAGAGTTTGATGAATTCTTCGGTGATCCTATAAGATCTAAAGTTATTATTAATTTTAATGAAGCTATTGTAGAATTTTTAGCAACTTTATATCAAATTAAATACACTAAAACCAATATTAAAGATGAATTAAAACATTCCTTAAAAAATGTTAAATATGTTTTAGGTATGCCTAATACCACATTCAAAACTCAAATATATTCTTATATCGTCATTAAACACCTATTATTAAAAAAATATAAATTAATATTCAAATTAATACAAAATAAACAATATGATAAAATATATCAATATGTTTATAATACAAAAATAAACATAAAACCCATTAAACCCAATAAACAAAAATTAATATTCGTATCAGTCAGCTATTTATAACCACAACGCGAATTACTTATATAATTTGAATACGGTAAAGGTACTGATTTATATGCTATTGTTTGACAAGCATTTAAATGTAATGGTTTCGTATTAATTGGAGTGGTTTTATCATTATAAATAAAACCATCATCCGATGGAGTATATACAGATCCACAACATTTTGATATATACCTTGTTTGATTTCGTAAATCTGATTCCAAATCAATCACATCTCCCTTTATATGACTTACATTATTACCCGCTGTCCAACCTAATTGATGCCTACAAGGTTTCGCATTTTCATAATTATTTATATTTAATACATATCCTAATATTCCTACATTCCTATTTAATTCGTTTTTATAACTACAATTATCATATTTTGAACGGTTAAAAGACATTTTATTTATTTAAAGATATTTTCTTTTCGTAATATTCTTTTATTATATCCTTTGAATTATCTTTTGATCTTATTTTACTATACAATGATAATTGTATTTCATCTAATTGCTTAATATTATTCAAAATCTTTTGAATATCAGATCTACTATATTCAATATCCCTCTTTAATAAACGCTTTAATTCCAATATTAAATATTCTTTCATATTTACTTCATTATTTTTCGTTATCATTTTTATATTATTAACGCTTTTTCGTGACCAACCCGCAAATTAGGTAAAACATTTATTTCAAATCCTTCTTTTGTTAAATTCCTACAAAATGATACATCTTCAGAACATATTTCTCTTATTAATTTACCATCTATTCCTTTAAATTCCTGCAATTCTGTATGAAAATAAGGATAACTTAAACTATCTATCGCCGTTTTTGTTAATGCCATAAATCCCATCCCACAATATGCTACACTTAAATATTTTGCTTCTTTATATTTCTCTATATCTTCCTGTTGCAAATATTTAAAAGAACCTGTCTTCTTCAAATAATTGATATCCCAATCTTTAACTATCGCTAAATTCTTTAAATCACTCATCCTATAATAACCAGATACTACATCTTTCTCATTTGTTGCTTCAATTAAATCTATTAAGTTCTGCGCTGTAAATACTATATCTGAATCAATTGTAACAAATATATCAAAATCCATACCATCAAATGCTTTTTGATCTATTCCACGTAAATTACTTAACCCTAATGTTTGCATTCTTGCAAATGAAACAAAACTTGATATACCGGGAGATACTACAATATCATATTTATTCATTTCCCATAATGTATTTAAACTACTTGTCCAAGATACTATGAACTTTGAAGAAAAACTATTACCCGGTAATCCTATAACTACTTTCTTTTTTTTTATTTCTTCTTCTATTGTCTTTATTTCATTTTCCATTTCTTTAATTGTTATAGTATATTCTTATATATTTATTTTATAAAATCTTTTATTGATGATTTCTTTGGAATTGATGATTCCTTTGGAATTGGTGATTCGAAATTACTAACATCTTGTGTTTTTGATGAAGATTTATATGAGGTTGATGTTTGTTTTGGAGTATCACTTGATATATTATCAATATCAGTTGATTTATTATTTGCGATATTTGATGTATCAATTGTTGATCCTGTAGATTGTTTAGATTGTATAGGTTGCATTGGTTCTGTAGATTGTATTGGTTGCATTGATTGTATTGGTTCTGTATGTTGTATAGGTTGCATTGATTCTGTAGGTTGTATAGGTTGCATTGGTTCTGTAGGTTGTATTGATTGCATTGGTTCTGTAGGTTGTCCAGGTTGTATAAGTTGTCCAGGTTGTATAGGTTGTATAGGTTGTCCAGGTTGTATAGGTTGTTCAATATTTTCAGTCATTCTATATTGATCAATTGGTTGTGGATCTGATGATTCACTAGTAAACATATAAATTACAATAATAATTATTATTATAAAAATTATAACTGCTAAAATAATTAATGGTATAAATGCAGGTGAATCTGTTATTGATAAATTATCTTTTTTATCATTATCTTTTTTATCATTATCTTCATTTGTAGATTCAGTTGTATCCTCGTTTGTATTTTCGTTATCAAACTTTTCTAATAATCCTTTAAATCGTTCTTTATACATAATTTTATTTATTATACACATATTATTGTTTCAATGGTTTAATAACTTCTATACGGTTGATTCATTGGTTGATTCATCGGTTGATTCATTGGTTGATTCATCGGTTGATTCACTGGTTGATTCATTGGTTGATTATATGTATATAAACTAGGTGTAAATGCGATTATTACTATAAAAAATATTATTATAATTGATACTAAAAATATCAAAAGATATATCTTATATGGCGATTTTAATAAATTAACATCATCTTCTACAGGTTCTTCATCTTCTTCAAGATTTCCAGATTCTCCAGGTTCTCCAGATTCTACAGATTCTCCAGATTCTACAGATTCTTCAAGATTTTCAGATTCTTCAGATTCTTCATCTTCTACAAGTTCTTCATCTTCTACAGGATCTACAGATTCTCCAGATTCTCCAGATTCTCCATTTCCAACAGAATCTACAGGATCTACAGAATCTTCAAATTTTTCAATAGAATTTTTAAAATGTTGTTTATGAATTTTTTTAAATCGTTCAAGCATTTTAATATTGTATTAGAAAAAGTAAAATGTATATAGATAACCCAAAAATAGATATAGAGATATATGAATGGACATCCTCGACAAATAAGAAAACACATATAATAAGTGATATATATCGAGATGATCAAATTGATATAGCAGTTAGAAAAATACTAAATTTCTTACAATATGATAATATATATCTATGGATAGATAACGAAATAATAGAATTTAATACATCAGAAGAATTAAATAATATTAATCCATTCTTATATGATCATACAAATGGTCCTAAAAATAAATTAATATTCACTGATAAAAAAGGATTATTCTTATATTCTAAAATTAATCTTGTTAATATTGAAACATTTAAAAGTAATAAAGAAATATTAAATGTATTTTTCAAATATCAAAGACCGCAAATCAATATTAATGAAAAAACACTAAATGATCTTTATAATCAAACAGAAACGAATACAATACAATCTGCTATAATAACTTTTTATGAATTTGATACAACAATAAAATTAGATAAAACTTTAAAATATTATTATCGTAATAATAAGTATGAATATGATGTTTTATTTTGGGTATATGATAATTATAATAAACATATAACTGTAAAAAATAAAAAGAATTATAGTAGTATTATTAATGATCTAGATAGTACTACATATGATAATGAACAACTTATTATTATTAAATATTTTCCGGATTCTTTAAAATATTATTATAAAATTAGTATTAATTATAATGGCTATATTAATGTTAAATTTTATTTAGGTAATAAATCAAAATATTCAATCGACAAAGTATTGAAATTAAAATCAGAAATAACTAAAAATTTTAAAGATATTCAACATTTTAATGATGTTTCATTACGATATCAATTAAGTTTAAAAGCAAATAATTTTTCAAAAGAATTATTTATAAAAAATAGTTCTAAAATATATAATTTTATAAATACACAAGATAATTTTTATATTTATAATAGAACTTCAAATAATACACAAAGTTATGATATTAGTACTTATATTAAAGAATTATATAACACTTTCAAATCTACTCCAGAAGAAATAGTATCAATATTATTACCACAAATTGATAAAAAAGAATTATCCACAAAAGAATTATTAATATTAGTTAATAATGTTATCAGTGATGAAGAAATTAATTTAACAAAAACTAAAAAAATATATTTTACACAAAAAACCTTTTTTACAATTACTAAAACGGATAGTTATAATATTACTATTTCAGTAAATAATATAAAATCAATCTTAGAATTAGGTTATTTCAATTTTTGGTTATCTAAAATTACTTATAATAATTCTAAACAACTTAAGAAACCTGATAAAAAACCAATTTCATCATCTTCTTCTTCTTCAAAAGTAACAAGTGATAGTTCTGATAATTCATTAAAATCATTTGATTCTAATGAATCATTAAGTGGTGGTATGCCCGATAAAAATACTAAAATTAGACAATTAAATACACTAAAAATATTAGATCCTGATCTATTTAATGAATCTTACAATACAAAAACATATGCACAAACTTGTCAAGGAAATCGACAACCTATGGGATTAACTAATGAAAAATTTGAAAAATATAAACTAAATGTTGATAATCATCTAGTTATTAATAAAAATACTTACTTCTGTCCTAGATATTGGTGCCCTATTAGTGAAAAACCTATTATTGATAAAAATAAAGATACTTGTGATAATCCAGATGAAATTCCTATAGATATTTATTCAACAAAAGCGGGAACATTTAATAAACCAGATGAACCTCGTTATGTAGCATATTATAATCAAAGTTATTTGAAACCATGTTGTTATATTAAAAATAAACAAGTCGTTATTAAAGAAGAACTACCTAATTTACCTACAACTATTACAAATCAACCTACAACTGATAAAACAATTGATAATAATAGTGCAAGTAATACACATATTTATACTGTATATAATAGAGAAATACCCGATAAACGTTATGGAATATTACCGTCATCAATATTAAAAGTTATTGATGATAATTCAGCTGGTTTAGTATGTTCTAAAAAATTAAAATCAAAATTATGTTCCTTTAGAACTGGAACACCAAATAAAAATAAAGACCTAATGGATATATTAACATTTTTATTAAATTATGATAATCGTGAAGATCTAGTTAAAGCAATATACAATAAATTAGATTTAATTAAATTTATATCACTTGAGAATGGTTATATAGCACGCGAATTTATGAAACTTGCAATTTATAAAAATCAACGTAAAATAAGTCAAAAAATATTTAAACGTAATTTTAATGTCAAAATTAATGAAAAATCTTTAAAAAATATTCAATTCGCTTTTAATGAATTTATAGATTATTTAAGATACCAAAAAGTCTTAAATCCACATTATTTATATTCTGTTATCGCTTTAACATTAAAATTTAATTTATATATATGGAAATCTAAAAATGAAAATAACTTTACATTTTTATTACCATTATATGTAAGTTATAATGATATTAAATTATTATCAGGAACGGAAAAAGCAATTAATATATTCTTTAATTCAGAAATTAATATGTTTGAACCTATTGTATTAAAATCAACAAATAATATTAAATATACTTTTGATTTTACTACAAAAAATATTAAATTAGAAAATGAATCTTCAATTGATTTTACTATATTAGATAAAATCTCAGAATATATTACTTTAAATAAATTTGGTTATAAGATAAAAATTGTTTTATTAAATAGTAATTTAACTGTAAATCATTTTGTATTAGAAAATAATGCTATTATAAAATGTAAATTAATAGAACCAATTTTATTAAATAAATTATTTGAAATTATAGAATGTAGAGAATTACAATTATATGATGAATTTATCTATAATGATTTTGAAAAAAATTATAATCTTGATAATATTACTGATTTTGAAATTATACATAATAACCTAAAACAACAATTATTTAATGATACTATCATTATTTATAATAAAAATATTCAATTAACTTCAGAAAAAAATAATATACTTACAGATGTTGATCATATTTATGAAAATAATATTACGGATTCCATTTTTCAAAATGAAATAGAAAATCATAAAGATATTAAAGATTGGTATAATTCTTTTGATTTTAATAATACCTTTATGACAGATAAAATTACTTACAATAAAGGTAATTATTCTTTTAGTAATAAAGCAATCAATCAATATATTACATTTTTTGATAATAAATATAAAACAAATATCATTAATAATGATATCAATAATATTACACAACATAATAGTATTATACCTGATCTAAATAATATTGATTTTACTAAAGGTAATATTGAAAAAATGCCTAGTAAATGGAATAGTTATAATTTTCATTATGTCCATAGTAATAATTATACAAATAATACTATATTTGAATTTATAGTAAATATAATGAAAATAGATAAAACAAATGATATTAAAAAATTAGGAATTGATAATATTAAAAAAGCATTTGGATCATATGATGGATTTATTTTATTATGTTATTTGTTAAATTATAAAACTATAATATGTAATGATTTAAAAGTATCATTAAATACACAAATACAAAGCATTTATGATAAATTTTATAAATTAAGTAATATCAAAAAAGAAGATTTTATTAATAATATTATTCCTAAATTTGAAACATCTGAAATACATTTATATTCAATTGCTGAATTACTTGATATCGTTATCATTGTTATACATCATAGAACTTACGCTTTATTAAATAAATCTACGGAAAAACCAAAACGTAATAGTATTGAAGATATAAGTGAATCATCTAGTATGTTTATTAATAATAAATTGAAAAATAGTAATTATGATAAGTATCCATTAATTATTATATATTCCGACGAAAAACGTTTATATTTTGTAAATAAACAATATTATACGGAAATTGCTAAAGCACCCGATAATATTAAAGAAATTATTAAATATAAACTTAAAACTTTTAAAAAATTGGTATAAAAGATTACCATTACATTATATATATACAATGTCAGAAATTGTTGAAGATACTCTTGAAGAAAGAACACCTACCGAAGAAGAATTAGATGATTTTAAAAACAAAATGGCTGAATGGTTAAAAATGGATGAACAAGTTAATAAATTATCCATTGCTATACGAGAAAGACGTAAATTACAAAATGCTTTATCCGGTTATATTAAAGACTTTATGTTTAAATTTAATTATCACGATGTTTCTATTAATAATGCTAAAATTAAAGCAAGACAACGTGAATCTTTAGTTCCTTTAAAAGTTAATGATATTAAAGCTAAAATGATTGAATATAAAGATCTTAGTGGTGAAGATCTTATTAACAAAATATTTGAAAATCGTGAGAAAAAACTTGTTAATACTGTTAAACGTATTGTTCCTAAAATTAAACATTTAGAATTATAATTATCTGTCAAATATTTAAAATGCTATCTTTATCCACTGGCGATTTAATTTCCATTAATCGTAGTTGCTTAACTGCTACAGGTATTTCAGTCGCTCTATATTCTTATGCTAGTAAATATGAATCTAATACACGAAAAGCAGGTATTATTAAAGATGTTGCCATTGTTCTAATGATTTATACACTTATTTGTTTAATATCATTTAATGGTATCGCCATTATGTCAAAAAATACTGATATTACTATCATAGCTTATGCGGTTTTTACTATTATTATGTTAAGTATTGCTATCTTTATGATCTATACAAATCTAAACTAATGTTAAAATACTTGCACAACCTTCCGATAAAGCATCTAATGCTTTATCCGTTATATTATAATTCTTTATTAAATAAAATATTGTTAAATATTCAGTTTTTGTTATTTTTTTACGATCAATTACAGATTTTATTATTAATTTCATATCATCTTCTGATAATCTTCCATCTCCACGACCCTTTATTTGTTCATCTGCTATATCTAAAATAGCTTTATCATATCTTATACCATCAATTTCTTTATAATAACTCATTTATTTATATAAATAAATAAATAAAATATGACATCGTCATCCACAAATCCATATCTATTAATTACTATGGGTCCTACTGGATCAGGTAAAAGTTCATTAATTAAAGCGGTTTGCGAATACTTAGGACTACCGATCACTAAAAATAAAGTTTTAATTGATGATTTGGTAGTTGATAATCCATATTATAGAACTAAAGTTAAAGAGTTTTTAAACACTAAATCATACGATGAACTTATAAAGTTATTTGAAGAAGGTGATACAGATTTACAAAACACATTTAACCGTTTTTATTTTTCAACAAGAAGTCAAATATATTGTTATAAATCATCTCGCTACTATGGAGATTTACTAAATAAAGCTGATACAGAATTTAATAAATATAATGAAAAATTAACTTTAACAAAAGATTTTACATCTGAAGAACATAAAAGATTTAATTGTGATAATACTAATGATATTAAATTGAAAAAATTAATTGATAAACATCAAAGTTTTGTATTAGAAACAACAGGCACTAGTTTTCCGGATTGGCTAGTTAAAATACCTAAATTAGCAAACTATCAAATTATATTTGCTATACCTGGAGTTAATACTTGTAAATTATTAACAAGAAATAAAACTAGAGCTATTACTACTTTAAAACACTTTTTAATAAATCCTTATAATACTGAACCTGAACCACCTAGATTACCAACTGTAGATGAAAAAAAATATAAAACCGTTGTAAAACGAATTATCTCTACATTTAATACTATGATTGAACAAAATAAGCAAAAATATAGATTATTAATTTTTAATAACGATATTGATCATCAACCAATGACACTTGAGTATGATAGTAATTCTAGTAATTCTAGTAATAACTCAGATATTTTAGATATTTTAGAAACTATTTTTGATACACAAACACCTTGTGTAAAAGGTGGGAAAGTTAAAAAACTAAGTTCATAAAAACATTTTTGTTATTGTAGTTTCCACACAAAATATATAATGTATTAGTGTTCCTAATATTATTAAACCTATAAAAACTAATATTATATTTAATTTAAAATAATATGCAATTATTATTGCACCTATAAATGTTAATAATACATCCATTATTGCTATATCCATAAATCTATAAGAATGTATTCCTTCTTTTTCTTTACCGAATATATGTCTATGATGACACAAGAATGTCATTTTAATTTATATGTAGTTATAATATCTTTCAATTCATTCGGTTTTAATGCTATATTATTTTTACCATCTTTCAAATAAATACCATACCTACCTACTACTATTTTCAATTCATCTTTATATTCTATCGGTAATTTTACCAAAAATGTTATATCACTCTTTAATAACTTTTTCTTATTAAGTTGTTTTAAATATCCTTCGTAATTTATATATCTCTTATCACTTGTTAATATACATTTTCCATATCGAGTATTTATTATCTTTGGTTCTTCAATTATTGTGCGTTTAGGTGCGTTTAAAATTGATTCATCTATCGTTTTATTAAACTTATCCAATATCTTTTTATAATCTACTTTACCTTCTGCTACCAATTCTATCTGTTCTTCCATTATTTTTGTTGTTTCCGGATTTATTATATATGGTGCTACTTCATTTAAATATTCTACTATTTCTTTACCTATTTCGGTATTCCTTATCATTTTATTATTCCCACCTTTTGTATATAACTCTAATTCTACTTCTTTTTCTTCTGTATAACCATCTTTTATTTTGAAATATTCTTTTGCTTTTATTTGTTTCTTAGGATTACTACAATACTCTACATAATTCTTGCTAAATAATGATGATACTATTGTAGCATATGTAGATGGTGTTCCTATTCCTTCATTTTCCATTAACTTTATAATTGTTGTATCATTATACAATGTTAATTTATTTACTGATGCTTCCGTATATACTTTCAATATTTTAAGTTTATTTGGAAATTTTAAAGTTTCTTTAGAAATCTCTTTTTTGTCTAGTATTAAAAATCCATCAAACTTTAATACTTTTTTTATTGTTTTAAATATATCTTTCTCATATTTTAATTCTATATTGTATTGATCATACAACGCATAACTTAATTGACTTGCTAATGATCTTTTATAAATTAATTTATATATCTTATTTTGTATATCATCTTCGGTTAAACTTGTTTTATTAATATTTGTTATCCTTATACATTCATGCGCTCCTGGTTTAAAATTATAATTATTTGGATTTGAATATTTTTCACCATAATTTTCTAAAACATATTTCTTTGTTTGAAATTTAAATTGATTACTTACAGAATATGAAGATGTTCTATGATACGTAATATAACCCGATTCATACATCTTTTGCAAAATATCCATCGTCTGTTTGCTTGATAAACCAAAACTATAACTACAATCCATCTGTAATGTTGAAGTTATATACGGTGGTGGTGGTTTTTGTATAGAATC
>TARA_B110001450_G_scaffold118329_1_pt1 | contig 12602 bp, 10 predicted proteins | sample TARA_B110001450 | Tara Oceans TARA_B110001450 (sample SAMEA4396538) | marine metagenome | biome: Polar Biome; feature: [SRF] surface water layer (ENVO:00010504); material: water (ENVO:00002006), including particulate matter (ENVO:01000060) such as... | depth 5 m | reverse complement strand
AAAATGACATTTTCTCATCAAATGGTGAGGCTAATTTTTAAAGAACAACTCTACAGGGCTTTTACTATTCTAAAAGGCGAGAAGTATCATCATGGTTAAAAGACAATTTTAAATAAAAACAACATTTTTATTTGTATATTAATGATATGTTGTTAAAAATTATATGAACCAAATAATATTATTACAGAAAAGATATGTGTATTATATCAGTTTTATTGAATTAAAAAGTTAGTATTTAATCTGAGATACTTAAACTAAATTAATAGCTTTTAGTGAAGAAAATATATTTTAAAAATTTATATGGGTTAAGGTTTATTGCTGCTCTAATTGTAATGTCTTACCACTTTTATGGAGATTCTGTAATTCACGGACATTATGGAGTTGTTTTGTTTTTTGTATTAAGTGGGTTTTTAATTACTTTTTTATTATTTGAAGAAAAAAAAGAGTTAAAAAAAATTAAGATATTCAACTTTTATATGAGAAGAGTTTTAAGAATTTGGCCTTTATATTTTTTAATCTTAATTATATCTGTAGTACTATATATTTACTCAAATAAAAGTTTGAATATCATTAATACAGTTCCATTTTATTTGTTCTTTTTACCAAATGTAGCTTTTGCATTAAATATAACTATTAATAAATATTCAAGCATATTATGGTCTGTTGGGTCTGAAGAACAGTTCTATTTATTATGGCCCATACTTGTTAATTCTTTTAGCAGGAAGAGATTCTTGAAATTAAATTTATTTTTTATTGCTTTTTTCACATTTGGTCCAAATATTATTGATTTCTTTAATCATAATATTTTAAATGATTCGGAAATTATTATTAAAATATCTAAAATTATAAATAAAACCGGCTTTAACTGTATTGCTACTGGAGCTGTATTTGCTTATATATATAAGTATAAAAAACCAGTAGTTAATTTTATTTTTAAAATTCAAATTATGAATTTTATTTTAATAATTTTTTTGCTAATTTTTAATACAAAGACATTTCTATTTAAAGGAATTGACGATCAAGTTTATGCTTTTCTATTTGGAATTCTAATATTAAATCTCGGAATAAACAATCAGTCTATATTTAATCTGGAAAATAAAATATTAAACTATCTAGGTAAAATTTCTTTTGGGATTTATATGTATCATTTAATAATGATTGATTTAACTCAATTCATAATGTTGCAATTTGAAATTAATAGACATATTATATTTTTAATTAGTTTATTTTTAACGTTGTTCGTTTCAGGAATTTCTTACAAATATTTTGAAAAACCTTTCTTAAAAATAAAAAACAATAAATTTTCTAATTCTATTTTATCATCTTGATTTAAAGTTTAAAACTTTTTTCCGGCAATCTTGACATCTATAAGTTTTTAACCTTAAGTGTAAAATTTTACTTAATATTTTAGAATTCTTTGTTGATTCTTTTCTAATCAACATGCCATTACAAATTTTACATATTTGTTTTGTTGAATCACTACTTTTTAGCAGCCTGAATCTGACTCTTCTGATTATCAAAATAAGTGAAAGAAACAGAATGATAGCCCCTAGGGAGTTTGAAAGTCTAAATCCTTGCATTTGGCTTGACAAATTAGATATTGATTCAATAATGAAATCCGTAGAAAATTTGAAAGAAGTTACGATCGTTACTCTTAAAAAATTAGATAAATCAAAATCTTGAGTAGATAAGAAAATTCCTGTTAAGAATAGGATTAATACAAAAGTTTCAAAGTTATATTTATTTAAAAAACTTAAAATTCTTCTTTTTTTCTTTATTTTTTTCACTTAAATTATAATTTTTTTTCTTTATTATTTATATTTATTTACGCATTCCATAATATAAGGAAATTTAGTGACTGTCAATGAACAAAGAAAAATTTCTCTTTTAGAAATCTTCATATTTTTTATCTAATTGTTTAATAACTTTTTTATGTTTTAAATTAAAACATCCTTGATATGATGTGATTTCTTTTGTAAATACTTGCTTTACTATAATTTCTTTATAAAAATGGCATATTTTTCATACCCGTTGAATAACAAGGTGTATTATTTAACCTATAACCTGTATTTTAGAAAATGAAACTAAAAAAGGAAATAGAAATAATATAAAGTGGATTCTATAGCTAAACATCATTTATCTAGTGAAGGTAGAGTTGTTGTCATATTAATGATCTCTTCATTTAAATAATTTGTCATTATTGGGCTCCCACCCAAACAACAAAAAACAACATCAAGACCAATACTTTTAAAGTCTAAATTAGAGAACCCTTCTCCCTGTTTTAATTCTAATTTTTGACCTTCTGGTTTTAAATATTTAGGATAAACAATATAATTACTCTTTAGAAATGAGTGATTAAAATATTTAATCTCAGAAATTTCCTGAGGAATATTAGTCTCATTTATAACTAGAAAATTAATTTTGCCTTTGCTGAACCCATTGAAATGAATTCTTATAGATGGAGTCTCTGGATGTAATTTTTTAATAATACTTTTCTGATTTTCATAAAGTTTGGCATAAGGGAAATTATAAGATGAATCGTAATTTATAATTTTAGTTACATATTTAGTTAACTCTTCATCATTATGATTTAAAATACTATCTAAATATTTTCTATCAGAAATTACCTCGAGCTCTTTAATATACATCTCTTGTAATGTGAGATTTTTATATAGGGTTTCTATTATTAAATTTTTTAAGTAAACATTATCCCATTGTGTATTTTCAGGTAGTTCTCCTTCAATGGTAAGTGTCCCAAACTTTTTATTGGCAGGTGGACCCGAATCTATATTCATCCATTCTCTACCAATTGGCTCAAATAACTTAGTTGTGGGATTATAATAAAATCTAAGATTATGAACTGAATAACCATGTTTGCTGTTCAATAAGTCAGAAACTGCAAAAACAGTTGCAAACTTTTTTAAGTCAAATACTTCTTTAGCTGCAAGCTTACCGCTGTAAAAAGAAAACCATAATTGCTTAATTTCTGCTAATTGACTTTTCAGAGCAGAATCCTTCAAAATGTTTTTAAGATTGTAGAATTTTAGATTTGTGTTATAATTAAACGAAGTGCTAATATCCTCATTCTTTAATGCAATTTTCATTCTAAAAATTATACCGTTTTCTAAATCATTATTTATTAAAATGTGATCTCCAAAACGCTCTTCAAGATAATATAATCCAAGATATTTTTTATTTAAATGCACATCACAAAACCCAATTCTTAAGTATATGCCTCCTCTTGATTTTAACAACTTATAGGCCAACCAATCAGTTAAATACCCTCTAGCATTTGGGTATATAAAAGCAAACTTAGACATCCCATTTATTTTTTTATCGTCTTCTAATTTTAATTTAAAACTCCATTTATTTTTATGGCTAAAATGCTCATTTAGTCCACCTGTAAGAGCGATTTTAGTATTAAATTTTAGATCATTATATTTTAATTCTGCTTTAATATCTGATTGTAAAGAATCCGGAAGATAGTTTGCTGTAAGTGCTAAATTTCTTCTTGATTGTAATTTTTCAAGGTCTGGAGCTTTTATATTTAAATAAAAATCATTAATGCTGTCATTTAAGTTGATTTCGCCAGGAACATCCTTAGATTCCATTTCTTGAAAAAAGAATTTTATTTTGCTCTTAATCTGATTACTTAAAATAATTCCTAATCCGAAACTAAAAAAAACTAATATTATATAAAACACTTTTTGTCTCACTGGTTTAATATTTGACGATATATATTAGAGAATTTTTCAGCTCCTTTTTTTAAAGAAAAATATTTATGTGAAATCTCAATTATTTTATTCTTTTCAATTTTAAAATCGTTAATAATTAAGTCTATTATTTTATTGTACTCTTTATTAGTGAATTTTTCTATCAAAAGTTCCGGCATACTTAATTTCATTATTTCTTCTACATCACCTATACCGCTGTTACATATAATAGGAATTCCTAAGTTCATAATTTCTCCCATTTTAGTAGGACAGGATGCTTTTTTTGAAAATAATGGCAAAATGAAAAATATAGAAACATTACTTGCACTAATATAGGAAGGCATCATTTCTCTAGAAGAAGATTGGATTTTTATAGATTCTATATCAATTTTTTTATTTTTTATTTTTTCTAATATTAGTTTTGGATTATCTTTTGTAATAAATAGGAGTTTAGAATTAGATTTTTTACCATGAAGTAATTTAAAAAAATCTAACATTTCATCTAGCATATACCAAGTTCCTATTGATCCCACATAGGAAATTACAAAATCATTTTTATTAACCCCAATTTTGCTTCTAATTTCTCTAACATTTTTTTCTTGAAAAAGTAATTCATCTGAGCAACAAGGAATTACTTGAATTGTAGATAGATTTGGTATATCCCAACTTAGGATTTCTTCTTTTCCAGCTTTAGTTAGCGAAATTGTTGTATCAGTAAATTGTAAAAACTCTTTTTCTTTTCTCTTAAAATAATTGTAAACTCTTTTATAAATAAAATGATTTTTGTTCCAAATATTTCCATCTACTCTTTCGTCAGCATAAAAGCCTCTCATGTCAAAAATAAACGGTACGTTATATTTTTTATTTATTTTTAGAGCTACTAATGAAGTTATATAGCTTCTAGAATGTATTAAGTTTATTTTAGTAGATTGACTTATTTTTTTTATTGCTTTTTTAAGTTTGTAAATATCCCAAATAGTTGATATAATAGGTGGTCTTTTAGTGTATTTTAAAGGAATCCAGTTTATTTTATTAGTAGCTAATTGCTTTGAAATTAACTTATTATTTAGAAGATAATTTTGAGGTTTTTCAAAGCTAATAATTGTTATATAATAGCTTTTATTCAAATTTAGTCTAAAAAGGTATGGAAGAATTTGAGACTGGCCTAAAGGATCAGTAAGGCCATCATATGATGCATATATTATATTTTTTATTTCCAATTATATCAAAATTTTACAAGCATTATAGATTGCAATAATATCACTTTTTAAAAAAATTTATTATTGCATTTAGAAATTTAATCTTCCCGTATGTATGGGCTAAAGATTCGTTAAGGCTTTGGTGATATTGATTTACTCTAGTCCATGAAACTACACCCTCTTGTTTTTTATTAATTATGTTAATTTTATCTTTTGTTTTTAATAAAATCTTGTATCCCAATTCTTTAGCAATGTTTTCTATCTCAGAATTGTAAATTCCGTTGGGATAAGCTAAAATATTCAACTCTGTATTCGTAATATTTTCTAACTCTTTTTTAGAGCTTTCAAGTTCAAAATGAATTTCATTTGATGATAAGTTTGTTAAAATAGGATGGGAATAAGAATGAGAACCAAATTCTACTTTATGTTCACATAATAGTTTTAAATCTTCTATAGAAAGCATTTTAGAATACTTGCTTTCTTCCATTTTGGTGTACATAGCCATCTTTTCGGTGAACTTTCGTCTATTATTAATAGAAAGCTTGCTTAAAATTTTGGTGAATACTTTCTCTATTTTCACAGGCCTAGATGGGTCAATTATTATAGAGGTTTCCATAAATTCGCTATCAAAATATTCATTAATATTACAATTATTTAAAATGTCATAAACTCTCACAAAGTCTTGTGGTTTTCCGGTTTTTAAAATTTCAGTATCAATATTAATATTGAAAGGAATATCTAGTTCTTTTAAAATAGGCAGAGCATTTTTAATTATATCCTGGTGACCGTCATCAAAAGATATAATAGCAGCTGATTTTTTGCTGTTGTCAAAGTGCTTTTCAACTTCAGAAGGCAAAAGAACTTTATAGTTTTTTTTAATAAATAAACATAAGTCTTTAAAAACTGATGTTGGCATTCCCTTATAAAAATTTTGATTTTTGTTATTAACTTGATGAAACATAAGAATCAATAGTCTATTGTCTTTCCTTTTAACAGGAATATAGTTAATGCTTAATATCCTAATTAGATAAAATAAAAAAGATTTCATAGTGTAGTTAAAATACTCTTAGCAGAAAAGAAGTTTATTTATTTAAATTATCTAATATAAATTATTTACCCTAGATAATTTTAATAATTAAATAAGTAATTAAGTCTAAAATTAGATTAATTTTAAAGAAAAATAAAAAAGTTTGTTATTGTTTATTGAATCAGCATTTAGTTTTCAAGATCTACTTTTACTACCCATATATATAATCGTTTTAATTTTTTTTTGCTATTCTTTTTCTCCCAAAGAAAAATATCTGGTCAAATATTTTAGACGCGGCTTTTTACTTAAAATTATTGGGGGAATATTTTTTTTGCTTGTTTACACCTTTATTTACGAAGGAGGAGACACTTGGAGCTACTTCTACAGCTCAAGAGCAATTGGAAATTTAGTACTTGCCGACGGATTTGATGGAATAAAAGTTCTATTGGGCATAATTAATAATGAAGAATCATTAATATGGTTTAGACCCACTACTGGTTGGCCAAAGTTTTATATGGCTAGGGATTATTACACTTTTACAGTTTGTAGAATAGCTGCAATATTTTATTTGCTAGGGGGGAAAAGTTTTATCGTTAGCACTATTCTTCACGCAGCATTTTCTTATATAGGGCTTTGGAAATTATTTAGAGTAGTACACTTTTCGTTTCCTAATAATGAAAAAATGCTTTTTTACTTATTATTAGCAATGCCATCAATACTTTTTTGGACAGGGGGTATTATGAAAGACACTTATGTTTTTAATTCTACATGTTGGATTGTTTATAATTTATATGCAATTTTTGTCTTTAAAAGAAAAAGAGGATTAAATTTTTTAATGCTAATTTTGAATATTGTTATAATCTTAAATATTAAAGCATATCTCTTAATAAGTTTAATTCCAGCTGTTTTAATCTGGATAAATAAAACTTTATTAAATAAAGTAACTTCAAATTTTTTAAGAACATTAGTTACTCCATTTGTGATCCTCATTTTATCTGTAATTGGGATTATTATTTTTCAGAATATTTCTAGTTCTATGGGGCAATACGCGGACTTTGAATCTACCATAAACCAAGCCAAAGTAATTCAAGAAGATTTATTGAGAGAAGAACAATATGGTGGGAACAACTATAACATAGGTCAACTGGATGGAACCATTGGGGGAATGCTAAAAGTAGCTCCCATGTCTATCTTTACCGCTTTATACAGACCTTTACCTTGGGAATATGGTAGTCCCTTAATGATGCTTTCAATATTAGAAAATTGTATTTTATTGTTTTTTACTTTGATCTTATTAACAAGGTTAAAGCCTTACAAGTTTTTTAAAGAGATTTTGAGTGAGCCATTTTTTCTGTTTTCTATTATTTTTTCTTTGTTTTTTGCTTTTGGTGTAGGAATTGCAAGTACTAATTTTGGGGCCTTAGTAAGATATAAATTACCGCTAATGCCTTTTTTCTTCACTACTTTATATTTAATCTATAATAAGACTAAAAAAATTAAAAATTAATGCCTTACAAGCAAGTCTGATAATACCGACATCTGATGATTTCTGCTATAATGAAGAAAATGTTTACTTTTTACAGGATAATTGATTTGTTTTTTTTTTTTATTATTTACAAATGATAATAATTCATTGTAACACTCTTTCTCATTATTTACAAACGTTCCTGAATTTGTTCTTAGTAAAAAAGATTCCATTTCGTCTTGGTCTGATGGACACAGTAATATATTTAATCCATGAGAGAAATAATCAAATATTTTAACCGGCAGACAACCATCCAGATTATTATATGCGGTTAATAAACCGACATCAGATCTTTGTAGCGCTAACGAAAGGTCTTTCTTGCTAATTCTTTGATAAATAAAAAAAACATTTTCATATCCCTTTATGAGATGTTGTAATCTGGTTTTTTGATCTGGTCTAATCTCTAATCCATAAAAATCTACTCTTAGTGAGTTGGGGTTTGATTTTGATAATCTTTTTACTGCATTTATAAAAATTTCTATTTTTTGATAGGAATATAGCGTTCCAACATAAATAATATTTAATTTTTTAGAAATAGAAACTTTTTTGTACGATGTTTTATCATCGTAGTCGTAACCATTTTTAATAACGTATCCTTTCTTATTAAGAAAAATAGAAAGTGATTGTTTCCATTTTTCTGAAACAGTAATAAAAAAGTCCATATTAGAAGTCCAGCGTTTTTCACTGGATTTATTTAAATTAAAGATGATCCGTTCCAGAAAATTAGTTGGATAATTTGTTTTTCTAGTAGTCCATTCGTCTCTATAATCAGCTATAAATAAAATTTCAGGATATTTTTTTTTTAATTTATAACTTAAAAAAAGAGATTGATGAGGGCTAACGCTATTTATAATAAATTTTGTTTTAGGATGAACTTTTAAAATTAAATCGGCTTGATTGTAAAAATTAGAAAATGGCAGAGCTTTTAAAAAAAAGTTTGACAAAATAGACTCCAAAAATGTTAATATTTTTTGAGGAATTTTTAAATATTTATACCTAGATAAAATATCTCTAATCGTTTTATTATAAGGCATCTTATAAACTTCATATTCATCATTTTTAATATGCTCAAATTTATTATGCTTTACATCTTCGTTGAAGTTGATTTGTCCTTTGTTCCATTGTCTAGTTAAAATAATAGGATAGAATCCATGTTTATGTAAGTTTTTTGCCCAGTAAACTGTTCTTTCAGCACCTACAAAGCTACAAGGTTCAAAAAAATAGGATATAATAAGGACTTTTTGCATATTTGAATTGTGGCAAATTTAGATAATAAATCGGATGTAATTGTATTAATTACATCTGGGTTTCCTTTTGACAATCATGAGAACTATTTAGAGACTGAGGTTCTGTACCTCTCTGAAAAATTTTCTAAAGTTATTATTATTTCACACAACACTGACTCAAAAAATCCAAGAGATGTCCCAAGAAATATTGAAATAAACAGATTAAGATACAATCTTAACTTTTTTGAAAAAATTGTATCTGTTAGGCAAATTATTAGTCTGGATTTTTGGAAAGAGATTAAGATTATTATAAACCAGTATAAAATTAATCTTTCTGTAGGTATATTAAAAACATTATTGGTGTCATTAGAAAATGCAAATAGATTAAAGAAAAAATATAGAGAGTGCATTAATCAAATCCAAGAAGAAAGAGTCGTAGTCTACAGTTACTGGTGTAATGACAGTGCAATAGCACTAGCAAAAATCAAATATAAAGGATATTATAACACCAAGTTTATTTCAAGAATGCATAGGTGGGATATTTATTTCGAAGAAAGTAAATATGGGTATTTACCTTTGAGAAAAAAAATATTTAGCCAATTAGATGATGTAATATCAGTTTCTGAAGATGGAATAAAATATTTAAACCATAAATTAAATTTTAATACTTCAAAATTTAAAGTCTCTAGATTAGGTGTTAGAAAGATCGGCGATATAAAATACAGAAGCAGGGCAGAACTTTTAATTGTTAGCTGTTCCAACCTTATTGCTGTTAAAAGAGTTCATCTTATTGCTGAATCATTGGCTTTAATTCAGGACTGCAAAATTAGATGGACACACTTTGGGGACGGAATTAAAAAAAGGGAAATAATTGAGTATTGTAATCGCAATTTTTCTAAAAATATAACTGTAGAATTCAAAGGAAGAGTTTTAAATAAAGAAGTTCTAGATTTTTATATTAAAAACAGCCCAGATTTATTTATAAACCTTAGTAGCTCTGAAGGTATTCCTTTATCTATAATGGAAGCTATGAGTTGTTCTATTCCGGTGATTGCTACTAATGTTGGTGGAACATCAGAAATTGTTAATGATAAAAATGGACTATTAATTGAAATGGGGGTTGATGTAGATGAAGTATCAAAATTCATCAAAAAACTTTATAATCTAAATAATAAAGAAAAGGAAACATTTAGAAATAATGCTTATGAAACTTGGCGAAGATTATATAATGCTGATGAAAATTACAATAAATTTATTGAAGAAATAAAATTTAATCCTCAAAAAAATAATTGAATTTAAAGTTGAAAATTAAATGTTTATGATGGCTTTATAAATTTCCATTGATTTAATTTCCCACGTATATTTTTCAATTGCTCTTTTTCTAGCATTTTCTCCCATTTTTTTACAAAAAGCACTATTTTCTAAAAGGAAATTTACTTTTTCCGCGACTTCTGAATGATTTTTTTCAGTAATCCCAAAACCTGTTTCATTCTCGACTATTGATTCGATTACACCATTATTTCCTTTTGTTACTATTGCAGGAATTCCGCAAAGGGCCGCTTCAATAACAGCAATGCCAAAACCCTCAAAATCTCCATCTATAGTATGAGTACTCGTCATAAGGAAAATTTCAGAAATATTTAACCATTGTACAACTTCTGCATTTGATATTGCACCTAAGAAAACAACTCTATTTTGCACATTTAATTTTTTAGCTAGTTTTAAAAAATCATCTTTTTTAGTGGGATTACCAATGCAATAATAATAGACGTTTGGATTTTTTTTTAAAATTTCAGGCATAGCATTTATTACCACCCATTGTCCTTTCCTGTCTGAAACATTACCAAGAGTTGTTATTATTTTTTTTTCGGCTAAATTATTTTTTAATCTGAATTTTTCTTTTTGATAAATATCTATTTTAAAAAAAACATTTTGATTCGCGCCATTTTGGATAACAATAGTATTTTTAGTACTAATTTTGGTCTTTGTATTAATATAATCCAAAGTATATTTACTGACTGAAACAATAAGATTAGAATAAGAATAAGAATATTTATTAATCTTTATCTCTCTTAAATTAGTTGTGCCAAACTCGCTGCCATGAGCAAAAGTTATTAGTTTTTTTCTAGTGAAAAATTTCAAAAAAGCCGCAAACCAAGTAGCGTGTCTTCCTGAAGAAATTATAAGATTTGGGCTGTATTTTATTGCCAATATTAATATATTTATCAAGTTTAGCGTCAACTTTATTAGTGTAGGTGATTTTTTTAATAATAAAATATTAGGTTTATATGTCTTTTTAAACTTTTCTAACTCTGAAAAAGAACTATTATCTAGCTGAGTTAAAATAATTTTAAAATCCCAATTGTGTTCTTTTCTTAACTGCTCTATTATTTCATATGAATGCACGCCAATGCCACCAGGTCCCGGCGGAAATTCTGTTGTCAGGTATAAACATTTCATCTATTATATTCTTTAGGAACTGTTAAGAAAATTAATGATAAACAAATATAAATTTTATGAGTTGATTGTGTATTTGAAATGTCTATAGATAATGATAATAAAATAAATCTAAGTGCATTTATTTTTGAGTTATTGTTTAGATAGTATTTTGAAACTGAGAAATAAGAATCTGACAATACCTTTCTTTTAATTTTTTTTGATGTAGTTAGTTTATTAAGTATGAATTTAGTAGTCTTTAAGTGCTCTAATTTGTTTTTTATATTATTGATTGAACGACCACGATGTTCCAATTCTATAAATGTTTTTTTTTTATGAAAAATAACAGGATAAAATTGACTAATTCTAGACCACAACTCTTTATCCTCTCCTATCTTTATTACTTCATTAAATTTATACTTTATTAATATTTGTTTTGAAACGCAGGCTCTAGGGGTTCCAATTGTATTTAAAAGCACGAATTCCAAATTATTATTATAAGACATGTTATATTCTTCTAGATCTTCTGAATATTCTCCATAGCTAACACCAGAAATATAGAGAGCCTCTTTTTTATTAGTTTTTTCAATTAACTGTTTAAACTCCTCTAAATGGTTTGTGTGATAAATGTCGTCGCTATCTAAAAAGCATATCCAATCTCCTTTGGCCTTTTCAATTCCGTTATTTCTGGCTGCACTTCTCTCTTTATTTTTTTGATATATATATCTTATTCTGTTATCTTTTTTAATAAATTTTTCAATGACATCTTTTGTCTCGTCTGTAGACCCATCATCTATTATAATAAGCTCCCAATCTTTATAAGTTTGGGTTATTACACTTTTAATTGCGTTATGAATCAAATGTGCGCGATTAAAAGTTGGAAGAATTATTGAGAATTTCATTTTTATAAAAAGATACTTTTTATATTGCTTGTAAATATAAATCAAATTATGATTGTAGGAGAGGTTAAAGGAGGATTAGCAAACCAAATGTTTCAATATGCATTTTATAAGACCATAGCAAATATTAACAATTGTGATTTAATTCTTGATCTTAATTTTTGGAATAATGATCCTAGCCTATTAATTCAATGGAATGTAGACCCTAAAAAAACAAAAGTTGGCAACTTTGAATTAAATGCTTTTAATATTGAATTAAAATTAACAAATAAATATGATGTTGATAAATTGTACATATTAAAATATCCATTCTACAAAAAATTTATAGTCAAGAAAATTTACACCCAAGTTGAAAAATTAAAACCTATCCATAAAAAAGTTATCGTTAAGCAAAAAAAAACTTACTATGACTCTGAACTATTAAAAATTAAATCTAATACTTTTATTTCTGGTTTTTTCCAACATCATCAATATTTAGAACTATATCGAGAATTTTTTTTAAAAAAATTTACTATAAAAAATAATTTTGTTACAGATGATTTTATTAAACTAAAAACCAAAATTAGAGCTGTAAATT
>TARA_B110001450_G_scaffold87_1_pt1 | contig 12628 bp, 11 predicted proteins | sample TARA_B110001450 | Tara Oceans TARA_B110001450 (sample SAMEA4396538) | marine metagenome | biome: Polar Biome; feature: [SRF] surface water layer (ENVO:00010504); material: water (ENVO:00002006), including particulate matter (ENVO:01000060) such as... | depth 5 m | reverse complement strand
GAGTCTCTTGAGAAGTTGAGTGAGAATAAAATGAAAAAGGCTAGTGAAAAACAAGGAGAAACGAGCAAAAGTCTTAATGATTTAGCGGACTCAATGGAGAAATTAAGCAAGGGAAGTGGAGATAAGCCTGAAGAAGACATGGAGTCTTTGAGGGTTTTGTTAGAGCAATTAATAACTTTTTCTTTGGATCAAGAAGATGTTCTGGCTGATTTAAAATCTACAAAAACACAAGATCCTAAGTACATATATATAGGCCAACAGCAAAGAAAGTTAAGTGATAAAATCCAAATAATTGACGACTCTTTAACCGCGTTAGCACTAAGGCAAATTATGTTAAGTGGAAAAATAAACAAAGAGGTGCAAAGCATAAAACGATCTTTAAAAAAGAGTATAAAAAACCTAACTGAACGAAAGACAAAGAACGCACAAATAGAACAACAAACAGTAATGATGCACACTAATGAGCTTGGTCTTTTATTAAGTGAAATAATAAATCAAATGCAACAAAATATGCCTGGTTCTGGACAGTGTAATAAGCCTGGAGGTAAAAATAAAAAACCAGGAAAGGGGCTCGCTAAAAACACCGAACAACTTAAACAACAAATTGAAGCAATGAAAAAATTTATGAAGGGTCAAAAAGGTGGAAAAAAACCTGGTGAAAGCGGCTCTTCATTCGAACAACTTGGAAGAATGGCCGCCCAGCAAGCTGCAATTAAAAAACAACTTCAAGAAATGGCTCAAGAATTAAACAAAGACGGTTCCGGAAAAGGAAACGGTCTTAAGGACTTAATAAAAAAGATAGAAGAAACTGAGGATGAAATCATAAATAATGAGATTTCCTTATCGTCTATTAAGAGACAAGAAGAAATAAAAATAAAGCTTTTAGAGCTAGATAAAGCTTCAAAGGAGCAAGAAGAGGAAGAAAAAAGAGAAGCAAAAGAATCTTCTGATGATTACAAGAAAAATAATTCGGTTTTGTTTGAGGAGTATTTGCAAATTAAAAAGGGAGAAACAGAGCTTTTGAAAACTATTCCTCCAAATTTGAAACCTTATTACAAAAATAAAGTAAATGAGTACTTTAAGTCTATTGAAAAAGAATATGATTAGCGCTTTAAATCCTGTGGAAAATAAACTTTGTTTGCGGTCTGACCCTAAAAGCTTGCTTTCTCTTGAAAGTTGGATCAATTCACTGTGCGAAACTTATTCTATAAGGGTTGAGCTTTACGGAAACATTTTAATTGCTCTTTCTGAGGCGGTAAACAACGCTATAATCCATGGTAACAAAAATATCGTTGACAAAGAAGCTTTAGTGGAGGCTTGTTTTTCTGATAATTTATTGATTTTTACAGTTACGGATCAAGGGGAGGGATTTAACTTCTTAAACCTTCCAGACCCTACACTGCCTGAGAACCTAGAGAAACCTCAAGGGCGAGGTGTTTTTTTAATGAACCATCTTTCTGATGGTGTTGTTTATCAAGAGCCTGGAAATGCAGTTGAGATATCCTTTAACATTTAATTCTTGAGCATTTTTTTTCACAAAGTAAATGTATCATTTTCTATAAACGAGAAACTAGTTGTAAAATGGCTTGAAGAAAGCGTTAGGCCCTTGGGGTTTGTTATAGGCGAACTCTCTTTTATCTTCTGCTCTGATGAATATCTTAAAAAAATAAATATTAAATATTTAAATCACGACTTTTTTACAGATGTAATTACTTTTGACTACTCGAAGAACAAACTTTTGTTTGGTGATGTATATATTTCTACAGAAAGAGTAAAAGAAAACGCAACAACATATAACTCCTCTTTTAATAAGGAATTATTTAGGGTTATAATCCATGGAGTTTTACATTTGTGCGGGTTTGATGACAAAACTAAAAAAGAAAAAACCTTAATTAGGTCTAAAGAAAATGAAATTTTATCTACAGTCGACTGGAAGTCAGCATTTTAACCTTGTTTCACGTGAAACAATATGCTAAAAAAATATGACATAATAGTTGTTGGAGCTGGACACGCTGGAAACGAAGCTGCTGCAAGTGCTGCCAAAATGGGGTCCAGTGTTTTGCTTATTACTATGAACATGGAAACCATTGGGCAAATGAGTTGCAACCCAGCAATTGGGGGAATTGCCAAAGGACAAATAGTAAGAGAAATTGACGCTCTCGGCGGACAAACAGGATTTGTAACAGACTTAAGTGCCATTCAATACAAGCTTTTAAATCAATCGAAAGGACCAGCAATGTGGAGCCCAAGGGCACAGTGCGATAGGAAAATGTTTAGCAACACCTGGAGAAAAACGCTAGAAAGTATCCAAAACATCGACTTTTGGCAAGATGTAGTGCAGGAAATATTAGTAGAAAAAAACAAGGTTATTGGTGTAAAAACCACCATGGGGGTTGTTATTAAATGCAAGGCTGTTGTTTTAAATAGTGGTACATTTTTAAATGGTACTATTCACCTAGGAGAAAAACAATTCGGTGGAGGAAGAATGGGAGACAAGGCCATTAAGGGAATCACTTCTCAACTAGAGTCTTTGGGTTTTAAGTCTGGAAGAATGAAAACAGGAACACCCGCAAGAGTGGACGGGAGGTCTATAAACTTTTCTGTTATGGAGGAGCAGCCTGGAGACGAAAACCCTGGAAAGTTTTCCTACTTTAACCACACAACTAGCTTGTCCAAACAAAAAAGTTGTTTTATAACCTACACAAACCAAAACACACACGAGGTTTTAAAAGAAGGATTTGATAGAAGCCCGTTATTTAACGGCTCTATTAATTCTATTGGCCCAAGGTATTGCCCGTCAATAGAGGACAAAATAAACCGCTTTAGCCATAGGCCAAGACATCAAATATTTGCAGAGCCTGAGGGCTGGGATACAATAGAGTTTTATATAAACGGCTTTTCAAGTAGTCTTCCAGAAGAAGTACAGATTGCTGGCCTGAGAACAATAAAAGGATTTGAAAAAGCTAAAATGTTTAGGCCTGGTTATGCAGTAGAATACGACTATTTTCCACCTACACAACTTAAGCATAGTTTAGAAACAAAATTAGTTGAAAACCTTTATTTTAGCGGTCAAATAAATGGAACTACTGGCTATGAAGAAGCTGCTGGACAAGGAATAATGGCTGGAGTTAATGCACATTTGAAGATAAATAATAAAGAACCTTTTATTTTAAGCAGAGACGAAGCTTACATTGGTGTTCTTATAGATGACCTAATAACTAAAGGAACAGAAGAACCTTACAGGATGTTTACTTCAAGGGCTGAATATAGAATATTGTTAAGGCAAGACAATGCGGATATTAGATTGTCAAAGAAGTCATATGATTTGGGACTTTTAGAAAAAAACAAGTTAGATCAAGTTGAAAAAAAAATTGAGCTGTCTGAAAAATTAATGCGATTTACAAAAAGGCTTTCCGTGTCGCCAGATGAAATAAACGAAGTTTTAACTTTAAAAAGTGGAAGTAAAATAAAACAAAAAATTAAAGCACCGAACATAATATCAAGACCGAACATTGGAATAAACGACTTAATTGAAAAAAGTGAACCTTTAAAGAAATTTATAAAAGAACACCTGATAGGCGAAAAAGCTATAGAACAAGTTGAAATTGATATAAAATACAGGGGCTACATTGACAGAGAAAAAGAAAACGCAGATAAATTAAAAAGACTTGAGTATGTTAATATACCGGATGATATTAACTACTTTAAATTTTCTTCTCTTTCCAGTGAGTCAAAAGAAAAACTAAACGACATCAAACCTTCTAACATTGGTCAAGCTGCAAGGATAAGTGGAATAAAACCTTCTGATATATCAATATTATTAATTTATTTAGGAAGATAAGGTTTCACGTGGAACATCAACTAGAAAAAATATTGACTTGTCCGATTTGTGAAAAAAAATCACAAAAAAAACACATTGAGGGGTTGGACCACAACGTAAGTGGAGAGAGGTTTACCATAACTGAATGTGTGAAATGTGGATTTAGGATCACTAACCCTAGGCCGAAAGAAGAATACATTAATAAATACTACCAAAGCAAAAACTATATCTCTCATAGTTCAACAAAAAAGGGATTAATTAATAAGGTATATCACCAGGTAAGATACTACCAGTTTTATAACAAAAAGAAGATCATTAAGCAAAGTGCCAAGATAGACAAGGGTGAAATATTAGACATTGGCTGCGGAACTGGAGACTTTTTAAAGCACATGATTTCTGCCGGGTGGGTAGGTGATGGGGTAGAAAATGACAAGGGAGCAAGAAAAATTGCTGAAGAAAAACTTGGTAAGGGGTTAAAAGAAAACCTTGCTCTTGTAAAAGGTGAAAACAAATATGATGTTATTACAATGTGGCATGTTTTAGAGCATGTTTATGACGTCAAAGAATACTTAAAATCAGTTTGTAAATTGTTAAAAAAAGGAGGGGTTCTTCTTGTGGGCGTACCCAATTGCGAATCTTATGATGCAATAAAATACAAGGAGAACTGGGTAGCATATGATCTTCCTATTCATTTGTCCCACTTCAGAAAGAAAGACATTGTAAAACTTTCTAAAAAATGCAACTTTAAACTAAAAGACATAAAACCCTTATTTTTTGACGCATATTACATTAGCATGCTAAGTTCAAGAAAAGCAGGCTCATCAAGCCTATTAGGGTTTTTACACGGATTTATATCAAATTTAAAAGCAAAAAAATCTGGTGAATACTCTAGTTTGATGTATTTGTTAATTAAATAACTTTTAAGAGCTTGTAGCCTTGCCAGGGGTTGTGTTTGCTCGAAAAAGCTTAAAAAGGCTGTGAAGGGGCTTAATGTTTGTTTTGTAAGGTTCTGGTTTCTAGGCTATTAAGGATTCGAGCTTTGTTATTTGGGTCTTTGGGTCTTTTTCTTTATATAAAATGTTGTAAGCTGATGTGATAATTGGGGTTTGTTTTTTTATTTTTAATTGTTGTGACTTGGCATAGATAGACCTTGTTGCGTGATAACCTTCTGCAACCATGGTCATTTCCTCTATTGCGTTTTCTACAGAATAACCTTTTCCAATTAAAACGCCTAGTGATCTATTTCTGCTGTGTGGAGAATAGCATGTAACTAAAAGGTCGCCCAAAAATGCTGGGTGTGAAATTGTTCTTTCTTTAGGATCTAGTGAACACAGAAGGCGTTTCATTTCATTTGCACACGAAGTAGTTAAAACAGCTATAAAGTTATCCCCATAACCTAATCCATAGCCTACGCCAACTACTATTGCGTATATGTTTTTTAATATTGCCGCATACTCTGTTCCTATTATGTCATTGGAAGTGCTTATGTGTAAAAACTTTGTTTTAAATATTCTCTTTATTTGTTGGTGAATTTCTATTTTATTAGTGGAGATGGTTAAATAGCTTTGCTTTTCTAAAGCTACTTCTTCAGCATGGCAAGGACCTGAAATAACCCCATAATTAAGGTTTGGAGAGATTGATTTAAAAAAATCATGAGGTGTTGTGTTGATTTCCGGAATAACACCTTTAACAGCAGATAGAACAGTTTTATTATTTAAAAGAGGTCCTTTGGATTTAAAAACAGAAAAAATAAACCCTGATGGCACTGCAATAATAATTAAGTCGCTATTTTGAATTATTGTGTCTATTTCATTATAAAAAGTAATGTTATTGGTGTTAAGTTTGCAATTGGTAAGATACTTGGTATTTCTCTTTTTAAGAAGAATTTGATTTTTTAATCTTTCTCGTCTTACCCACCAGTTTACGTGGTTTTGTTTTGATAAAATAGAAACAATTGCTGTTCCCCAGCTTCCTGCACCGATAACTGAAATTTTCATACGATATTTCTGTTTGATTTTAAAACCTCTTTAAAACAAATCTTAAACCACTCTGTATATTTTTCAGGACTTGTTTGGATTTGGATTTCTACCTCTTCAAGGGTTTTATAGGCGAACTCTTCTACCTCTTCTGAATTTACTTTTGGTAAATCATTAGAAAAACCAAAAAAAACATGATCAAACTCGTGCTCGTATAGATTATTATCTAGTTTGGCTTTATATATAAAGTCAAATTGTTTTTTTAGAACACACCTAATTCCCATTTCCTCTACTAGTCTTCTTTCTGCAGCAGCAAGTGTTGTCTCGTTTTGTCTTGGGTGACTGCAGCAAGTATTGGTCCATAATCCACCCGAATGATATTTTTTAACTGCTCTTCTTTGCAAAAGCAGCTCGTTTTTATCGTTAAAAACAAAAACAGAAAATGCTCTATGAAGAAGGCCTTTGACATGCACTTCTTGTTTTTCCATAGAGCCAACCTCTTGATCGTTTTTGTCCACTAAAATTACTTTTTCTGTCATTTAGAAAGCGTTTTTTTTCGGTAAGCTAGCTCCCAGGCTGTTAAAAATACAAACCTAGAAACTCTTTCTAATTTTAAAAAATCTATTTTTTCAAAATCGTCAGTTGGTTGGTGGTAGTCTTCGTGTAGTCCTCCAAAATAAAAGATTACAGGAATATTATTTTTTGCAAAATTATAGTGATCGGATCTTTGGTAAAAATTATTTGGGTCATCTTTAGCGTTGTAGGTGTAATCTAGCTTAAAACCTACGTGTTTTTTATTGATCTGTTCGTTTATTATGTGCAACTCTTTGCTAATTCTGTCTGAGCCTATTAAATAAATATAGTTGTTGTCCTGCTGTATGGTGTCCTGTCTTCCAACCATATCAATATTTAAGTCCACGATGGTTTGGGAAAGAGGAAAAACAGGGTTTTCAGTATAAAACTGTGAACCGAAAAGACCTTTCTCTTCACCAGAAACCGCGAGAAACAATATTCCTCTTTGTGGTTTATTTCCTTCATCAAAAGCTTTTTGAAAAGCCTTTGAAATAGATAATAGAGAGCTTGTTCCTGACCCGTCGTCGTCAGCCCCATTACATATTTCACCTCTATCGTAACCAATGTGATCGTAATGAGCTGAAATAACTATAATTTCGTCTGTAACTCCGGGAATAAAACCTAATACGTTTTCGCCTGTTTTTCTTTGAGAAACTCTTGTATTAAAAGAAATCGTGTTGGTATCTTGGTTTAATGCTTTTATTTTATTTTCATCCACAATAAATACTGGGATATGGGGTTTAGATTTTTGATTTCCGTGCAACTGCATAAGCGGGTTTTTTAAATATTCTTTTATCCTTAAATCTGTGATTGCATAATCGTTTTTTAAAAAAACTATACCAATAGCACCCATTTTAGTGGCAGTCTGTACCTTTCTTCTCCAGTTTCCTTCTTTTTTATCTATAGTTTTGTTTGGTGGCAATCCTTGATTTATAAACACAACCTTTCCTTTTGGTTTTTTTTCAAGGTAATCGTTTCTTTCATTGGATATAATTCCATAACCTACGTTAAGCGTTGAGATGCTTTCACGTTTGTTGTTGGTAGGGTTGCCATAAGGATAAAAATCGTTAATGAAAGTTAGTTTTGTATTGTTATAGGATAGCTCAACTTTTGAGAAATCTAATACATCAACTGGAAATTCTTGGAAATAACTGGTGTCTTTAAATGCGCTTTTTGTATTATTTTCAATAAAGTAGTTCTTAATATAAGCAGCAGCTTTTTTCTGACCTATTGTTGTTGTTTCTCTACCCTCAAATTCGTCAGAAGAAATAATTTTTAATTGTTTTTTTAATTGTTTTTGGGTAATTGTCTTTGAATATTGATCTGCTTTTTTTTGATTTGTTTTTAGGGCTAAGGTTCCTGGTAGTAAAATACCACACGAACTTAAGAGAAAAAAAAGCAGGAAATAGATTGTTTTTTTACGCATTTATTTTGTCCGTTCTTTTCTTGTGTCTTCCGCCTTCAAAAGGAGTTTTTAAAAAAACTTCTACTATTTTAATTGCGTCCTTTTCATTAATAAATCTCGCGGGCAAAGCCAAGGCATTTGCGTTGTTGTGTAATCTTGCTAGTTCTGCAATTTCAGTGCTCCAGCACAGGGCGCAACGAATATCTTTGTGTTTGTTTGCGGACATTTGTATACCGTTTCCAGATCCACATATTAGAACTATTTTTTCACACTTTTCTTTTTTATAAAAAGAAACTGCCTTGTGCGCAAAGTCTGGGTAATCGACACTATCGATGGTGTTAGCACCAACATTAATAAATTCATGTCTAGTGGCAAACGCTTCTATTATTTGTTGTTTTAGTTCAACTCCTGCGTGATCACTTCCTATACTGATTTTCATGTTGGTTATTTGTTGATTAAACTGTCGTAAGTTTAGTTGCTTTTGTTGAATTTATATCTATTATTTAAAAAAAATTGATAACGTATGTTTTATTTAAAAAAATACCAGTTTTTATCCATACAGATATTAACAGTTTTTTTTGTTATTTTAAGCTTACTTATTAACTATTTGTAACATCAAGTTTATTAAAAATTATCTTAATAAGTCTTTAAATTATTGATTTATAATAATTTATTTTATTATTAATTGTTTACTATTTGTTAATTAAACTATAATTTGAATTAAATTATATATTACTATGCGTTTTTATAAACATATTAACACCACTAATAATAATAAATGGTTTTACATAATCCTTTTTATATTATATATAAGTGTTAATTATTCTCAAAAAAGTGTTTATAAAGAGTTTTTTTTTAATTCAGGACAATTAAGTAGTAAAGGATATTTAATAAACAATGTTCCAGATGGACAATGGGTTAGCTATTATTCTAATTCTAAAATTAAATCTACAGGGTATTGGAAAAACGCATTATTGGATAGTTCTTGGACATTCTATGATTCTAGTGGAAGAATGACACTTAAAGAAAATTACAAAAAAAATAAAAAAAATGGCTATTCTTATGAGTACGATACGTCCGGTTTATTAGCTAGAAAAACCTTATATAAAGCAGGTGAAAAGGAAGGGATAGAAATTATTTATTTTAAAGGAAGCCAAAGAGTAAGAATAGAAAATAGTTATAAAAAAAATAAAAAAAATGGAGTATCCAAAGAATTCGATAATAATGGGAACATCTTACTTATTAAACAATATGATATGGGTATAATTAATAAAAAAGAAGAAATAAATAGGTTTGATTCTGAAGGAAAAAAAGATGGTGTTTGGAAAGAGTATTACGAAAATGGTAAAATAAAATTAGAACAGACATTTTTCCACGGTGAAAAAGATGGAATATCCAAAAAATACGATAAAAAAGGTAAATTACAAGAATTAGAAAGCTTTGATAAAGGAAAAAGAAAAAATAATAATCTTTCTCTAGGTATAGAACTCACAGAAATAAAATTAGAAAATGGTTTTAATGCAAAAGGAATATTAGTTAACAATAAAAAGAGTGGTTTATTTAAAGTATACGATTCAACAGGGTTAGAAATATACTGTAACTTTTATAAAAGTGACACTTTGGTTTATAAAGGAAGGTACGATTCTCTAAATAATAAAACAGGAGAATGGTTGTATTTTTGGTCAAATGGTAATCTTGAAAAAAGTGGAAAATATATTTTAAATGAAAAAAATAAGGAATGGAATTATTTCTATGAAAATGGAAATATTCAGCAAAAAGGAAACTATGTTAAAAACAAACCCCACGGAACATGGGAATGGTGGTATAAATCGGGGCAAAAAAGAAGAGTTGAAGATTATGAAAATGGAAAGGAGAAAGGTCTAGTATTTGAATACGACACTACTGGAAAAGTTATTGTTAAAGGAGAATATTTCTATGGATTAAAGGAAGGAGTGTGGAAGTATGAAATAAATGATTATAAAGAAAAAGGATCTTTTATTGGGGGTATGAAAACAGGAAAATGGCAAAAGACATATATTACTACTAAAAAAGTTAAGTTTAAAGGAGAATATTTAAACGATATTCCTATAGGAAAACACGTATATTATTATTCTAATGGACAAATAAAAACACAAGGAAAATATAAAGATGGTGAAAGAGAAGGCGAATGGATTAATTACAATGAGTTAGGAGATATTGTAATTACCTATTTATATAAGGAAGGAAAAGAATATAAAAGAGACGGAATAAAGGTTAATTATTGAGATGCTTCTTTATAATATTATTTTACTCTTTTAGATTGAATTTTTTTTCTTTTGAAGATAAAATTGAATTTAAGAGATTTGGAATTATAACTATAGGAGATCGTGTAAATTATATAGGAAAACACTTATGGAAAATAAATTTTTTTATTGAAGATTCACTTTTTTCTATAAACTTGGAATCAAAAAAAAATGAAAAATATATTTATTATAATTTAAGCGAAAAATTAGAACTTAAAATATTAGAGATTTTAGAAAAAAAGGAGATACTCTTTACAATATATAAGGATTTAAATAAAATATTTGAAAAAAAAACTAAAATTAACTTTAAGATAAGGAATAGTTATTTTATCCAAACAACTGAAAAACCTAAAAACAGAAATATTAGAGGGGAAGTAAAAGATTTTTATAAAATAGAAACAGAAAGAGATAAATATACTTTAGTAAGATCGGTTCAAAAAGACATGTTTATTCATTGGTATATTTTAAAAAATGAACAAATAATAAATATTCATACAGAAAGAAAAAAACAGAAAGAATTTAACTATGGACAAATAATAATAACTAATATTTTAGATAAAAATATTCCTGAATTTACTTTTATTTATAAAACCAAAGACAATATTAAATTTATAACCCTTAGTGAAAAAAATAAAATAACAACAGATAAAGGCAAGTTAAAAACCCATAATTCTTCTTTTGATATGTCTATTTACAGAGGTTTTTTACATTATAACTTAAAAAAAATTGGCTAACATTTTTATTATACCAACACCAATAGGAAACCTCGGTGATTTAACTTTTAGATCTAAAGAGGTTCTAGAAAAAGTGGATAAAATTTATGCTGAAGATACCCGGACTACCAAAAAATTACTAACTCACTATTCAATAAAAACATCAATTTTTTCTTACCACCAACACAATGAACACTTTGTTGTAGATTTTATTATTTCAGAAATAATAGAAAAAGATATTGAAATAGCATTAGTGTCAGACGCGGGAACACCCGGAATAAGTGATCCTGGATTTTTATTAATAAGTAAAGCAAGACAAAATAAAATACCTGTGTTTTGTTTACCTGGAGCTACCTCTTTAATACCTGCTATTGTACAGTCTGGTTTTCCAACAGATGAATTTAGTTTTTATGGTTTTTTGCCACACAAAAAAGGAAGAAAAGGAAAGCTTTCAAAAGTTATTAATAATCCACACACATTAGTTTTATTTGAATCTCCCCATCGTTTATTAAAGCTTCTTTCCGAATTAAAAGAAAATCTTCCAGAAACAAGAAGAATAAATATTTCAAGAGAAATATCAAAAATTCATGAAGAAAACATTAACGGAACAGCAGAAGAATTACTTTTACACTTTCGAAATAAAAAAGTCAAAGGAGAAATAGTTTTAGTTATAGATAAACTACCTAAGAAAATAAAATAATGGAAGAATATAGCCCTCAAAAAAATGATAAAAAGTGGCAAAAATATTGGGAAGAAAATAAAACATTTAGCACCGAAATTAATCTTAATAAACCGAAATTTTATGTATTAGACATGTTTCCTTATCCGTCGGGTGCAGGATTGCATGTTGGACATCCTTTGGGTTATATAGCTTCTGATATTTATGCTAGATATAAAAGGTTGTTAGGGTTTAACGTTCTTCACCCAATGGGATACGATTCTTTTGGTCTTCCTGCAGAACAGTACGCTATCCAAACAGGCCAACACCCATCTGTTACCACAAAAACCAATATTGAAGGAGGTGTGGATAACGAAGGAAATAAAATAACAGGCTATAGAAAGCAATTAGATAAAATTGGTTTTTCTTTTGACTGGGATAGAGAGATAAGAACATCAGAACCTAGTTATTATAAGTGGACACAGTGGATATTTAAAGAAATTTTTAATTGTTGGTATAACAACGAAACCCAAAAAGCTGAAAGAATAGAAACCCTTGTAGAGCAGTTTGAAAAAGAGGGAAATAACAAGACAAATGCAGCAACCAACTATGATAAAAATTTTTCTTCTTTAGATTGGAAGGGTTTTAATGAAGAAGATAAACAAGAAATATTATTAGAATACAGACTAACTTATTTATCAAATACCTGGGTAAACTGGTGTCCTGAACTTGGAACTGTTTTAGCCAACGACGAGGTTAAAAATGGAGTTTCAGAAAGGGGGGGACACCCTGTAGAACAAAAGAAAATGCGACAATGGTGTATGCGAATAACTGCATATGCAGATCGCCTATTAAAAGGGTTAGATAATATTGACTGGACAGATGCCATAAAAGACACACAAAGAAACTGGATAGGAAAATCTCAAGGTGCATCTATTTATTTTAAAACAAACGGAGATAAAAAACACACCATAGAGGTTTTTACAACAAGGCCAGATACTATTTTTGGAGTTTCTTTTATTGTTTTAGCGCCGGAACACGAACTAGTACAAAAGATTACCACAAAAAACCAAGAAAAAGAAATTAAAAACTACCAAAAAACTTCAAGATTAAAAACAGAAAGAGAACGAATTAGCAATGTAAAAACCACAACTGGTGCATTTACAGGATCCTATGCAACACACCCATTTACAAATAAAAA
>TARA_B110001450_G_scaffold227363_1_pt1 | contig 12629 bp, 12 predicted proteins | sample TARA_B110001450 | Tara Oceans TARA_B110001450 (sample SAMEA4396538) | marine metagenome | biome: Polar Biome; feature: [SRF] surface water layer (ENVO:00010504); material: water (ENVO:00002006), including particulate matter (ENVO:01000060) such as... | depth 5 m | reverse complement strand
TTACATAGTTTACAAAGGTAAGAAAATATTATTCCTAGATGGGTTTGAAGATGTCTTTAAATTTAAAGAGTTCTAATCTCTTATTCAACTTGTTACGTTTAAAAATTAAGTTTGTGTGGATTATTAGGAACCGTTATTTACATATTTAAACTTAGTGATTTTAAGGTAATTAAAAACAAAAAACAATTAATAGGATAATAAAGAAAATTTCCTCCAATAAAAATGAAAAATAAAATTACAATAAAATAGAAAAAGCTTAATTCATTTTTAACAAAATTGTTTTTTAGCAATTTGAAAAAGAAAAAGAAAACAACAGCCCCCATTATTCCAAAATACATTAAAACGTCTATGAGCTCCATTTCAACTCTAAAGTCTTTTAATTTAATCCCTCCAGTAATTATATTAAAATTGATTTCGGACAAGCTATTCCAGGAAGTAATTAAGAGATTGTTTCTAGTTGAAGATAACGCCGTCAAAAACCCTTCAGTTTCAATAATTTCTTTGAATATTTTTTGATTAAAGAACATTAAAGAAATAGCGGTAAAAATTGAAGTTAATGAGATCAATACCCTTACCCTTGTCTTAGGTTTTTTAAGTTTTGAAAATACCAAATAAAACCCTGCGAATAACAAAAACCCAAATAAAATTTTGGTTCCCACAAATAACGACGAAATTACACTAACAAGTAGAAAAGTTTTGTCCTTCATCTTTATTGCTAAAACAATTGATGAAATATAGAAATAGGTAGATTGCATAGAGGTAAGCAATAAGCCATTATAACCAAATCTAGAATAATATGTTTTATAAAGTTGTACGTCTGTCAACAAGCCATAGATGATGAAAAAAAGATTAATATAGACTAAGCACTTCATGGTGTTGACAACATTTTTCTTCCATAATACATCATCTACATTTAAGAAAAATAATGGAGCAAAAAACAAAAAACAACTATATTTAAAAAAATAATTAAAATCTGTTCCATAATAAACGTTATTAAATAAAAAAATACTGAATAAAATAAATAATAGTCCGTATATCCTTTGTAATGACCTGGGGATCCTTCTGAAAAAAAAACCACCAAAAATAACTGCTGACAAAACCATTAGAATTTTGACAATTCTGCTAGGGTAAATTAAAAAATTGTAATTCGAATATTTCTGAAAAAACTTAGTTAGACCATCTGCCAAATAGATTGAAATTAAGGTTACATTTATAACAACAGGTATCGCTTTTTCAGTCATCGTTTATTGTAAATTCAAATATTGTGAACATTATTAGAAAAAAAGAAAAGGAAACTACCCCCCATTGCCTACTCAACATTGATTCAGTAAAAAACCCAACCGAAAACACGTTTGTCATCAATAATAAATATATTTTATCAACCGCATATTTGTAGGCGTAGAATAAGATCAAAATTAATATTGAAAAACTAAATAAGCCCCCATAAAGCAAAGTGTCTAAATATTGGTTATGAGAATTATATTTATTGTAGTAGCCTAAATAAAATTTATCTTTTTTGTATTGATCCAGCAACTTGTTTTTAGCATCACCTACTCCATAGCCCGCTATTGATCCGGCAGCTATGCTCCTAATCGCATTCGTCCATTTTTTTAAGCGTATTGATGTGCCTCCAAAATGATCTTCGTAAAAAGCCTCTTTATGTGAAAAAGACTCTTTTGCCCTTATTCTTGTTACAGGGTTGATGGCTCCTATAGCTAAAATTGTTGCAACTAACGAAACTAAAATAAAGGTTTTTTTTGTAAAGGTAGAGTTGTCAATAAATATAATAAATATGAAATAATTTAAGGTAAAAATCAATATCTGCCATCTAGAAGCTGCTAATAAAATCAAAAGTCCTAAAGTTATTAATTGAAAATAATAGTATTTTATCTTTCGTTTTTTTTTAAAATAAAATAAAAAAACAACTCCTATGTTAGTAAACACACCTAAATAAATAGGTTGGATTCCGATAGGGGAAGTGAAATTTTCATACGCAAAGTACCAGTAATTAAAATAATCATATCTCCCCTTTTCTACTTCCCTGCCTCTTAATGTATCAACTACATATTCTAAAGTATACCCTTCAATTACATTCTTATAAATTGAAATTGAAAAAAGAAAAAAAAACATCAAGCAAAGAAAACCTATATAGCTTTTCGTTATAAGTTCTAAATTAACTTCTTTTTTGGAAATAAATAACGGAATTAACGGAATTACTAAAAATGATAATGAGCTAATAATAACAGAAACTCCTGTTTTAAGATCTTTTGAATAAAACAAAGATACTAAAAGCATAAAAAAATAAAGAATAAAGAATAAAGAGACCTTATTGAAATTAGTTTTATGAAAATTATTATGAATGAGGTGTCTAACAAAGGTTAAACCCAACAGAACTCCTATAAATATTACGTTTAATATTTTGGGAGGGACAACAAAGGTTATAAGTATTAACACCATCAGAATATTAACAAATCCGACTTTTTTAAGCTTGATCATTCTTTTCTTTTAATTTAGATGACAAATAATTCTCATATTGAGAATTTATCAACTCCCAATTGAAGTTTAACTTTATTTCTTGAATATTATTGTTTTTAAAAGGTTCTTTATACTTTTTGAAAAAATATTCCCCATCATTAATAATATTACACACATCCTGAGGGTTTTTAAAATATAGGGCGTTGGCTTTTAAAATACTTTCATTGAAAATATTGTCATTTGCTGTTATCAGAGCACCAGAAGCCATTGCCTCAAGCAGAGAAGGATTCGTCCCCCCTACAGAGTGACCGTGAAAATAAAATTTTGAAAAAAACCTTAAATTATTTAAAGCATCTAAATTATATATCCCTCCTATAAACTGAATATTAGAATGTTTTTTATATTTATTTTTCAAGTAGGAGCCGAATTTATTGGTATCATGTTTGCCTATGACAAGGAAAGTTTCTTTTGATTTCGCAAAAGTTATTCCATCTAAAATAGTTTCAATATTATTTTCTGGTTCTAATCTTGCTATTAGCATATTATACTTAAAGGGCTTTACATTGTATTGTTCTAAAGACGCCTTATCTGTGTTACTAATAACATCTGCGCCATATGCGATGAATTTAGAGTCTTTACGGTAAGTTTCCTTAACGTAGTCTTGAATTCCGATGGAATCAGATATAAGATAGTCACTGTTTTTTATAGCTAAGCCTTCCGCAAACTTCAAAAATTTTCTAACAAGTTTATTATATTTAGACCTCTTCCACTCCAATCCATCCATGTTAGTGATAATTAAAGAGTTCTTTGGCAATAATTTACCCCATATTGAACTACTAGTATATCCTAGCTGAAGTATGACATCAAAATGTACTTTTCTACAAAAATTAATGCAATTTAGGTCATATATAAACTGCCCCGCTGTCCCTATTTTGTCTTCAGGATCATTTCTATGAATAATTTTTACACCTTTCCATTCTGTAAGTTGAAACGGGTGTGTATGTGAGTTAAAAACAGTGACTTCGTGACCGTTTTTAAACATATAAAGTGAAAAATATTCAGCAAACTGCTCAAAGCCTCCGTGATAATTTGGCACGCCTCTAGTTCCTAATATTGCTAATTTCAAATTTTATTTGTTTTTTGCTGTCCCACTACCAAATAATCTATTTTTAATTTTGACCGCAGTATCATAATATTTGGCGATAATTTTTTTGCTCGAAGATGCATTTTCATTAGGAAACCAATCAGTAGTTCTGGGTTTTTCCATAAAGATGTCATGTTTAGCATATGCATATGTTGCTATTGAAGTTCTATAATTACCTTCAGGAAAAGATGTCATGTCGTAGCCATGAAGTGTGTATGGTCCACATTCTTGAATAATTAATCGATTAAAAGGCACATCTAAATTTGATTTTTCTCCAGATCTTACATCTTGAATTTTTAAATGACCTCCAAATTCTGCTTTCCAATCCATATTTAAGTATAAGAGTAAATTCATCTGTCTAAACCACTTATCCTGAAGAGGATGATAATTAAAATCTAGATGCATATCAAGAAAGCTGTTTTTTTTACCTTGGTGCAATCCGCCTCCATGGTTTTTTGGGTCAACAAATACTTTTTTACAGGAAATAAAACTTAAAAAATCATTAAATCGATTAGACTTCATATCATTATAATACTCTTCATACAAAGGGCCTAATTCTTTATAATTAGATTTTTCAAATTTATTGTTTGCGAACATATAGTCCCTGCTCTTATTATTTAGTTCAGGAACAGACTTTCTCAGTTCAGTGAGTTTTTCTGTTTCACAGAAGTCATCAATTATTAAATGAGGAAAAGGCCTATTTGATAGATATTTATTTCTTAACTCTTCCTTGTTTTTTTCTAAAAAACCCCAATTAATCATATGTTTTTTTTGTAAAATTAATCATTTTTGTTTTTTCTATGCTTATTAATTTAAAAAAAATATATAATGGAAACATCACATAGTATAAATAAAATCCATTAAAGAATGCCAAAAAAATAATTGTAAAAAAAAGAGTTCTTATAATTGTATTATTCATAGACATCTTATTAGTTAAAAACAGATTAATAAAAAAAATAATGTACAAAATAAAATTAATTATTCCAAAGCTATAAAAAATACTAAGGAAGTCGTTGTGAAACCATATCTCCCCTAGTCCTTTCTTTTCATTTATTACAAGAGCGTTATTAACACCTCTTCCAAAAAAAACATCAATTAAATTAAATTTAAGTAACTCCTCAAAAAAAGATGTCCATATTATTATCCTTGAGAGTCTAGCAAAATTTGTAACAATCGTTTTAAAAATAGAAAAATATTGAAACACTACGCTGCCTTTAGTTAATTCCAAAATAATATCAATATTTGATATGATGAAGAATAAAGCAATAAATATAAAAAATAGATACTTAATATATTTAACTCTAAAACTAGCTATAAGAAAACCCATAAGTATGGCTACCAATGGAGCTCTTGACCCAACCAGTATTACAGAAAAAAACATTACAAAAGAAAATAATAAGTTTTTTCTTTTCTTGAATGTCTTATATATGTAAAAGTAATAAAACCCTAAAAAGGCAAAAAAATAAGCAGCTATATGAGATATTCTGAATAATCCTTGTTTATATGACCTTAAATATTCTAAGTCATGGGATCCTGAATTTAAAGTATTTCCCCATCTTGTATTATCAACTCCTAAAAAAGTAACATAAAACATTATTAAGCAAATAACAGAAAATCGATTGATGTTTTTATGTGATAATTCATTTTTATTATTATTGTATAACACTATAGTTAATGCAAAAATTAAAATAAATATTAAGTCTGAAATATTCTTTAGGGAGAGATTAAACCTAAAAACATTAATCAAAGTACTTGTTAAAAGTAGTGATATAAAAACTGTAAGTAAATTAAACTCATTAACTTTATTTGATTTAATATACAATAATGTAAATGGTATAAATAGAATAGTAAAGCTTACAAAAACCGGGAGTTTTATGTAAAAGTTAACTAAGCAATCTAATACAAATACTATTAGGTAACAAAGAAAATAAAACGAGGTAAATTTTAACTTAACCTTCTCCAAAGCTTATCTGGTCTTAAAGTTATACTAATTATTAGATAAATAAATCTAGTAAAAAACCTATTGTACTTATATTTTCTATAAAAATAATTACAATAATATGTTGTGTTTAACCTTAGCCAGGAAGTTTTTTTATTAAAAATAACATCTCTTATTGAGAACATTTTAATATAAGTACTTTTAGGCAAGTCATTAGACACGCTGTTTTCATGAATTCTTACTCTAGTCAAAATATCGACTAAATTCACTGCTTTTACTCCTTCATTTATCATTTTGGCAAAAATCTCATAGTCTTCTGCGGGAACACTATCTTGAGCGTACTTGAACTTATTGAATAACTCTAATCTACCCATTACTGTTCCGTGTAGCAATCCATGTTCTCCAAATATATACCTTTTTTTTATTTCATCGGAAGTCAAAGGAAAATTGGAAGTGCTAAGGCTTTGACTGTTATTATCATGGAAATACAAGGCATTCGACCCAATGACTCCAATATCTGGATTTTTCTCTAAAAAACTGAATTGTTTTTCTATTCTAGTTTTTTCTAATAAATCATCTGGGTCAATTCTTAAAATATATTTAGAGGAAGTTTTAGCAATTCCTACATTGAGAGCGTTTGCAAAGCCTAAATTATTTATTAAGCTAATGACTTTCAAAAATGGTACATTATATCTTGAAAGTATTTCTAACGACTCATCAGTTGAACCATCGTCAATAATTATTAACTCTTTCGGTAACATGGTTGAATTTATTATGCTAGACATAAATTCATCTAAATATTTGCCATTATTATAATTGGCGCATACTATTGAAACATCACAGTATTTGTTTTTACTCATAACTCTTATATTCTTCTTTTTGAACTTCATCCATTATATGATTAATATAACTGTCAATTTTAGATGAACTTGAGGTTAATCTTATACTAGATAAAACGTTATGTCCAAGCATTTTAGCATAATACAAAAGAGATGTATGCATCCCTATGACTGTTAAGTTTTTTGACTTTAAAAATTCGAATTCCAAGATACAACTGTCCTTCAAGCAAATAATTCTTTCAAACTCAAATTCTTTTGTGATAAAATCTAAAGTTTTTTTTCTAATTAACTCTTTCTGTTCTGGGTGGAATTTAACGAAAAGATTCTTGTTATCTGACTTTAATAGCTTTAATGTTTCTTTTATTATTGTTAAATAATCTTCTTCTCTAATTTTTGTGCGTTCCTTAAATGAGTCTAATACAAATATCACATTACCGTTCTCAGTAATGTTTTTGTAATTACTAATGATATTATCATTTATCTCAAGTACTCTCTTTTTTTCAATAAATGGAAAACATTCTTTGTGCATGCATATAGCAAATTTAAACTTATCTTTTGGAAACGGTTTATAATGCTTGTTGTTTAATATAAACCGTTTGGAGAAAAGGTGGGACAAAAGTTGAAAACAGCTTATTTTTGTTGGTTTATATAATTTATCATCTAATTTATAGGAGGTAATTCCTTCTTCTACTAAAACCACGTTTTTACACAAATTATGTGTTCCTATAATTTGAAACAAAGAATGATTAAATTGTGGGAGGTAAACACAAAAAGATTTGTTATTTGCTAGTAATTTAATGTCCTCATCTAGAGTTTTAATTTTATGTTTTAACTTAAACACCTTATTCAGCTTAGAAGCTGATTCAAGATAATTATAAAAACCAGTTATATTATATGATTTAGTGCTTAATTTATATCCTCTAGATGTAATATACCTTACATTTTCGATGTCTAAGTTATATTCCAAAATAAAAAGCTGAGCGATTACAAATGTTATATGGCTATGAATATAAAAAATATGCATACTAAATTTTGTTTAATAGTTTTTTGATTTCGACTATTTTAAAATAAAAATTTAATGTTGCCAAGGTAACTATATAGTAAATTGGCGAAGTTATTATTACAAACCACTTTATTTCAAAATACAAGTTCAAAATAAAAAATGGAGTGTACGTGATTATTGACAATAAAATAATCAGAAAGTACTTTTTTATAGGAAAATAACTGCGTAAGTTTAATTGCAGTCTTTTTTTTATAAAATAGAAAGAGATCGCAATAGTGCTTAAGCTTGCTATAACAGTTGCCCATGATGCTCCTTTAACTCCATAGATTGGAATTAATGTAATATTTAGACCTAAGCCTATAATGGCACTTAAAAATATTATGAAATTCGCTTTCTTTTCAAGACCTATACAACCCATAAAAACAGAAAAAGCCACAACACTTAAGCAATATCTTAATATGTATATTTTAAAAATTTCCCCTGATATTTCAAAATCTTCACCGTATAGAAACTTAATTAAAGGAACAGCTTCAAAAAAACAATAAACTAAAATAGGTATTAAAAAAAAAGAGCACTTTAGAATTGCGTTTTTCAGTTCAAGAACTAATTCTGAAATTTTATTTTTATCCTTTAACTCTGCAAAAACAGGAATTAGGGTGATAAATAAAGAGCTAGTAATTATGTGTACGAAAGGAAGGTTAATAGCTCCGTTTTGGTAATAAACAAAGTCAGTTGGGCTTAAAAGCACTGCTATTAGGTATTTGTCGGTATATAAACTAAATGCCCCAAAAACCACACCTAAGGATATGGTTGAAATATAAATAAACTCTTCTTTGTTAAATGCTTGCAAATTAAAGTTTAACTCCTTTTTATTTATTATAAGAACATTTATTATCAATCTAAGAAATTCGATAGCTAAAAGTTGAAAAAGAACTAAATTTATTTTAAAGTTATTAAATGAATAGTTATACAGGAAACAGCCAAACAGAACTATAAAAGTAAATACATATAATAATAAATATAGATTAAGGTTGTTTTTTAGATAATGATAATTTGGAAAAATGGAGTTGATTGACTTGAAAAAATAATAAAGAATAATAATATAAATATAACTTAGATATGCTTCATTTTTAAAGCTCGAGCTGATGTATGGTTTTAATGTAAATAATATAACACAAATAAACAGCGTCACCAAAATCATGATAATGAAAAACTTCCCAAATAAACTTTTTTTTTGTTTCAAATCATCATACTTCCCATAAAAAAAATTTAAAGAAAGAGGAATTCCAGAAAGAATTGTCACTAAAACTGAGGATATAAATATGATTTGTAAAAGCTCTCCTAATTCATTTTTATCAACGATAAAACGTGACAAGAAAATAGAGATAAATAGAACTTCGAAAGTTCTCATCATGTTTGATATTGAAAAAAGAATTTTGTTATTTAATCGCATAATTTAGCACTAAAAAGGCTTTGATATAAATAAAATTAATCTAACATTGAAAAAACAATGTCCTCTAAGTTTATTGATACAAAATTTGGGTCGTATTGTTCCTGAATAGGTTTAGTGGTTATTAACTTAGTGTTTTCATCATAAACAACAAACTTATTTGGTCTAAATAGTTGTTCAAATTTGTTTTCGTTAAAATGAAATTCTTTATTATCATATCTAATTTTAAGATTTTTTAAAGTTATTGACTCTTGTGAATAATTAGTTCCAAAATCTATTCGCAAGCCACTAGGAATGACTTGCTCAGGAATTGAAAAAATAATTGTTTGAGTTTTTTCAGATCCTTTAATACTTTTTTCTAAAACTCTATTAGGTGAGTACTCATTAGTATTCAAGTCTTTATAAAATAAGTGGAATTTATCATCTTTTTTTACGACCACATCCATTATAACTTTAAAATGAAAGTTTCTGTCAATTTTATTATTTATTAAAATTGAGCTTTCGTGGGGGGGGGCTGTAATTTTGTTTTTAGATTTGCATGTGACTAGTAAAAATAAAAAAATAATTGGAAGAATTTTTCTCATAATTTGGTTTTGTCAAAGCTATCAATATAGCCTTGTTTTAATTTTTTTAATTTGGTGTTATTATACCCGTAAAAATAAATTTCATTCACTACAGCAGCTTCAAAATCGTTAATAGAGTCTCCTATTAAGCAAGTGTTCTGTTTATCATGTCCATACTCTTGTAGCAACGTCTTAACTAATTGGTTTTTTGGGGTTGGAGACCCATGTATGGAAATGAAATACGATTCAATGCCCAGTTCTTTACACAGAAAGAGTAATTCAGATTGGTCAGAACCAGACACTATATGGAAACTAAATTTGCTGTAGTTTTGTTTAATAAAAGTAACTGTATCTTCAATTAAATTATTGGTGTTTGTCAACTCTTGCTTCATTAAAACTGAAAATGCTTCCGCATATTCTGAGATTTTTTCTTCGGTAATAGTTTTCCCTAGAATACTCTCATAAAAATATCTAATTTTTACATACCTAGAGAGACCTCCGTTAACGCGATGATAACCTAAAAAATTAGAAACCTGTGGTTCTGTGAAGTCTTTAAAAATTTGTTTAAACCCCCAATCTCTCACTGCCATAGAGTCAAGAATAACGCCGTCAAAATCCCATAGTATCGTTTTTATTTCTTGCTTCATTATTGATTCTTTTGTTTGTAAATCATCTCCGCTAATTTAAAATCCTCTGGCCAGTCAATATCCAAAGACTCATGCCCTTCTGTCAAAAACAAATACGGTTTTACGCCAATCCTATCTTGGTGTTTTAAATAATTTTCTCTTGAACTAATAAAAAACCCGCTATTTATTTCATAAAACTCTGGCAATGTTTGGGTTCGTGGCCACTTTTCTACAGATCTATCATAGTTAATTGGTTTGTCTTTATCCCATAAAAAAGTTTGAACTTTATTCACGGTCATTAAACTGTCGTGCTTATCAGAGCTAAAGTACTTTGCAATAGCTTTTTCAAATGTAGAAACAGAGATAAATGGCGATGTTACATGTGTCCATAAAATATGCTTATCTTTAATCACGGTGGGTACATATCTAATTACATCATCTGTGCTTGCTGAAGACGTTGCTAGACGTTCAGGTCGCACATCTATAATTATTCGTTCATTTTTAAAAGATTTAGCAACAGCCATTACTTCGGCATCATTAGTAGATACCAATATCGTGTCAATCCCAGAAACTTTAAGTAGTGTATTTAGTTTCACCTTTAGTAAGCCTCCTTTTACACCTGCAAAAAATTTTGTATTTTTTTGAGGAATTCGTTCACTACCTAGTCTGCATGGAAGAAATATTGTCATTATAATAAGCTATAAATTGATAAAACCTCTATATTCTTATATTTTGTAGGCGTAAAAGTTTTTACCTCAACTCCAGGAATATTAACAGCATCATCTATGACCTCTTGATTTTCATGAGCAATAACAAATTGGTTCTGATTGATGTTTATATCATAGCCGTCAAAACCTACTAAATAAATTTCTTTAGCGCCTAAATCTAACGCCGCTTGAATCGCCAAAGCCATAGGCGAGTCTGAAGTTGCATCTGTAAATGAAATAGCTTCTAATTCTTTAGCTAACTGTTGAATATCGTCGGGAATTGTTGTACCCATTGGTCGAGGATAAGGTGGGTAAATACATGTTTGATCAATCTTTGAAAAATCGCCAATTTGCTTTAATAACTTATCACTTTCAAAACCTACTAGACCGTAATATTGGTCACATTTTACATCCAAATATTCTAAAACATTACGAGTACCTGCATGAACCAAACAGGCCTCTTTTTTAGTATGTTCAAAAAACTTTTGAATCGCTTTTTTGTGTGAAAGAGAAGAGAAACCTCCCCCAAGAATTATTGCTTTTTTATACTTTTTAACTTTTTTTAAGACAGGTAGTTTTAAATTATCCTTGATGTCTTGTTGTTGATTGTTAAGTGCGTTTATAATACTCCCCAAAGGGTAACGGTTCATTCCTACCCATTCCATGACTTGTTTTTGAGGTAAAGACTTAGCCCCCGAAAACATGTAAGGCAGGCTCGTTCCCCATTGATGAAGTTTACGAAGCTCTTCAAATTCACTAACCACTTTACTTAGTTCACTGTATCTAACAGGAAGTCCTTTTGCGTTTTCTAAATACGTAAGCAATAACTCTGTTTTTAAATTACCTGCGCCTCTTCCCATGCCGGTAACTGTCGCATCAACAATATCACACCCTGCATCTATCGCAGTGATAGTGTTTATCAATCCCATTTCTAAGTTATCATGCCCGTGAAAACCTAGAGGTACATTCGTTTTTGATTTAACTAATGTTATAGTTTCCTTCACGTCTTCAGGCATAACACCTCCATAAGAATCTACCATATAAAAATAGTCAATAACGTTTTCTACTACTTTTAAATGATTTAAGAATGACGAATCCGCTTTCCAGTTTGACATGTACATCACATTGAAGGCTACTTTAAACCCTTCTTTTTTCACCTCCTTTGCCAGTTCAATAGCGCGTTCCATGTTTTTAGGGTCTATCGCAATACGAATCATTGAAACGTAGGACTTACAAGGGCTTAATAACCCTTCTTTTATATGTGATGGACGAATATTTTTTTCGTTCAAAATAATAGTTAATTCTTTAGAGGGCATTAATTCTTTCAGCCTTTTTAACACATATTCAGGACAGTAAAAGTACTTTCCTAAATAACCCTCCATTGGTATGCTTCTGTATCCAACTTCAACATAATCAATCGGTAAGGATTCCATTGCTTCGGCATATACTTCAACAGTGGTGTCATCAAAGTTCCAGTCTGTATAATAGCCTCCGTCACGTAAAGTGCAATCTAAAAGTTTTATATTATTCAATATTCTATTCTTTATAAATGTTAATTAATTTCTGGGTATTTTACTTAATCTATCCTGCCAATTTAGTATTTCAATTCCCAAAACACTTTTAATTTTAGTTTTATCCATTACGCTATAAACAGGTCGCTTCGCTGCTGTTGGGTAAGCTTCCGTTTTAATGGCGTTTACCTTTATTTTTAAATTCGATGCTTCAAAAATAGCTTTTGCGAAATCATACCAACTTGTTTCGCCTTCATTACTGTAGTGATACAATCCAAAACTCTTATTATTAGAATTAATGATATTTAATATCACTTCTGCTAAATCACCTGCATAGGTGGGTGTTCCTATTTGATCTGATACCACGCTAAT
>TARA_B110001450_G_scaffold257015_1_pt1 | contig 12642 bp, 9 predicted proteins | sample TARA_B110001450 | Tara Oceans TARA_B110001450 (sample SAMEA4396538) | marine metagenome | biome: Polar Biome; feature: [SRF] surface water layer (ENVO:00010504); material: water (ENVO:00002006), including particulate matter (ENVO:01000060) such as... | depth 5 m | reverse complement strand
AATTAAAAACCTACAATAATTAATCAAAAAAACGCTTTGTATTTTTTTGCAACTACTTCCGTATCTAATTTTAGATTAATTACTGTGTCTAACATTCTTCTTGCTGGAACAATAAACAAAGGAATAAAATTGAATAGAATCGATATTATAAAAACCTATTTAGTTCATTCAGGAAAATTAAAATTATTACTTAAGTAAATAATGATCAGTATTTAGATGAAATACTTTCTCAATTTTTTCTTGCCATATTTACACTACTCATAAAGATCAATTCCTTCTTCTTTAGCAGCTTCTTTAAAACGATTGATTTTAGAAGCGAAATTAATTCCTTTAAATTTACCTTCTTTCCCAGATTCTGCTATACCAATTACTTCATCTGAATCTGAAAGGACAATCGGTCCACCACTACTCCCAGGATGTATTGCGCAATCAATTTTAATTAAATCAAACTCACTATCTGCGTATTTTATTGAAGGACTACTTACAATTCCTTTTGTAAAAGAAAACATACCATTTGGATAACCAATGGCTTTAATATCATCATCTGGAGCAATCATATCTGAATCGCCCAGCACTAACTTAGGCATACTTTTAGGAAGAACAGATGGATTGACTAGTTTTAATACGGCAAAATCCATTTCATTACCTTCTTTTTTACATTTCCATGTCACAATTGCAGAAGTAGTTATTTGAGGTTCTAATTCCATAAAAATCAACTTTACCTTTCCTCCGATTTCCACATTTTTAACTACATGTCTTGCTGTAAGTAACGTCTTTTCACCTGTTAAAAAAGCTGAACCAGTAAATTCTCCTGTACTAACATATGCAACTGGTTGCGTAATAGATTTTGATGTTTCCGCCTTTGTATACTTGGCAGCATACGTTTCCATTACACCTAAAACTAAAGGGAGTGAAAACAACAAAAGAAAGAACATTATCTTTTGTTTTTTGAGTTGATCTTGCAAATATTCTTTGTACTTCGATTTATCTATTTGTCCTATTGGTAATTTCATATCTAAATTTATTAGTGTAAATTATTTAGTGTAAATTCTCTTTTACCTGTGTCTCATTAAAGTAGGGAATTCGTTCTATTCTATTTAAGTTTCCTACAGAAATAAATTGTTCTTTTGCATTCTTTAACGAGGTCAAATCACGTGTTGGCAATAATGATTTTTCACTTACATTCTGGTCTTGATTGCCACCGAAGTAGGCATAACTTTTAAAAATTGCTATAGAATTTATAAGGTTACTATTTTTACAAAAAGTTTGATTGTCTAAATTATCAGGATCTTCATTGTTGTTTTTTCTTATCGAGTTTCTAATATTATTCATCGAAGGCAAATCATTATATAGATATATCGTCTTTAAAAAAGTTGAATCCTGAAACACAGAACGAGAACCAATATTTTGATCTAACTTTACCAATGCCGGTGGCGCTGTATTTAAAACGGTTGTATCGGAACATAAAAGTGATTGTAACGATTTGTTTGGATGGTTGGATACCAATTTATCAATAGAGACCTTACCGTGTTTATTATTTTTGTTAATAATAGCAGACATAGGTGTTAAAATATCAAAATAAAGATTATTACTATCCAATAAAAAATCCCAAAGACTATTGTTTTTTAGTATGATATTTTCATTAATAATTTCTTGTAAATCGATATTAGACTTCAAATTAATAGACTCAGAGCTAAACTTACCACTTGGATAAATATTAAATATCATCCCATAAGAATCACTCATTGTTTTAATTAGCTCTTTTCGTTTACTAAAAGCCATAGAATGACCTGGATTATCCTTCACAGTTGACAATGAATCCGTAAATAAATCAAGTCTTTTTATGGATGGTAGAGAGGTTTTTCCATCTGTTGTTTTCAAAACCGTGTCTTGAGTTTGTATATATTCTTTGAATAGATCCAATTCACGTTTTAATAAATGAATTTTCATCAGCATAGTTATATTCTCTAATTGCTCTAATACATACTGCTTTTTTAAACCAAAAGTTTCATAGCTGCTTTTGTTTTTATCTAATTCCTTTATTTTAATTGAAAGCAATCTATTCCAGCTAGATGGATTATCATCTATTTTATATTCATCCTTCCAAAAACTAATTAATGAATCTAAGTGATCAACATAACTTTCTAAATAGTGTTTCGCTGTTTTTAGGTTTGGTATTGATTTTACAAAACTTGAAAATTCAACTGACATTTTTTTGATAAAACTATCACGAGCTTTGAATAAGTTATTTTTTATTTGATTATAAACATTAGATTCTCCATCTGAATTGTATGTATTAAATAAAAGATCTTCTAGTGAATTAAAGGGCTCAAATTTATTTTTTGATAATTTTTCGACCAAGCTGATATTAAAATTACTAATAGAAGATGTATTCTGATGAGGTATATTATTTAGTTCGTTAGTGACGATATAATCAATAGCATCCTCTGCCTCTTTTTTGGCTTTATTATTTACTAATACTTCTTTATTTTTATACTTATCACCTAACCAGTCATCAACAATTTTTTCAGCGTATTCAAGAGCTACATATTCCTCCAATAACACTTTTGGATATTGTATCATGGAAAGGCCAATAGAAACAAAATGTGAGATATGTTCTGCGCCAGCAGCACCATCAATCCATCTTGCTGAAGCTACATCTTGCAAGCCCTGACCTTGACTGTTTTCATTCCCTAATAAAGAAATATACAAACCTATAGTCTTGAACAAAGGAGTTAAATCTGTATAATCGCACATATAAGTATTATTTATAGTACTTTGACTAAAGTAATCGGGGGAAATAATAATATTCGTATCAAATGGAGCTTTTAGACCTATCGAATTGGGCAAAGGGATATTATCTGGCCACATGACTTCAAATTTAGTTCCTTGCTTTGAATAGTATTCTAAAGCCTTTACTGAATAATACGAATTGATGAAGAAATTTGAAGTATTTTGATTAAGATCTGTTTCTTTGGGCATCATTAGTATTGAAAACAAATTCTGAGGATTTACAAACTGTCTTATCAAATATGCTAAATCTATTAAAACACCTGAGCCTGTTCCTCCTGTCAAAGAACCAGTTACATAAACTGCATCAAAGCCCGAAGCAGCCTTATTCAAATTTAAAATTTTTTGTTTAACATCGTCAAAATTCGCCCACAATGACAAACGACCATATGATGATTTCCCACCAGCACCAGAAGTACTTAAAGCAGTTGTAGCATCGGGGATCCAAGATGAATCAATGTTACTATTTCCTCTAAATTTACTAATTGAATTTGACATGTTCTTCAAACTCAATTCTACCCCTATTATATCATTTGTGCCAAGTGGAGTTTTTCTTGGTTTATTTGACAAATCTGTTTCCAAATAAAGATAATGTACATCACGAGACTTATTCTTACCTGTAAACTCATAATTATACTGTTGAGCTTCTTCTAAAACTTTTAGGCCACTTGAACCTATTCCAATAAATAATGTAGCCATATCTTATTTTTTTAAATTTTTTTTCAATTTAGAATAGTTAAAAGAGAATACTCCAACTATGGAAATAAAAAGTGATATCTGAGGAAATAATCGTAGATATAGATTATCTGTGTCTAGATTGAATTCCATCCAATTAAAACTATGTGCACCATTGTATATATACAATATGACAATGTAAATACAAAACAAAACACATAACAAACCTAAGCTTAAGAGGTAATTAAGTTTCAATCTTTCATTTATACTTAGTTTTGATTTCTTATTCTTATCAAAACCAACTAATAAAAACAACCAAATCATTATTACCGAAACAGAAATTATTCCAAGTGTTTCAATTACCAAATCAAGAACACTTAGAAACTCAGTGCTTATAAAAATATCATACATAGTTTTATTGTTTTTTTATTATTCTGCAAATCATTATTATTGACTAGCTTTCATTTTTTCTATTAAAACTTATTACCTCTCATATATTAAATCACCTGGTGTAGCATCTTTAAGCTTACTCCATATTCTTAATGAAATTGTAAGAATAGGAATAATAATAAATGCTATTATTAAATGTAGAATATCAAGATTAATATACTCGATAACATTTTGAATACTAATATTAGAAATATTAATCAAAGAGTCTAATATAAGACTACCTAATATACAACTTAATAAATATGCAACCGTAAAAGCACTTACAACAAGTACAGAGGAGATAACAGTATAAATTAGTATTACTGAGTTATTACCAAGGCCAAATGCCTTTAGAGTCCCTAAATTTCGTTTCGTTTTATCGATATGATTATTTATGAGGTTCGTGGTAAATATGAATATTGAAAATACACTAAAAAAGATTAAACTAAAAGAAAGTAAATTAGCCAATTTATTAAAAAAATTGAAGTTCTCCTTCGCTTCAATAGTTCTCATATCTATCTTTAATTTGAATTTTTTATACAAATGCTCTTTGAATAGTTTTATATTATCCAAATTATTAAATGAAAAAGAAAAATAATCAGGTTGTGATTTTATTTTGGTATCACAAGCTATTTGATGATAATCATAAAATTGAATTGCTTTAGGAAACTGTTTTAATGCTTTTTCTCTTTCTAAATTATAGTTTTGAATTCCGTATTTTTTAATGATTATTCCATTATTAAATAATAAAATATCTTTAGATTCTTTGGAGTATCCATCTTCTAATAAAGTTGCTGAAATCTTTTTTATTTCTGGTAAATAAAATTGTAAATATGTTTTATGGTTAGAATCCTCAATATCTAAACATTTATAGCCATTTATATAGTTATAAAACTTTCTACTTATCAATATGTCTGCATAGTCTGGTAATTGCTTAACCACACCAGAAATTGGAATTGGCAACAAATCTCTATTATTTGATTTATTATTGACATAATTAATATAATCTACATCTAAATTATCATACCCTAACTTTTCTAGAAATTTTTTTGTTACAATACATCCAAACTCGTTATCAGTAAAATTAGTGTCTGTTAAAAACACATCACTACTAGAAGATATAAAATCATAAAACTCACTTTTCTCATCTATTAAACGTGCAGATGCATTCTCTTCTTTACCAATAGTACTCATGAAATCGCGAAATATTATATATCCTTCACTTACTTCACCATATGAAAATCTATTTTTAAGATTTTTCTTTTCAAAATCTTTAATAGAAACTTCCTTTCCAAAAGTTGGCTTTGTAACTTTTACAAATTTTATAAATGGATCATCCATTTTTATTTTCAAGTATTGTGTAGCACTTTTACCAAGGCCAATTGCAACAAGTGAAATGAAAATAATTACAGTCAATACTAATAAGCTTTTTCCATTTTTACCAGCGATAGATTTATATTCTGGCCATCCAAAATACCTGATAAATGCTCTTTTCTTCATTTTAGTTTAGCTTTTTATATAGTTTATGATCTAGATGTTCCAATAGTTCTTTGTCAGAAAAAGAAGTAGATGAAGTATACCATTTTTCATCTTCTTTATTCTTTTTAAATATTGTTTCTGAGTTTACATGTCCAAAAAAATCATCTAAACCGTCTCTTTTAACTCTATCAATTAGTACTATTTGTGTAGCGAACTCTATCGATAAATTAATATCATGAGTTACTATAATCTTTGTTTTTTCATCTGTTTCATTATGAAGGATATGTATTAATTTTCGCGCATTTCCCTTATCTAAATTACCTGTTGGTTCATCAGCAAAAAGCACGGTATAATCTGCAACTATGGCACGAGCAAAAGCTATTCTTTGCCTTTGTCCTCCAGAAAGTTCATTAATTGGTTTGTCAGCAGATACATCCTCAAGTATTTTAGAAACAACAGCCTTTATTTTTTTATCTGCTTCTTTCTTGCTGTCTCCTTGTAAAATTGAAGTAATTGCAATATTGTCGTAAGCACTAAGCGTATTAAATAGGTTTGTGTTCTGAAAAATAAAACTAAGATGCTTATTTCTAAAATCAGCAATTTTACTCTCTTTAAGTGTCCAAAGTTTCAGCATACTAATATGATCCGAATTATTTACTCTAAATTCAAATGTAGTATCATTCTTTTCAGCCTGAAAAACAGTATTATTCATGACTCCTAAAGTTTCTAGAACCGTACTTTTACCTACGCCAGATGGTCCTATAAAAAAAGTGCTAGAACCTTCTTCTATATCCAGACTATCTATCTCTAATACAGGTTTAATATTTGAAGCATACTTACACTTCAAATTTCTAATTTTAAAAACATTATTCATTACCTGGGAATTTATCTAATGGTATCCAATAGAATCTCTGTCCTGCCATTTCAAACATAGAGTCATCAAAGGGATTATTTGTAAATTTCTTCGCTTGATCTCTAAATTTAGAATAAAACTCTTTAAAAGTATTGTCATCTAGTGCGGCTAGATCTCTTAAAAGTAATTTTGAAATACGTGAATCACCACTAAATGGAACACCTAATATAATATCCCAAATATCATTCATAGTTTTATTTTCTACAACATCTTTTGGCGCTCCTAGCATGTCCATAGCTTGTTGGGTTAGAGCAGTTTTTAAAGCTTGCTTTTTTGACCCAATTCCCCCCCATTTTTTTAGTTTATTTAATGTCCTATCAATTTTCTCCTTTTCATCCGCTGAAAGGAAAACTACAGGATAAAAACATTCTGTACTTTTATTAAAATATTTAATAGATGTTCGTCCTTTAGATGAAATTTCGCCTAGATTCATTAATAATTTAATCTGATCTTGAGTAAAACCCATTCTTTTTAGGTAATCAATAAACTCAGGTGTATATATTCCCTGTTTACCACCTTCACCACCTAATACATTTTCTAGTAATGCAATTTCCTTTTGAATCTTCTTTATATATATATCTGTAGAATTATTAATGTTTTGTTCTAAGATTTCTGTACTCATTGCTCTATTAGCTGAAGCATACGTAAAGCGTCCAAACATCTTAAATGCATTATCTTTATTTTCGTTACCGTACGTTAATTTATAAGTATTTGTACTTATTTGTGTTAATTTAACTTTTGTATTGTCATTAACAATAACATTAGCAGCATTATATAAATAATCTTGAGCATCCCAATTAAATTTTTGGAAACTTATATTACTTCCAGCAATAACCTGGAAAGCAATTAAATTAATATTATATTTATTCATTTCGTCAACTACTTTGGCAACTGTATATCCTCTAGAATCAGGGTCATGGTTTCCTGCATCTCCAATAAGTACAACAACATTACTATGTTTTTTATTAAAACCAGCCTGTTGAATTCCCTTTATGAGTCCTTGATATTGTGCTTCAGGAATATCAAAATCTTCACTTTCACAAACGATAGTTGATACTTTGGCTAAAACTGTATTATAGTCAGATGTCAGTGGTTGGATTTCAAAAGCTTGATCACCATCTGCATAATCTCGATAAACAGCGATACCAAACCTAAGCTTGGCATTAGTTCCTGTCAATTGATTGTTTGAAATAATATTTTTGATACTCCTGCTGATGGCCTTGTAATATTCGCTCATACTCATTGTTGCATCAACAATAAACATAACATCTACATTGTTAACAGCATTCTTAAGTCTAACTATTTTTTTTCTTGCAGCTACTATTTCACCTTCAGGTCCTGCTCCTTTAACCTCCATACGTGCAATAGATGCAACTCTTTTTATATTTGGTTGGTTCTTATCTGTGCCTAAAATAGGCATACGCATTATGTATGGATCTTTCCTTTTTCTTTCAATATTTAAGTATTTAATAATATGCGCCTTAGATGTGGTATAGTCTCCATTCCTAATAAAATCTTTAATGTATTGCTCATCATCAGTAAATATTGGGATTTCCCTATTTCCATAATTATTAACTGCGGTATTTCCATAAATTGATTCTAAACATACCCTGTGGTCCCAATTGGTAATATTTAATTTCAGCATCCAACCTGAAACCCTACCTCCGGATAACAATTCAGAACTACCACTTAGTTTATCTGAACTGGAAAGTAATACCATATTTTGTGTTTCTTTTAATATATAGTATATCTTGAATTTTTTTGCAGTTCTTTTGTTCTCAAATCTACTACTAGTAGAAGGTCCATTATAGAATTTTTTGTTTTCTAATTCATCTGTAAATGAATTCATTGTACTAGGGTCTAGGTTACTCACGGAAACTAGAATCAATGCTTTCTTTGTACTAGACTTATCGTTTAATAAGGCTGCCTTGTTTGATAAAATTAAATTTTCTGCTTTAATCCATCCACGTTCTACATCTCTTTCTTCAATACCATCTTTCATTAACACTTGGGAGTATACCAATAGCCAATTTCCTCTTACTTCTTTAACGGTAAGTCGTTCCATAAAAGACAAGGTGTCGCTTTTTTGCCTACCATCAATCGTGTAAAACAGAGAGTTACTATCCCTATCACTATACACTACCCAGCAGTAAGAGTCATTTGTCTCTAATGTTCTTAGGTCAATCTCATTATTATATATTTGATCCATGTATGATTTTTTACTATAAGTAGTAAAGACATCTGGTGTAGACAGGTAACCACTGTTACATGTAGTTTGTGCATACAGCGCTGTACTTCCCATAGTTATCACTATAAAAAGTAGAAATATAGTGATACTGTTTTTAGTTTTTAATATCATATTTTTTTTCTTTAAATATCTTGCAATTTGATTTATATTCTTCAGTGTTCTTATCTCCAAATGGATAGATGCCAACGTTTACATTATTGATTAATCCTTCTCTACTTATAAGTCTGTTGGTTAGTAAAAAACGATTAATAAATATGTTTGCTCTATCGTTGGCAGTCAATAAGAAACTAAATGTTACCTGATTGTTTTTTAAGTAACCTTTTTTAGTAATTAAAGCATTTAGTGCATCAATATCTTTATTAATATCAGGAGAAGATGGTGTTACGTTAATTTTACTCAGCTCTATGTCTATCTTATTTATATCATCAATAAGTATAGGTTTGCCTCCAAAACTAATAAAAACTAAAAATTTATCTGGAGCAGTCGTAGAGACAATCTGTTCTGTTATTTCTATAACTCTTTCTAGGTTAGGTCTATCACTTAAATCTATGTATATAATTGCTATATTATCAGCAAACATATTTACATGTATGGATATAAATAATAGTATAAAAAATATTTTATTCATCTTAGTCTCGTTATTTAATTATAAAAATTGATAGACCTTACTGTTTTGTTATTGCCTCCGCAGCCTCCTGCAGAATTCCATGTAATATTTACTTTGAATGTAGTTCCATTATTTTTCCATTCAGTACGTAATCTGTTAGACAAATCATTAAGGTTCATTACTTCACCTTCATACTTTATTAAGAAAGACCTTTTAGTAACTGATTTAAATCTATTAAATGTATTTAAATTTCCGGGATTTTCAGCATATTGTTTAGCAATACGAAAATACTGATCAGCGTCAAATTGTGAACAAGCCATTATTCTACCCATTCCTGGACTGGCTTGAATGGTATCTCGTCCTTTTATATAACCCCATACCTCATACTTACTATTTATTTCATTTAATCTCCATCTTTTTTGGTCTAAATACCTTCCATTTCTTCCGTTAATAGAAATCATAATTGGTTCTGTTGGATCAATATTATCATAATTAGACAGTACTTCTAATTCACAAAAACATTCACTTGGCTTCACACTTAATGTTAACTTTTCTCTACAATTAGCTCTTTTGTTAACTAAGGTCTTTATTTCAAAACTACTTATCATTTTATCTTTAGCAGTTATTTTTCCAAATCCTGTTTTCCAAGTTAGTTTTATAAAACCAGAAGAACAGGGATATATTTTACCCTCAATAACTGCTATTTTTTCACCATTTTGTATGGCCATAAATCCTGCCTCACTAAAGAGTTTAGGGTTCTGGTCAAATAGAAATTTTACTTTTTTCGTTAAATCAATGATTGTTATTTCTATGAAATTATCCTTATTGTTAGTTTTAATTGAGAGTTTAGTTAATGGTTCTTCAATTTCTGTTCTACAATTTTTTAGAGAAAAAAGTATGATTACAGTTATTATTAACCCTATAATTATGGCCAATCTTCTATTGTTTTTAATAATATCTATTATCGTACCACCTTCAGAAGCAGGTTTTTCAGAAATATTACTACTCCTACATAATGGGCATTCAAGAATAAAATCTTCTCCTTTAAATTTTTTGTCACAATTATTACAATTATAATTTGCCATATTTTAAAATTTATATTTAAGATTCAAATTAAGGTAGATATCACTGAACCTAAATTCATTTGAAATATTTGTAATGCTATTCAATTCTTCACTATTCCTACTATAACTTTTTGTATTCTCTTCAAATATATTAGAGAATCCATAATTATTCATAAATGATAGATTTAATGTAGTTTTTTTTGAGATTTTTCTACCAATACCAAGAGAGTAATAAGCAGAAAATAGACTCTTTACTGGAAGCAGCTCTCCGTTACCTTCAATATCATAAGTACCAAAATCATATACACCATTTTCGGCAAAAGTTATTCCATACAAATCTTCATAATAACCACTATAAAAAGCATTGGCGGTTGACGAATAATCTGCTGATATTGAATAATGCCATTGTGTACCGAATTCAAAATTCAAAATATATTTTTTATAGTTTAATGTGGTATTAAAGGCTATTGGAACTACTAGGTAACTGAGGTTTATTTTTTCAGATATATTTGTAATGCTAGTAGTGCGCTCATATTCATAATCATCTGCATCTATTTCTGTTGTTGAATAATTATATTGATTTACATCCGCTGTAAAGTTTAAGTTTTTATAATGAAGACCTGTTTTTAAATAAAAATTATATTTTGGATTATAATCTTTGTTTAGATGTATTCCTAGGTCAACACTTATGTTGTAAGAGAAATTATTATTTAATAAATATTGATTACTATCACCAGTATATTTCACAGGAGATAAATTAAAAGGATTTAACGAAACTCCAACCTCTGCATAAAACAATGGTTTTGTAAAAACTATTTGCCTAGTGTTTTTGTCTCCTCTCTCACTTCGTTCATATTTATCTTTATTGTTAATACTAATTGTTGAGCTACCAATAACATTCTCATTGCTACTTTCTACAACAAATTCATTAGATTCATTTAAATTTTTAATAATATACAGTCCATTTGAGTCTAAAGCAACCGAATTACCATTAATGACTAATGAATCTCTATTGGTCATCGATTTAGCATCTCCTAAAATGGTCTTAATCTTGCTATCTACTACAAAATACTTCCCTAATTCTTCAGTGAGTAAAACCTTTTTTATTTGATATAAATTTTCATTTAAATTAAATTCAATAATTATCTCAGCATCAAATGTATCTTCGTAATTAATATTTTTATTTGTATCTCCACTAATTTTTTTCTTTACAAAAACAGATAATTCACCTTTTCCATTAACATAATCCCTAATAGAACTAATTTCAGACGGTTCTATTTCAACCTGCATAGGTTTCTTGTAGTTGTCTAAGATTAAAAATAAGTAATCTTTTATCTTTACATTTTGATTAAGGTTATTGTCTGGCATTATATCATTGTTGACCTCTGAATTTTCATCTACAAAAAGATTTTCGAAATTATTATAATCTCTATCTTTTCGCATGTCATAATAAAATTGATACTTTTCTACTAATTTTAATGCTTCCAGGTTTACCTTTTGTGTATATGTATCATCTATAGTATCCTGAGAATAAGTAATTGAACTTATTAAGAGAAGAATACAAGTAGCTATTGTGTTTTTCATTAGTAGGTTCATTAGTTTAAAATAATTTTCTTAGTAATAACTCTACCTGACTTATTCATTGTAATATAATAGATTCCTGGTGGTGTTCTTTTATCTAATATAAGTGTACTTTCATTTTTTATAATACATTTTATTAATCTACCATTTATGCTATAAACTTTTACTCCAGACTGTTTCAAGTTTAAATTATCAAAGTAAATAGTTCCATTAGAGGGAATAGGATACATTAATACATCTTCTACTGATGAACCACCAATGTTTGGCCTAGCCCCATCCGGATCATAATACGTGTATACCTGACAGCCATTAAATGCCTGATATTCGAATGAAGTCCGAAGCCAGTATCTATATTTATTAAAATCCAGATCATTTGACATTTGCACATACCTTAGATTGGCACCATCTATTGTTACTGAGTTATTAGAACCTATGATGTCATAACCCCATTGATATATTAGTCCAGCAGACTCATCTTTTCCAATTAAGATATTAGAACTAGGCTTTCTAATGATACTTGTTTTGTTTGGCATTGAGTATTCACCAATTTGAATTGGCAAGGTTATAATCGTTGAACATCCAGTAGAAACTATAGTTTGCTCAAGGTATATAGCTCCTGTTTCTCCTGGTGTATTATCCCAATTAATAACACATTCTGTTGAATCTACTCCTAAAACAATCTCTCCGTTTGTACATTGCCATTGATATGAATAAAACTCATTTAAATTACTGATTTTATAAACAACATCCTTTTGATTAGCACATACATTTTCTTCTCCTAAAATATCTACATCATCGGGTAACATATTAACAACAGCCTCACTAGTGTTTGAAAAGGCTGCTTCACATAAATTTG
>TARA_B110001450_G_scaffold31897_1_pt1 | contig 12688 bp, 13 predicted proteins | sample TARA_B110001450 | Tara Oceans TARA_B110001450 (sample SAMEA4396538) | marine metagenome | biome: Polar Biome; feature: [SRF] surface water layer (ENVO:00010504); material: water (ENVO:00002006), including particulate matter (ENVO:01000060) such as... | depth 5 m | reverse complement strand
ACCCCCCTCCCAAGCCTCCGCCGAGTCCTCCGCCGTCTCCTCCACCGTCTCCTCCACCGAGCCCACCGCCTCCGTATCCACCACCGAAGCTGCCTCCGAGGATGCCGCCTAGCCCTCCACCGTCACCGCCTCCCCCCTCTCCTCCACCGTCACCGCCTCCACCCTCTCCTCCGCCACCCTACTCTCCCAAGACTGCGATCGCGGCCGAGGGAGGGTGCTTCACGCTTGGTGCGTTTTCGAGTGGTCCGGTTGCCTGCTGCAACGCGATCGACGGACGCACCGGGTATTACGGCGGCTACCCCTGTGCGCCTGTCAGGGGGTGGAAGGACGGCGCTACTTTCTCCACCAACAGCGGGAGGTGCGAGACCATGCGGTACATCCTCGACAACAACATGGAGTCGGAGGTGGAGGACTGCCACGAGACCTACCGAGATCAGCCACCGAGCGCGCCTCCATCCGCCCCTCCTTCGGGCTGGTACCTGGCCGCGGGCAATGCCAACTGCATCGACACGTGCGCCGCCAACGGGAGGGAGTGTGATCTTGATGGATTCGCTGCCAACAACGACGACATTGACGACGACACTGCGATAGGGGCGCTTTTTGCATCGTTCGGTCGTACGTGCAGCGCGTACACAGGCGCCTACGGAAGCAACCCTGATGTGCCCGTGATAGAGAACGACGAGTTCTGCATCCGGAGTGCGCCGGGTAGAGACGCGAGCACTTTCGACTGCGGGGCGATACCGCATTCGACGTCAAAGCACAGATTGTGCTGGTGTACCATCGCGCCGCCATCGCCACCATCGCCGCCTACGTATCCTCCCGGGGGCAGCTGTACGCAGGCCGACTCTTACAACTGCGATTACACTGCGTGCTCCAACGTGTTCACAAATGCCAGCGATTGCGCTACACAATGGGATCTGACGACTCGCAATGAGGCGCCCTACAACGGGATTTGCAAGAGCCACTTCGGGTGGGCATACGGAGACAGCGCGAGTGCCACCGTGGGCAACCTTGACGGAGCGTGCAACCAGTTCGCCACTGGCAACGAGGAGTGCGGCGCTTGCGGGTCGGGGTGGGTAAGGTATTGGGAGCAATGCGTCGGAGCCACGGGGTGCACCGAATACGTGTGGCATACTCCTGTCACAGACATTGGAGGTAACACGAACTCGTGCGGGCAGAGAGTCCTTTACGTGTACAACAACCGAAACGGCGTCGGCAGCAACATCTACACCGAAGTCAACACGTTTGCAGAAGCATGTGAAAGGGTCGCCGGTCAGGAAACAGAGAATGGCGTGATCACAACGGAATGCGCTCCATGCTCCACGAACTAGAGGAGGGTGTGTGTGTGTGTCGTGTGTGACACGAATGGTTGCATGGTATACAGTTCTATAGACATACCTTTTCAGCGGCGCCGGACACTAAACGTCCCGGCCGCCTACGCAAAACAGGCCATCGCCACCCCAACCCTGTATGCGTCGGCGCCGGGGCCACCCGAGGGGTCCGACCATGAGGTTGAGGGTTAGAGAGGGTTAGATGACCCTGCACCACGAAGCGTAACTTGGGTTGGGGGTCTCGGTCCTCGACTCTGGAACCCCAAACCCAAAGGGCCAAGGTCCCAGACAACCTCCCAATGCCCCGGCGCCGACGGGATGGGTCTGTGGATGTGGGCCTCATCATCAGCTCGTCGGCAGACATCGTCCGCTTCATGGTGGATGGCCTCTTTAGCTTCATGGAAGACAGGAGCTACCATCACAAGTACACTCGCGCGACCCCCCCTGCATTCCGTGACAAGAGCGGAGTGATCTGCGCCTACCGCCTGCTGAACAAGGAGTTGCGCGAGGAGGTGGACCGCCGCATCCTAGTCTGGATGGGAAAGGTCAGCCCGCTCATGATCACCATTCGTGAGACGACGCTCAAGGCCGACGCCGCCGCGGCTGAGGACAGGCGCCTCAACCTCAGTACCTCGTCTGCCGCGCGGTCCACGGCCATGGCGCGCAAACAGGATGCTAGGAATGCCCTGCGGAATCACCTGGGTACGTGCTTCTCGGACAACCTCAGCCTCGCGATGAGCTACGACCTGAGCACGACGGACCGTCTCACCCAGCTCGACTTCTCCATCAGCACTTTCATGTGCATGGCGACCGAGCGCTGCCAGATCCACGGCCCGCTTGGAGGTTGCCAGTGCCGCAACGTCGTCGGCGGTCCGTACTCCGACGAGAACTTCACTCAGCTCGAGTTTGGCAGCAAGAAGTTCACCGTCTACGCTCGGGAGAAGTGCGTCGACGCCATCTGCGTCAAGCCAAACGCTCGCTTCCTATCTCACGGCAACGACCAACAGCTTTCGGTCAACACGGCCCGCGCCATGTTCCGTCTCCAGGGTGTGCACCACCCATTCACGCAGGAGGGCATCTGCAAGGCGACCAACTGCTGGGGCGAGGTCAGTCCCTCCACCGCCGCGACGTCCCAACGCGGGGTCGCGATGGTGGGCACGTCCCTCTGGCCCAAGAAGATCATGCTCTTCCGCCACCCGAGCATCGACGACAAGCGCTGCAGCATCCAGGGCGTGCTCGGCCTCAGCGACGCCGAGGCAAAGGCGTGCCACAACGACGCGGTACGCAAGCAGCAGCAGCGCCTGCAGCGCGAGGAGGAGATCAAGAACAAGCACATCGAGGAGCTGTGCGCGGACGTGGACTCCGCCATGGCCACCTCCAAGCACTTTCCGGTGTCGTCTCTCAAGGAGCTCGGAGAGGTCTGCTCTGGCATGGAGGACTCCATCCGCCAGGCGATCGTGCACAACGCGAGCAAAGGGGCTGGTCCTCTGCACAAGAACCACGGCATGGACATCGAGATCGTTCGCAACGGCCTGACCACCGCCAGGACCTACCTGGTCGACATCATCGCCGTCGACCGCAATATCAACAAGGACAGCCCCGTGTGCAGCTCGGAGGCCTACGACTACCTCAGCGGCATGCACGTCGGTCGCTACGGCACGGTCACCCCGGACTGGTCCCCCGCATACGGCAACCTGGACGGCTACAAGTTCATCGAGAAACGCACCTGTCAGGGGTATTCTCCAAAGCCGCCTCCGTGTGCCATGCGCAAGATCGTGTCCACCGCCGTGTGCAAGGCCATGCGCTTTTTCGACGCGCTCGACAGGAACAGCCTCCTGGCCTTCGAGTCGCGCCCGCATGACCCTCTGCCCAAGCGCTGGCTGTTGAGCAACAACCAGATGAGCTTCGTGTTCGAGGCACACTTCCCCGGCCCCACGTCGATGGACTCCACCGTGCTGTACAAGAACCTGGCCAAGATGGACACCGACATCCGTCGCCTCATTTCCCTTCAGGAGAGCGACATCAAGCTTCCCGTGCTTTTCACCAAGCTCACGCACACCAACGGGGTGATGACCACGTGCAGCAAGAAGGCGAGCGAGGCGGTCAAGAAGTGGTACATGGACTGTTACCGCCTGCTCGTCGAGGATCCGAGCACCCGCTGCGCGGCACTGGATCTCCTCGGCGTCCGCCCGCACCACCTGATCGACCGCGCCATGGACAAGGAGAGCGCAGGCAGCAGCAGTGGCGGCTCGTCGCGCTCGGACAGTCGCGCCCAGCCGCGGGCCACCGTCCCTGGTGGCCGCGTCGAGTGGAGCCCAGACAACCCGGACGAGGAGTCTGACTACGACTGGGAACAGCTCGAGTAGATGGACGCGGATTCTCAGTGAAGACCTTCGGAACTGCTCGTTACACATTAGAGCTTTCGCAAAGCAAACGGGCATGGGCGCTTTCCGACTGGCAAATGGCAGGGGCGGGTGAGCGGGAGTGGGGTGTGCACTGGTGTAGAGGGCGAGGGATGTGCAAAACAGAGCGCGTGTCCCGCTAAGCGGTGTGTATGATAAGGCTACCAAACCGGATAGTAGCTAAACAAGAGGCGCAAGCCAGTCCATAGAGACTTGCTAGGCGGACCCCACCGGACCCCTTCCACAGCCACCGACACTCAGCCTCAGCAGCCATGATCTCCGGCAACGACTTCCAGAGCTACATGGGTCCTGGTGACAAAAACCTGCCTAACAGCGAGGTCACGGGCTACCAGCCCGTGTCTCGCATCGGAGAGGTTGTGATGAATGCGTTCGGTACGCCGCCCCAGACACCTGCACACCCACCGATCCTTGTATAGCGAACGAAGCTGACCGCCACGTTGTTGTGCCCGCAGTCGACGCGTACGAGTTCTCCGCCCTGGAAAAGGACCAGCTCTCACAGACCGAGATGGCGAACGCCGTCCCTGGGGCGCCCGGCCCCGCGATCGAGTTCAAGCCGCATTTCCACGAGTGGGCGACCGTGCAGCCGGGCCTGGTCTGCCTGGCGCGCAAGAAGAAGACTGCGGTCTTTCGCCAGTACATCGCCGCCGAGACCGCCGTGCCCGTCATTGCTTGTGCCGCATGCTTGCCAAAGGCCGACGAGAAGAACTACTTCTTCGCCGGTATTGCGCGGTCCAAGTCGGTGCGGACCCCGGACGACGGCATTGGCCCAAGCGTCGACGAGTTCTTCACGGTCTCCATTGGGGGCATGGCCACCCTCCTCAACACGTCGGGCGGTCCGATCTACCCTGGCGACCTCATCGAGTGGTCCTTTGCGCACAGCGGCACCTCCACGACCGATCGCGCCAAGGCCAGCCCCAGGCGCGTGGCGATCTCTGTCGCGAGCGTGTCGAGCCCGAAAATTATCGGCCGGGCTCTCAGCTTCGCCAAGAAGGGCGAGACGCTCGACATCCTCCTCAAGATGTAATCCGTACCACACCGGGAGAACTCTGGGGGCATCCCTTCCGCATGCGCGCTCTTCGCACGGTCTAGGGTGTGATGGTGGTTGTGGATGTGGTTTACCGAGACGAACAGAGTCGAGGGGAGAGAGCATACGACGAAAACAGTGTCACTATGGATTGTTAGCCCCGACGCGCGTGTTGATAGAGGCTGGTATTTCCTGGTATTTCTTTAAAAGACACTCAGAAAACAATGAGTTTCATCTTGTCTTACACAGAAGAAACACAACTATCCCTAACAACACACTGGCGGACGCCGCCACAACGCCCTTTAGCACGAGCGCCTGAGCCTTGCGCACGTCGTAAGAGTCGGGGAGGCTTGTCCTCTTGCGTGTTCTATGCTCCGCGATCCTGCTTTTAGGGCTTTTCCCTTGTCGCTTGTGGGCATACTGACCAGACGCATTGGAGTAGCCCATCACACCTTGGCCTCTTGCCCACACCTGATCGTGAGCTGGCTCAGTGTATTGGTGAGTCCAATCTCCGCGTGGTGCCTTGCCCACCACTCCATGAGTGACTTTAGCGCATAGTTGGGCACCAGGTCCACATGTCGCATCGCCGCATTGGTCGTGGGGCTGATCCCCGGACGGCGCCCTAGCGCCGCGACGATGGAGTCGTACTCGTAGGTGTGGCCGTCCGCCGCAATAGTTGGCTTTCGCATGGCACGGAGGGTTACGGGGCACAGGAACGGGCGCGGTGGGTCGTTGTCGTAGTCGCGCAACTTGTCCACGTGGTCTATGTACGCGCACACGGTCTCGTGCTCCGCGGATACGTCACCGAAAAGGGGCGCCACGTCTGTGGCATTGTGGTTCTCCATGTCGGTACAGTCCGCCGTTCCGCGGCGGGCCGTGAAGAGTGGCGGTTCTCTTGCGACCTGGTGGGCGCGGGCAATGTACAGCTCGCTCTGCTCCTCGTACTGTACCTCGGATGCCGCGGGTGCGTTGATTATGCCCACTCCCGATTCCACGAGCCGGTCAAAGACCTCATTGGACCGCCGCGTCGAGTCGCGCATCCCAGTGGAGTACGTGTATCTCCTACTGGATAGGAGGAGCGATTGTCCCTCGTGGAGACTTGACCGCCCCATCGCGAGGGGAGATGTAGACCTTGTAGGGTTTTCATGGAAAGGGTCCATGGGACGTGGGGGTGTGTCTATCACGGACATTCGTTTGGACTCGTATTGTGTACAGTCTCATACCGATGGCGGCGGCCAAGTCTAGCGCGATCCATTTGCGCGTGTTCTCTATTCAACTGCTGGTCGGCTACGAATTATGCGGCACAGCTCTCCATTCATAGCGACAGGGGTGATCATGTAGCCCATCCGCCGCATCTCCTCTGGAAGCTGCAGGTCTTGTCCGCGCATCTCGAACGCCTTCTGGAGGGCGAGCTCGGCGAGCTCGAGCAGGGGAGGAACGCCCGTGCCGTCGGGTGTGCGCATGCGGCGCTTGCTTCCCACCGTCTCGATCTCGCTCCAGTTGTTGTAGCCCCAGCGACGGGCCTGCGCAGACTGGCAGCACTTGCGGCGAATCTCGGCTCTTTGGTCGGCCTCGCGCTGCTTCTCCGCCTGCTCCTTGCTGGACTCCTCTCCCGCGAGAAAGGCGGTGGCGAGAACGTCGGCACTGCGCTCCTCTTCGGTCTTATCCGGCACCACCGGCTGCTGCTCCTGCTGCTCCTGATGCTGCTCATGCATCCCCTGTCCTTGTGGCCCCATCTGCTCAAACTCGTCGTCCTCGTCCTCCGGTGCCACCACAACATCGACCGGGTTGGACTTGATCTTCTTGTTCATGGGCCAGTCTCGGTACACTACCTCGCGCCACATGTCCTCGGGAAGGTCCACGCTGTCCCACGTGTGCACCGTGTGCACCTTTCCGGAAATGCTAAAAGTGAGGCGCTTGCGATTCCGCTCCGCTTTGTCCTCGTCTTGTGCCTTCAAGAACTCCGCAAAGACCTGGTCGCCCTGGGCGTATTGCATGTAGAAGGCCTTGGAGTAGACGGCGACGTCGTCGTCCTCATATTTAGAGGGGTTGCACACACTCATGAACCTGACCTTGCTTCTGCAGTTTGTGGACCACGCGTATGACGCATGAACGCATGGTCGCTCATCTTAGCGATCCCCGGCGCCGACGGAGCTATACGCTCGCGAGATTGCCACCCGCTAAGGGTCACACACAGAAACCTTTTCCGGTCGTAGTAGAGTTAGACAGACCGGCGTGTTTTAGCACGCGTATGCTATGAAGTTCTCCTCTTCTACATCGTGCTCGTCGCTCATCGATACAGCGCAACAGCGCAGTCTCGGGATGCAGATCTGCAAAGAGCGCAGGATGGAAGCGCGCCGACAGAGGCTGGTGGGGCGAAAGGAGTCGCCCTCGCCCAGCTCCTCCTCGGACTCCACCGATTTCGAAAGCAAGACCCGTGCCTTGATTTCCGCCATACGATCCTACACCAACGCCGACTTCGAAATGGACGTGCACATGGCACCGGACAAGCTGTTTGAGGTGGCGGTCCGGGGCCTCGCCTCTCACTCCAGTGCGGTGAGAAACGAGTCAAAACTCGTGGGGGAAACTCTCGACGTGATTACACGCCTGAATGAAGTTCTGCAGAAATGGTAAGTATTATGGCCATTTTAGAAGTTATACGTACAAGAACGACCAGGCCACCAACCCCACAGTCACAAGTCCTTGCACACATCGCGCGACTGCCCGTACATTTTCAGAATCCTTGACGCTTGCGCTCTGACGAACACCACGCGCATTAACGCAGTCGCAACGGCCGCCATCAACATGTAGGCCGAGATGCCGTGGGGTTTGGGGACATCGGCAACGGCTCCTCGGACCGACGCAAACGTGTCGTATTCCTCCAGTGACGAGCACACGGTGTTGAACTGGTCGTACACCCGGTCGGTGATGTTCGAGGGCACAGGTACGCTTCCAACCAACCCCGCTACAAAAGCCGCGAACGCGTTGCCCGCAGACCCTGCCCACTCAACCCCGTCCTCCAAGGGTGTAGCAATCTCTACAAACCGCGGTGGCATCGCGTGAGGATAAGTCGAAAGGGTAGATCGTCATGTCAATATCGATGGCTTAGCGAGCCCTGTGTCTGTCCTACACTGTCGGTGCGTACGTCGCTAACCGATGCACTTGTCCTGTGACGGCCTCGTAACCAAAACGCAGAGCATACGTCCACGCCTCCACGGCGCCGCAGATGCTGGAAACCCTCCCGGATGAGATACTGGACATTGTCTTCCTGCTTTGCAGGGAGCACGCGGCGTTCGTGGCCTTGGTGTGTACGCGCATGTGGCGGACCGAGAAGCGGAACCGGGACGGTCCGACCAGGCGCTGTGCGGTGCACAGCGCCTTTGAAACCATGGAGACCCTCAACTACGCGCTCGGGCAGAACCAGTTCGCCTCGTTTGTGCAGACCAGGAAGCTTGAGTGGACGGCGATGGCAAAGAATGCGGCCCTTAGGAACGGGGACAAAGAGGTGGTGATGAGCATCTGCGCCGAACTCACCATGGACCCCGGGCTGACCGTGACGCACATCGCTCGGTGGAATCGCATGGACGTGTTCTTGGACCCCATGAACTCCTGTCTGGTGGACTGGGTCGATGCCATGATCGTCAAGTTTGTGAGCCCCTCTCGTCTGCTGTCAAAGGTGGTGTGTTCCGCCAAGCGCCTGGTCGCGTGCGTGATTGTTCCGGCCCTGTGTGGGGGGTCTATCGACGTCCTCGACTGGGTGTTCAGCAACCTGCGCAGGCGGCGTCTGTCCCGCGACTGCGTTTGGAACCTACTGATATCGGGGGAGGGAAGCTCGACGCCTTCGCTCATGGCGGTGTCGGCGTTCACTGCGGAAAATGCCTCGTGCTCTCTCGAGTACGTGTGCGAGCTTCTGGTCGAGGCCGTCAGCAAATACTCGATGGAGACGGTTCGTCGTCACGTGGCGGCGGTCGGTCTCATTATGTCCAAGTCCGGCGTGAGCGCGTCAGCCTTGGAGTGGTGCAAGAAGAGGGCTCCTTCTCTCTCGACCCTGGTCCACAACTTCAACGAGGACGTCGACAATGGCATTTCCGTCGTTCCCGTGAGGCAGGTATACCTCTCGGTAGGTCGCACTTGCTTCCGCCCAAGGCTCATGACGTCCTACAGATTCTTTCAGCGCGAGACCAAGCGCGGAGGGTGGATGCACAAGGCATTCCACGACCTGGAGGGGTACGAGACGAGCTGCATGGCGTGGGAGATGGTCTCTGTGATGAACAGCACGGTGTTCGGGGACATCGACACCACCGAAAAGTGCAGCATCGCGGTGGCGGCCATGGAGGACTGTTTTACATCCGCGGTAGAGCAGTCGATTCCGACGCGAGATGCGCTGTGCAGGCAGATGGACGCGCTGTCAGAAAAGTCGGTGTACTCCTCCTACACCGTCGCGCGCAATGTTCTGCTTCCACATAAACGCTGCGTGTCCGCGACGGGGTGTCCGATACCCGACGCCCTGCACCACATTTTCTATGGCAAGGGCAACGTGCTGTATCTCATGCTGCTGAAGGCGGTGTACACGGGGCTCGTAAATGTGGTAAGAGACCTCCTGTCGCCAGGCTTCGATGTTGGCACACACCTTAGCAGTGTTCAGCACGACAACGTGCTCACCGTGGCGGTCCACAAGAACGGCGAGCTGATGGCCGACGCGCTACTGGCGTCTGGGAAGTTTTACCCGACCAGGTGGATGGTCTTGCAAGCCGCTTCTCAACAACGTGCACACTTTTTAAACGCGGCGTTAAAATTCAACACCGAGCTGGCGCACTCCGACATTGGCCAGGCGGCCTACACGACACAAGATCCTTTTACAATTAACGTTGCTATGGGGAACAAATGCTTTGCCTCTGGATCAGCACTGGAGACGAGCGCAATGTTCATACTAGCCGACTCTAGCAGTCGCATGGCCAGCGCCACGCCACGCTCGAGAAAGAGGAAGCTGTGTACGGAGTTGCTCTTAGGCCCACTACTGAGAGACTGTCAGTCCAAGGCGTAGGAGGTGGGTCAGGGGCCGTCCACCGCGGCGACAGCCATGGCTTCGGGATCGACCAACGTGATGTTGAGCTTCTGGTGCTGATCGGTCGCCACGAGCTTGGTGTCCGTGCTCCACATCCACTCATCGCCGTCGAATGTGAACTTTGCGCCTTCCACGACCCCAAAAATGTTCTCGCCGGCGTTGGAGAAGCTGACGGGGGGCGGCTCCACGCCCTCTTTGCCGATGAGGAAGAAGTGTGCCGACGAAGACCACCCAGACCCACAGTTCTGGTTATGCACAATCTTCGGCACGTCGTACTCGTACTGCGCACGGATCTCGGGGTCGAGTGTCACCTTAGCGATTACGGCTTCGAGCACCTTCTCGCGGTCGGCGGAGGCGCGCATCCACCAGACGGAGATGCGGATCAATGCGCGGCCGGAGAGGTATGTGTACCCCATCGGGGTGTGGAGGCTGAGCGCGGTCTGGTCCTCTCCGGGACCAGACTGCATCAGCTCTACGTCGAACTTCTTGGTCGTCTGGTTCACCTGTACGCCCACGTGCACCGACATCTTCGGCTTCTGCAGGTTCGTGGGGTTCAGGATGGGCAGTCCGATAAAAACTCCCGGCCTCACCCCGATCGCCTCGCCGTACAGGCTGCCGCTGGTCGTGCCCGAAAGCGGGCTGGACTTCTTGACGGGAGCAGGGTCGCGTCGGCGCGACATCACACCACCTACGTACAGCCAGAAATCCGGTGTTCCCTTGTCATGGTGTTGCGAGGACAGCCTTATGATACCGTGTCGCTAACCATTTTACTGTATTGTCGGTTATAGATAGGTACTGTATAAAAACAGTCTACACAGAGAGAGTGTCCGAAACCATGGAGCTGGCCGACAGGCCCAGGGCCCTGCACACACTTACGGACTGGCTGATGATACACAACACTGGCAGATACAACGATCTCACCAAGGCCCTGATCAACCTCAACGCTGCTACCTTGCTGCACTGGAGGACGGGGGGCGACTGCTCTCGCCTTTCCGTGTTGGTGGCGTTGGCCGTCATGCCAGAGGCGACTGTGCAAAACATTCATAGGCTGCGCAAGACACTGGGCTCCATCCAGAAGTACCTTACCGAGGCCGAGTGTATCCTCGAGGGTGCCCTGGCAGACCAGCTACACAACACGTTTGTCGAGCGATGCCTGATGTGCATTTCCGAACTCAACCGCCAGAACCTCAAGGTCGTGTCGGATCTGAAGTACGCGACAAACACGCGCAGGGAGTCCAAGAAGCGCAGGCGGGAGGAGGCGAGACTGAGTGCACTTGGTGGCGATACGGCGAAAACCCTACAGGAGTGCTCCTCCGACGACGACTAGCATCGCGTGGTCGAGAGCAGCACCTCGTGCGACTGTGGCTGCATCTCGGTGGACGATGTTGTGCCAGTAGATATCAGCGCGTGAGAAGCCGGCTGTGGCGTAGTGTCGATATGTCTCTCCCACTCGCGAAGCCGTCGCAGGACTGATAGCCAGTCGGTGACGTCAACCCAGTTGTCGGAGAGTGTGTTCAATGACGAAAATACCTGTGAAAAGGCGTTTGAAAGCTGAGTGACCGTTCCAAGGGTTATCCTGCGATCGGGGTCCTCGCAGAAGAGCAGCGGGGCGGTCAGCAAGTATGGGACAATGGCCACTGTCTGCTCGTAGCTCCCCAGCCACAGCGAAAAGATGGCGAATCGGTTGTAGAGCTTTGTGTAATTGGATTTGAGGTCTTGGAGGACGCGCCGGAATTGAGGAACCGGAGGGATCTGCTTCCACGCGGCCCTGTGGACCCGGGCAGCAGCGGTGACCGACGACCCCATCAACTCGACCTCCACGACATCGGAAATGCAGACGTCTGCGTCAACCGGCGTGTCGGTGGGGCACGCGCGCGGTACGCGCTCCTCTTGTCGACCACATACGGACCCCGGGTCTTCCTCAAGCATGACGAGCTTCTTCCGCAGGTCCGCCTCCACCTTTTGGTTCTCCACCTCCAAAAATATCAACGACCAGCCCGTGATCATCGACACGACCACGCCTCCGACGGCTATGCACGCGCAGCATACCAACAGCCACGCGTCCGGAAGCTTCGCCGGTTGGACGTCGCTCCCGAGCTGAAGGAGGAGTGGCGCAAACACGGCAAGCGTGAGGATGGCGTCGAGCAGCACCACGCAGCATGTCTGAATTCCTCTTGCAAACCTCTGAGTGTCCTCGTGAACGCGCTGTGCACCATTCTCTATTTTCTTGTCGTCCAGCCTCCACCGGCGAATGTAGCTTTTGATCAGTTTCAGCCGCCACGACAACACCCATCTGTTCGTAATTAGTTTGAAAATGGGGTGAATTACAACGTTGGGCGCACAGATTGCGCCAAAGAGCAGCAGCAGATGAGAGACGTCCTGACGCCCTTCCGCCAGGGCGTCGGTGTCTCCCGAAGACACTTCGCTCGCCGACCCTCCCAGGTCGTAAAACTCTCCGTACCACGCGTTCAGCTTGTACTTGATCCACGCACGGAAGATGGCATGCCCCAAGATCAGCAACAGGCCAGACCACGCCCAGACCACAGAAAGCTTGGAACCCTCTCTGAAAAACTCCTTTAGCATTCTTTATTGTTAAATAGCCTACATTTTATAACCACGATGCGGCCTTGTTTAGCGACAGTTCCGACTCAGACGTCCCACTCGCTACGGGTCTTGTGGCAGTTGCGACATAGGAGGCGGCACTTGGCCCGCTCCGCGTCTATCTCGGGCTTGGTCGTGGCGAGGGTGCGGCGGTCGGTGACGATATTGCTGATGCCGCGCCCCTTGGTCGCCGGGTCGATGTGGTCCCAGTCGTAGCACTGCTCGTAGCCCTCCTTGCACTCGC
>TARA_B110001450_G_scaffold245457_1_pt1 | contig 12690 bp, 11 predicted proteins | sample TARA_B110001450 | Tara Oceans TARA_B110001450 (sample SAMEA4396538) | marine metagenome | biome: Polar Biome; feature: [SRF] surface water layer (ENVO:00010504); material: water (ENVO:00002006), including particulate matter (ENVO:01000060) such as... | depth 5 m | reverse complement strand
GATGTTGAGGAGCTATTAGGTAGGGAGCCTGTTCCTCCAAATGAGACGCTATTGGCGGCTAACATCACCAAAAAAGTTGTTTTAGTTACTGGTGCCGGCGGTTCCATCGGCAGTGAGCTTTGTCGCCAAATCATCATTAGGTCACCAGCTAAACTTATTTTAGTTGACCACTCTGAACTAGGACTGTACGCGATCCAGGAGGAATTAGGGGCTAAATGGGGCAGCCTGATTAAGCCGATATTGGGATCAGTTTGTGACCAACAGTTAATGCGGATTGTCATGAAAGATGAGAGCGTGGATACCGTATATCATGCGGCAGCATATAAACATGTGCCTCTAGTTGAGTTTAATCCGTTCGCTGGTATATATAACAACGTATTTGGTACGCAAAAATTACTCCAAGCAGCAGCGGAAACAAGCGTATCGTCATTCACGCTAATTTCTACTGATAAAGCCGTTAGGCCCACTAACGTTATGGGAGCTTCAAAACGGCTAGCAGAAATACTCTGCCAACTTACTAGTGCCAACGAAAATATTTCTATGCGTATCGCTATGGTACGATTTGGAAATGTGCTCGGTTCTTCGGGCTCAGTCATTCCAAAGTTTAGGGAACAAATTAAACGGGGTGGTCCGATTACAGTCACTCACCCAGAAATTACTCGCTACTTTATGGTAATCCCAGAAGCCGCTCAGTTGGTTTTACAAGCATCTTCAATGGCTGAAAAAGGGGAGGTATTTCTTTTAGATATGGGTGAGCCTGTAAAAATAGCTGATCTTGCAAAAAAATTAATAAAATTGTCAGGGCATGTGTTGAGTCAAGATGATGAACCGCAGCACGGGAGAATATCCATTGAGTATACAGGGCTTCGGCCGGGTGAGAAGCTATATGAAGAATTACTAATTTCTGGAGACGCAAAAGAGACTCAACATGAAAGAATTCGAAAAATTAATGAGGACTATCCTGCCGAAGATAAATTTAATAGTTTTCTCAGCCAACTAAATATGGTTTGTCAAAAGCAGGATAAGGTGGCGTTGCGGGATCTGTTGTCAAAAGGGGAGATCGGATATGGAGTTGAGAAACTAGGCATTAGTGAAAATGACGACGGCAATAAAAATGGGATAAGCGATAGCAGGTATATTGAGAAGAATTCAAATAACGAGCGCAACTTTGAGGCTAAAAATTTCAATAATACTAGCGACACTACATTTATAGAAACCCCAATTTTATGGAGCAAAAGTAGCAAAAAAACAGTATTTTTGGAACGAATTGTTCGAAATGTGTTGCACAAATACTTTTTAATTTCTCGCCCTCTTACTGTGGGAGTTAGGTGCGTGATTCTAAATGATCATCGAGAGGTGTTGTTAGTTAAGCACACTTATATTAGTGGTTGGCATCTTCCTGGGGGAGGACTTGATTCAGGTGAGTCTGCAGAAGATTGTGTTTTAAGAGAAGTTCAGGAAGAAACTGGCGTGGCTCTGGAAGATAAGCCAATGCTTGTTGGAGTTTTCCACAATAAAGAAACAACTAACCGCGATCACGTGGTGTTATTTTCTTCCAAAGCCCCTGAAAAGGTAAGCTTTGGACTCAGTACATTTGAAATTGAATGTTCAGAGTTTTTCTCTCTTGAAGCTTTACCGATAGATCTGGACCCTTCATCTAAATTATGGATTGAGCAGTCACTTACGGGTGATAAAGTTAACGTTCACTGACCTTCTTCACAATCTAGCTGATGACATGAATCCGCAGTCAATTTTGTGGTTGTCCATCGCAATTGATTACCTAGATAATCAACACACAAAAAAAGTGATTTAGATACTTTTAACAAAATATTTCTTAAGGGGTAATGTATATGAAAATGTGTTTTTTGGCATCAGCCGCTTCAATCCATAGTCACAAATGGATAAATTTTTTTTCTGATTTAGGTCATGATATTTTATGGATGTCATTGGATTCAAGCAAAGAACAGGTGAGAAAAAATATAACCTATCTTGAGGTTAAGAACACTTCTTTATCCAACATTTATAGAATCAGGTCATTAATTTCAAAATTTAATCCTGATATTCTTCATGTTCATTATCTTGGACATTACGCTTTATTGGGAATAATTTCTGGAGCAAAATGTATTGTGGCGACTGCATGGGGCTCTGATATCATCGAAGGGAAAAATTCTTTTCTCAAAAGGCTTGTTATTTCTAAGATTTTGCACAAATCCAAGTTAATAACATGTGATGCGTATCATATGCTTGAGGAGATTAAAAAGTTTGATGTTCCTTCAGAAAAAATCAACATTATCAATTTCGGTATCGATACAATTCGGTTTTCTCAGAAAAATACAGAAGATAATGCGTTAAGTAGTCTTGGGGTGACGAGCAAGCTAAAAGTAATATCTTTGAGAGATTTCGAACCTGTTTATGATATTGAGAGTTTAATAAGGTCAATTCCGATTGTTCTTTCTAAAGTCCCAAGTGTTCAATTTGTTTTGTTAGGTCGAGGTTCATTAAAAAATGAAATAAGATCATTGATAAAACAGATGAGTTTGGCTGATTCAGTAGTTGTTTTAGATTATATTGATAATGATGATATGCCGTATGCTATGTCTAGTGCAGATATCCTGGTTTCAACATCCCTCTCTGATGCAGGCATTGCCGGCAGTACAGCTGAAGCTATGTCTTGTGAGCTTCCGGTAGTTATTACAAATTCGGGCGAAAATAGTCGTTGGATTGATCATGGGGAAAATGGTTTTATTGTTCCGGTTTCTGATCCTGAACAACTTGCTAAGTGTATTGTTGCACTCCTCGAAAACCTGGAGTTAAGGACCAACATGGGTAAAAAGGCTAGACAAACTATTTTGGAGCGTAATGACCATATCGCAGAAATGGACAAGATGCAGACCTTATATCAGAATCTACTTCAATGAATACTGTAAACGGTAGCTTCGATATTTGTTATAAAGAGCCGATGATGGCAGCTGGTCATGCAAGTGATGAATTTTCTCGTGATGGATATGATGGTACCGTTGAGGTAAATTTTATAGCGTTTGTTTCAGAGGATAAAGATTTATATCTTATACAAATAGATACATTATTTGTTGATGACGCGTTAAGGGTTGAAATACAAAATGAACTTATGCGGGGTAGTATTCCAATTGTTTGTGTGTGTGTAGCATCTCATTCGCATAGTCTGCCAGGAATTGATTTGGATAAACCTAAACTTGGGAATTACTCTAGAAATTATAGAGATTTTTTAAAGCAAAAAATTATTAGAAATATTTCGAGCGCAATTAATAATAAAGATATAAAAGATGTTTCTTTTTCAAGCTATAAAAAATATAGCCATTTATCAATTGGAAGAAGGGGTTCAAAATCTAAACGAAATTTCTCATTGTTGAGATTGCGAAATACAGTTCCAGACTTCTCTCAATTCGGGGCATATATCGAGCTTACGTGCTTTTGGGATACGCAGAAAAGACATATTTTAGCTGTCATCTGGACATTTCCGGCACATCCAGTTTTATATCCAAGCAAAAATAAATTTAGTGCAGATTTTCCTGGCCTTGTGCGTGATCTGTTAAGAAAAGAACTTAAAGATCAGTCTTTAACAGTTTTATACTTTCCAGGCTGTACTGGAGATATGAGACCTTTAATAAAGTCACAATCAAGGCGAAAAAATCTATTGGATTTAGTGGTAGGGCAATCTTTTGACGAATGTGATATGAATCAATATGAGCGATATTGTGCTTCTCTTAAAACTGAATTAACTGAGTGCATAGAGTTCTTGAGAAATAAGGAAAGTGAAGAGAGTCTAAAGTCAATTGATTATCAAGAGTCAAAAATTCCACTTGAAAAAATTGGAATTAGCAATCTCACTAATAAATATCTAAAAGTCGAATTATTGCGGTTTAATAAAGATGATAAATTTGTCTTTATGAATTGTGAGCCGTCTTATGCTTATCATGACTTTTTTGGTATTGATTGTACTGTTACCGGATACTCTAGCGGCGTGTTTGGTTATTTGCCAACAGATATTCAAATTAATCAAGGCGGCTATGAAGTAACTGGTTTTATGCCATTCTTTGAAACAAGTGGACACTTTATTAAAGAGGTTGAAAAAACTATTAAACATGAATGTACTATTAACCAATCCTAACTACAAACACACTTGGGCCTTGGCATTACATTTTCACAAAAAAGGCCACAAGGTCTATTGCCTATCTAAGAAAAGGTTTAGCTTATTAAGTGCTTCAAAATTTGTGGAAAAAGTAATCTTTGTTGAAGATTTCACAAAAGAGAATTGCCATTTGGTATGTATTAATTACTCCATCGACATTATTGTTCCAATAGGTTTTGCAGAGACTTTATTGTTTTCTAAATTCGTAAGTGATAGTGAATTTAAAAATATAATTACAGTATCAAATTATGACAACATTTTATTTGTAGCCAATAAACATGAAATATCTGAGTACATCAATAATATTGGTGTTCCTTCACCAAAAACTTATGATGTAAAAAGTCGAAAATTTCTAGAAGAGAAAACATTTTGTGACCAAAAGTTTTTTATCAAACCGTCTAAAGAGGGCTTAATAAAGAAATATTTTAGTATCAAAAATGTTAATGAATTTATAAATTCACGTAAGTTTTTTTCTGATATTGGTTATTCTGATGATGATTTAATTCTTCAGGAATTTATCGAAGGAGATGGAGTAGGTTATTTTGCTGTTTGTAATGACGGGGAGCCATTAGTTGAATATTCACACATGAGAATAAGAGAGTGGCCAAAAAAAGGTGGGTATAGTACTGCCTGTAAGACCTATAACAATCAAGAATTATCTAGTTTATCAAGAAGAATAATTAAATCATTAAATTGGCGTGGGCCTATAATGATTGAATATAGAAAAAGTAAGAGGGATGGAAAGTTTTACTTTATAGAAATTAATCCCAAGTTTTGGGGTTCTCTTGAACTTGGGCTTTCAAGTGGTGTAAATATTGTTGATGCTTTATTCCAGGTTACTACTCAAGATTGCAATAATATTCAGACTGATTCAATGACAGATATCTCTATTTCATGGCCATTTGATGGAGATGCATTTCATTATTTTACGACCCCAGGTTTGATTTTTGAGCTGTTCAACAAAGATTTGATAGTTTCAACCGGATTGCTAAGAGATCCATTGTATGGCCTGTTGAAATTAGCATATTTTCCAATTAGGTTATTTAAGGAGTATAGGATATAAAAGCTATTATCCATTCTCATTCAAACTTTTCTCATGATAGCGCTATCAAAACTGACCATATCTTGGACTTTTGTTTAGAGTATGATGTGGAATTATTGATTTTGTCAGATCATGACACCGTGCAAGGCTCTCTAGACGCCGCTGAAAAAATTAAATCACGAGGTCTAAATATTATTTGCCCCCCGGCTGCTGAGTATAAAACAGAATTTGGGGACATTATATTGGTTGGGTTTCCTGATGATTTAGAGAATCATAACTTTGAAAATTTAGTTAAGGTTTCTCATGATAATAACTGCAAGTTATTGTTCCCTCACCCTTATCATGATCATAAAAATATTGAATACATGGCTAGTAAAGTCGATTTTATAGAGGTGTTTAATTCGAGGAATAGTCTTTTAGAAAACAAGAAGGCATTGGAACTAGCTGAAACAGCAAAGAAAAGTACTTATGCATCTCCAGATGCACATTTACTATCTGAATATAAAAACTGTATCGTTGAGTATGATGTCGATAAAGTAATTAGTTGGCATGAAATACTAAATCATGAGTGGTGTTTTCATACAAAGGTGAGCACTAGTCTTTGTAATATTTATAAATCTGCATTTATTAAATCTTTAAAAAGTAAATCTATAGTGGGTTTCATAAAATCATCTATAAAGATTTGTGTTTTTTGTTCTTTTATAAAAAATATTGGCAGTGTAAAAAAGAGGTTAACGAAATAATTTCTGAAGCAAATAATGGCTGATCAGCTGCCAAATTTCTCTTTGTGTTACCACTCAACATTCAGAAACCCAAGACAAAATTACTGTTGGAAGTGCAGTTCATCTAATCGAGCTTTATCCTAATTACATGTTGAAATAATGAATATAATTAAACTAATTTCCGTAAGTTCCGTCGTTTTAGGCATATCTTTTATTATGAGGTTTGCATTAACTTTTACTTTGGCAAGGTCTTTGAATTCAGACCAATTTGGGGTTTATTCATGGGCTGTTAATGCATTTGGGATTATAGGAATCATCACTAATTTCGGCTTAGACTTGTTTTTAATCAGAAAAATTCCTGAGTATAGAAATACATTTGAGGGTAAGGTCGGAAGCGTTATTCAGCACACGAAGAAACAAGTAAATATAAACGCATTTTTATTGATCTCAATTATTCTACCGATCAGTTATTTTTCGACATATTTTTATGAAGGGGCATCCGTTTATAATTCAGAGCTCATGATAATTATTTTAGCTCTGCCTTTTGCTGCATACTTGACGATTTTTTCAACGTCTCTCCGAGCTTATGATTTTCCGCTTCACGCACAGTTTATTGAGTCAATATTGCAGACGGGAACCCTGTTGCTTGTTGTGCTTCTTTCTTTCACTATATTCGACAGTTTGATTCCGCAGAGCATACGCACATTGCATCTGGTTAGTATTTTTGTTTTTTCTTGGATCCTAAGCTGTATTATTGCAAACATTGTTTTTAGAAATAAAATTAAGTTGCAAGCCTATCTAGAACCTAGTAAAAACGCCATAAAAGGTTGGAGAAAGGATCAAGCCACTATCGTGATTGGTATTCTCGGTTGGAGTTTCCTTGGCAGAAGTGATGTATTTTTATTGGCATTTTTAGTCCCTCCATCGGAAGTCGGAGGATATTTTATTTGCCTACGTCTTGCTGAATTGCTAATGTTTTTTGCAACTGTTTCCTATTATGTCTGGGGTGGAAAAATATCCAATCTTATCCAAGAGGGTAATCTGGAACAGGCTCAAAATGCATTAAAAAAATCATCACAACTCTGCTTTTTTCCTTCTTTTATTCTGACCTATCTAGCATGGAATTTTGCTGAAGAAATTCTTTTCTTTATAAATGAAAGTTTCGTCGAGAATGTTTTTTTGTTCAAAGTATCCTTACTTGTTTTCTTTCTTAAGGGAGCTACTGGAATGGTGGCTCCAATGTATTATATCCTAGGGCAACAAGCTTTCTTGGCAAAATTACAATGGTTACTTGGGTTATTTTTCACAGCTTTAGTGTTATTGTTAGTCCCAATTTATGGAGTCGTGTCATGTCTTTTTTCTTTGGCTTTCTGCGAAGCGGTGTATGTCATAACCATAGTCAGTCGGCTTAAAATGAAACAAAATTTTTCTATATCCCCGATTTAATGATTGTAATTCGCAGTCATTCGTGGCGACAGGTTTCATTGTGTCGTGCACATGCGCTCTGATGACGTTACCAGATGGATATGAAGTAGTATTTTTTGAAGTAAATATATAATTGGATATGTAATAGCATTTTTAGATATTATTGTAATCAACTATTAAATTTGGGGTGCATAAAACTTGCCAAGGATTATTTCTCTTCCATTAATGACGATAATGTTGGTTTCTACGCTAAGAAAGCCAGCCAATTAAAAAATTTTGACAGTAAAACTTTTGATGTGGTTTTTAGTCAGGCGGTGCTGATATATCTTCCGCCTACTAAAATTCACCAAGCAGTGGTAGAAATGATTCGGCTGCGTGATGGTTTTTTTGTCTTCCACGAATTCCATAGTGATGGCGGTGGTAAAGGAATTTTTGAGGGCGGGAACTGGGTCTATGACTACCGGTCCATAATTAAAACATATAATCCGGAGGCCCATATCGAGATGCATGAAAATACCTTTAGAGGTGGTAACTGGGATAAATACGGAAAATTAATCGTGGCTAAGTTACGTTGAAACTCATATATGGAATAGAAGATTTGGGAAAAGAGTTTCGAGCGGCATACCCGAAGTTTTATGTGAAAGGATATAAATAATGATGACTGATCTTGAAGCGAAATTACAAAACGGTTATCTGCTTTTTTATGGCTATTCATATAAGCACATCCCCGATCAAGTGCAAAAAAATTATACATCTCGTATGAACTTTTATTTCAAGCCAAACGGACAAATAAAACAAATAGTGGATGATGTACAAATTGATCGTTACAGCGGTTATAAAGATACTGGCTGGGAAACTTGTGATGTCGTTCTTTTCGATCAGGATGCTGTAAAAAGTCTACTGATTGGATACCCATCTAACGCAAAGTATGTTTTGATTAACTGTGTAAATTTTAGGTACTTTCATTGGATAATTTTTGGATTGTTGAGGCGAATACTTATCCGTCAAGTACGCTTTTTGGGATTTAAAAGATTGACGCAAAATGGGCATAGCTCATTTTGGTTAGTGTTGGCTCGGAATCAATTGATAAATACGAATAATTTTTATCTATCTGGAGAAATAGGGATAGAGGGATTTTTAAAGTATTTGCGAGCAACCAATACAGATTATGTAGTGCCTCGTTTCTTTGAGTGTCTGCCTGATCTCCATCGCGAGGGAGGAGATTTAGATTTGATCGTCAGCGATAAGGATGAGAAATCAGTAAAGCAGTTTTTGTTGAAAAATGAAGGCGATATACGGGTAGATATTTGGACTGTAAGTAGGCCGAATTACCATGGAATTACCTATATGCCACCCCATATAGCTCAGGACGTGCTCGATAAATCAATAGACGGAAGAGCGTCCGCGAAAATACCCAATCAATGTCACTCCCTCAATTGCATGATATTCCACGCTCTCTACCATAAGGGATTTCAATGTGGAATCCCTTCCAAGTACAACGAATTTAATATAAGTCAGCCCAAAAATGACTATCTTGGGCCCATAAAAAAAGATGCAAATCAGCTAGATTTAACAATCGATTACAGTATGGAGGGTTTAGATGAATACATGTTCAAGATTGGCTGGCGCCCGGCTTTTGATACCTTAGCGAAAATTGCACAATGGAATGAGTGGGTCCGTATTCATTGTTTTAAGCAAGTGTCACAATCTGAATCGGATTTATTTGCAATCATACTTAAATCAGAAGCAGTTGAGCGCGGTTTTAGTGAGGAAGTTATCGCAGAGTGTAAACTTGCTGGTTATGAAATAATTTCAAATTGTTTATTAGAAGGAGACAGGCAAAGGAAGGCAATCAGAAAGATAAGGGGTGGAGTTTGGAATGATGGGCTAAAAGATAATGAAAATATTTCTAGGTATTATCCTGCCCAAATATTCATATTGATGGATAAATCGACCAGAGGCGAACTAGGCATGCGCCAATTTAAAGATGATTTACGTAAAAAAATAGATAGCTCTACGACCAGTTACATTCATTCAACAGATAATGATTCAGAAACATGGGACTATATAAAAATATGTATGCCGGGGCAGGAAGCTAATTTGAAGTCAAAAATTGCTGTTTTAAAGAAAAATAAACAGAAAAAGTATTTTAAATTTGGCGTCTTATCTATAAGATTCCAGTTTTTAATCTTGAAGAGAACAATGAACTCGATCTTGGTTAGGATGCTGTCTCACTAATTAAAAAATGCGCCACCATATAGCAATACCAAAAAAGGAATGTTAAATTTAATGAGATTTATACTTAAAATAATCTATCAACTGTACTTAAGAGTTCCGTTTCTAGGTAAGTTCTGGCGAGAGACTGTGCCTAAGCTCGTGCCTCAAGATTTTACGTTGTCGGTGACTGTAGAAGGGTCAAAGTTAAATGTACTCAAGAATCACTGGGCAAGCATCATGCTCGGATATTATGAGCCTCATACTCTTGAGACGTTTAAGCAGCTATTAAGTAAAGAAAAGACTTTTATTGACATCGGTGCAAATATTGGGCTTTTCTCTTCTATTGCCCTATCCTCCGGAGCAAATGTTATTGCTTTCGAACCTCATCCAAGAACAAGAAAAATATTAGAAAGTAATGTAGTCAAAAGAGGGGCGAAAGTTTATCCTTTTGCACTTTCTGATGAAAACGCTGAGGTTAAATTATTCCTGTCAGATGAGGTTGGTAGCCACTCTCTCTCATTGGAAACTGATGATTATGTAACAGTAAAGGCTATGCCCTTAGATTCGATAATTACGGGTAAAGTTGACGTAATAAAAATGGATGTAGAGGGGGCAGAAATTAAAGTCCTTAAAGGAATGAAGAATCTACTAAAGAATCACAAGCCCGATTTAATCATTGAAGTCGAAGAAGAGCACTTAAGAAGATTTGGTGATACTAGCGCATCTCTAATCGCCTTCCTCGATTCTCTGGGCTACAACTACCAAAAAATCCAGGAAGAACCTAATTATTTATTTACGGACAAAGAAAAGACTAAGTTATTAAAGTAATGGCACTATAGAGGACATAAGTCATTTTCGAGTAGCATTAAGTGAAGACATTTTTCGACATGAATAAAAATCACACTGATGTGAACATTTCTTCAAATAAGGAGAGGCATTATTTCGATGTTGATGGCAACTATAGAGAAGGACCTGAATGGCATTCTGAATGTTTTAATGAAGATGGTAAGTCAGTCATTAGTGGCTAATGCACCCCAGATTACTTACCATAATCTTAGTGCCGAAAAGTTTCTGGCAAAAGTGCTGTGGGGGGGCTTGGCTTCCTCTTGGTTGCTTTATTATTGTTAGCAGTCCTAAATTATGAGGTCTAGAGGCGTGCAGTCTCTTCTGCTTTCTGCCTGATTTCTTAGATTCTGAAAACCCACGCGAGTCGAAAATTATTAAAAATTTAAAAAAAATACTACGTAGAATTCAGGAGTTTCTTGAACGGAATATTCTAGGGGGGCTTATTCAAGATTTTATATGGTATTTTAAGCATATATATCAGAAAGAATGGACCAAAACTTCACTGGAAAGCAAAGACTTATTGCATAGGGAGCGTTTTATTTCAGTTGTTGCATCTTTTGACAGTGTGCAAAGTGTGCTGGAGATTGGGTGTGCCGCAGGACCAAATTTACGTCTGTTGAGGGAAAAACTTCCCACTGCACGCCTTTGTGGAATTGACATTAATAAACAAGCCATAGAAATTGCCAATAATTACTTTGCTTCTGTTAATGACGATAAAGTCAATTTTTTCGCAAGAAAAGCTGATCAGATGTATGAATTTCATGATAAAAGTTTTGATGTGGTTTTTAGTCAGGCGGTGCTGGTTTTTACACCGCCTAAAAGGATTAATAAAGTTATCTCAGAAATGATTAGACTAAGCAGTAATGTAATTGTTTTTCATGAATATCACTTAGATGGCGCCGCCAAAGGTTTATTTGTTGGTGGTAGATGGGTATATGATTATTACTCCATCATCAAGGAATATCATCCTCAGGCACATATCTCTATGGAGGAAAGTAGTTTTAAAGGCGGTAGCTGGGACAAATATGGAAAGATAATTATAGTAAAGCTGCTTTGATACTAAATACGGGAATAACTAAAATTGGGAATATCTAGAGAGATAAAATTAATAATGTGGTTTTAGGTACTTCTAAAGAAGTAGTACTTAGAAAATGAAATTAGGAGAAGGAAAATTAGGAAGTTAATTCGTAAAATATTACTAGACATATTGAGAAGGTCAACGACTAGGTTGTTCTATGGTGCTGCGATAGATATCCAGCAAAAATTAGATGATATAGAGGTAATTAGAAGATATGTAAAAGAGATTTCACCTCCTGATTGTTACGTCGAAATTGGTACTAATGATTCAGGTTCGGCTTTGATAGCAAAAACAGCAACTAAAGAGGGAGTTCAAATCTACACTATTGACCCAAATGACACGCGTTATAAATTCGAAGACAGTGTAAAAGCCAATAAACTTGATAAAGAGTTAGGGATTCATTTTATAAATAATACTTCTTTAGAAGCAGTTAAAAACTGGGATAAGCCAATTGGAGTATTATTCATCGACGGAGATCACACAAAAGCCGGAGAGGATTTTGAAGCGTGGGAGAAGTTTGTAGTCCCAGGAGGAATAATTCTTTTCCATGATTACATAACTGATCCTTTAGAAAAATGTAGTGTGATTGAAGATTGCGATAGAGTGGTGATGTCGAATAAGAATTATCAGGTTCTTCATATACCTAAGCTACCTGAAGATAAAAGGCTCAGAGGGCTAAGCGATGAAACAAGCATCTTGCAACTAAAAAAATCATAGAATAATTCCTCTGTGGGATTCGTCACTGTTGAATATGGACTAAAAGATAATGAAGATCTATCGAGGTATTATCCTGCCCGAATCTTGATTCTCATGGATCTACTTCGGCGGGGCGCGCTAGGAATAAGTCAAGTTTAAAATTATTTACGAAACAGGATCGTCGATACTTAGACTAGATTGGTTCATTAATGTATTTTCTCAGACGTGTTATCTCATTAATAAAAAGTGAATCTAGTAAAAGGGTTGGTAGATAGTTGTGAAAAAAGAAATATGGATTGAATGGATAGGATTATGGGGATCTGGGAAAACCAAATGTATAAATGATCTCAGCGATAGTCTACTGCAATATGATTGTACAATTAATAGTAGTCAATCGTTTTTTGTAAAAAGCAAATATACGAAGATTTGTAAGTTGCTTAAATCTTTCCCGCGTACACTTGCCTTGCTATTAAGATTCCTGTTTATTTTTATACCA
>TARA_B110001450_G_scaffold153056_1_pt1 | contig 12711 bp, 12 predicted proteins | sample TARA_B110001450 | Tara Oceans TARA_B110001450 (sample SAMEA4396538) | marine metagenome | biome: Polar Biome; feature: [SRF] surface water layer (ENVO:00010504); material: water (ENVO:00002006), including particulate matter (ENVO:01000060) such as... | depth 5 m | reverse complement strand
TTATCCTCTATATGAGCTTTACGAACTTTATTAATATCTTCTCCATGCCAAATACTTTCTAACCCATTAACTTTTTTTTCTGGCATATTATTTTTTTTTGGCATCTCAAGGTTCATCATTTCAAAACCTTTTTTTTTGTTTTCTGCTTTTTTTTTTATATTAGCATATTCTTTTTCTCCATTTTCGTATCCAAGTTTATCAAGGTATCCAACTGTGTGAGTTGCACCCCAATCATAACAACACATTCCAGCCTTACCATCATATGTTGTAAGCAACCTTTGAAATGGTTGTTCACAAGGAAGTCTTTCATTTGATATAAAAATATTATTTTTTGAATCTTTCATTAATACTGCATCGCCTCCAAATTCTTTTATCAAAACATCTTTTTTTTCTTTTAATTCTCCATCAAATTTTTTATCTAAATCAGTTAAATTTCCACCTCTTTCTGTATATTGTTTTACTGAGACTTCATCGACTATATCTTTAAATAATCTAAAATATTCCTCTTGTTCTTTTCTAGTTTCATCTGTCAGTATCATTTGAATTTTAGTTCTAGGAAAAATAGAATTAAGTTTTTTTCTTATTTTAGAAAAATTTAAAATATTTTTATAAATATCATCAAAATTATTTTTAGTAAATCTACCTGGTCTCATTTTTTCATAAATTTTTTTTGTTCCACCATCAAATGAATAGATCATTATATCTAAACCCGATTTAATAATTTTTTCTGACATTTTTTTATCTAACTTTGTAGCGTTAGTATTAATCATTGTTTCTAAAATTCCTTTTTGTTTCGCGTAGTCTACAATTTCAGGTAAGCTTGGATTTAGTAAAGGTTCTCCTCTCCAATTGAATTTCATAGATGGAATAGACATTTTCGAAGCTTGATCAATTAATTTAAAAGCTAGTTCTTTTTTCATTATCTTGTCAGGGGTAGACACATATTGTCGATAACAAAATGCACAAGCTAAATCACAAATAGAAGCAACTTCTATATCAAAACAAAGTGGGCTAAACTTTTTTTCTTTAAATTTCTTTCCATAAAGTTTTTTGTTAAATGAGGCTATTGGTTGGTTTTTCCATTTTTTTCTATATTCAATATAATTATTATTAAATTGACCTAATAACTTTTTACTTTCAATTTTATTTTTATTAATTGAACTATAAACATATGCTTTATTCATAGACATATTTTTTGTCATCCAGTTTATTCTATCTTTCTCACCCCCTGATAAATTTTCAATAGCATATTTTCTAGAGGCTTCTTCATTTTCAGATTGCAAATCACATCCAATACCAACTATGTTTATTTTTGAATTAGACATTTTTTTTTATAATAAGTTTTTCTAATTTATTTATTCTTTTTTTAACTTTTTTACCAATAATGCTTTTGTAATTTCTAGCATCTATACCCACATTTGGTCTCAAGTAAACTAAATCGCTCTCTTTTATAACTTTTCCTTTTTCTAAATCTTTATTTAAATACACTCCCCGTCTAAATGAGGTTATATGCTTACTTTTAATTTCACTTAGTGTAGGTTTTTTATTTTTTGTTCCTAAAAAACTTTTAATTCTTTTTAAGTCAGTAATTAGTTCTTTTGTCTCACTTAAAGTCAGAGAAACTTTGTGATCTCTAAAATTTTTATTTTTTCTTGTGTCAGTAAAATGAAATTCTAAAATTTGTGCACCCATTGAATATGCTGATTTTAAAGCTAAACTTCCTAATGTATGATCTGAATATCCGGCTGTTATATTTTTGTTATTTGTAAAGTTGTAAATTGACCTTAGGTTGGTCTCATGATCAACCGTAGGGTATGAAGAGGTGCATTGTAAAATAGCTAAAAAATTACAAGTATTATATTTTTTATTTATGCCTTTTAAAAAATTTATTGTTCCGTTAACCTCTTTTAAATCTGAAAGTCCTGTAGATAAAATAATTGGCTTTGCTCTTTTTGCAAATTCTTTAATAATCGGATAAGCTGTTAAATCTCCTGATCCAACTTTGTAAAAATCTAAATATTTATCTAACCATTTTAATGCTTCAATATCCCAAACAGATGAAAGGTATTTAATTCCACTATTTAAACACATTTCTGCTAAGTAAATATGCTGTTTTTTAGTAAGTTCAAATTTTTTAAAATGTTTGAATCTATCTGGAGATATTAGTTGATTAACTAAAGTACCACCTGAATATATTTGAAACTTAATAACATCCACATTACTTTTAATAGCTAATTTAGTTAATTTTTTTGCATACTCAAAATCACCTTCATGATTTCCCCCAATTTCAGCAATTAATAATGGTCCATTTTTTCCTAAGAAGTTAGTTTTTCTCATATTAAATTACAATTGCCAATCTGTATCTTTTGTTGGAAAAACACTTTTCAAGTCTAAAATTAAACCATCTTGCTTTATACTTTTTTTAATTTTTTGTATTCCCATATTCAAAAATATTTCATGACCTACAGATATAATTACTGCATCATAAAAACTTCTAGTCTTAAATCTTTCTAAAATATTATTTGTTTTTTTCTTCAAAAAATTTGAGGGAATTAATGGATCATATACATATACTTTGGAACCTTTTTTTTCCAAATATTTTACAGTATCAAAAATTCTTGAGTTTCTTATATCTGCACAATTTTCCTTAAACGCTGCACCTAAAATTAATATCCTACATTTATCAAGTTTTTTTTTTCTTTTTTTTAAAAGTTGAATTAATTTTTGGGCAACATAAACTCCCATATTATCATTTATTTTTCTCCCAGACAAAATAACCTTGGGGTTATATTTTAATTCCTTTGACTTATGAGTTAGGTAGTAAGGATCAACACCAATACAATGTCCACCCACTAATCCGGGTTTAAATTTAATAAAGTTCCATTTGGTACTTGCTGCGTCTAAAATTTTATTTGTATTAATATTCATCTTTTTAAAAATAATTGATAATTCATTTATTAAAGCAATATTTAAATCTCTTTGTGTATTTTCTATAATTTTAGCAGCTTCTGCAATTTTTATATTATCAGTCAAATGAGTCCTTAAGCATATTTTTTTATAAATTTTATTTAATTTTTGAAGAGAGTATTGGTTTGAAGCTCCAATAACTTTAACAGTATTTTTAAGTTTATATTTAGATTTTCCTGGATCAATTCTTTCGGGTGAATATCCAAGATAAAAGTCTTTGTTAAGTTTAAGTTTTGATATCTTTTCAATTATTGGCAAACACACTTCTTCTGTGCAGCCTGGAAAAACTGTAGACTCATAGACAATTATTGATTTTTTTTTAAGATTTCTTGAAACTAATTTTGTTGCTTGAATTAAATTTCTTAAATCAGGCTTATTATTTTTTGTAATTGGTGTTGGAACAGTTATAAAAAAAATATTAGTATTAATCAAATCTTTTTCATTACTTGTAAAATTAATTGATTTAGCTTTTTTTATTTCATTAGATGAAAATTCATTTGTAATATCATAATTCTTTTTTAATCCTGCAATTCTGTTTTTATTCAAATCATAGGCATTAACATAAAAAAATTTTGCCAGTGAAATTGCTAAAGGAAGACCCACATATCCAATACCAATAATAGTTAATTCTGATTTATCTGCCATAATATTTGTTGTACCATTTTATGAAATTATGAATACCTGTTTGAAGTTTTGTTCCAGTTTTTTTTAATTTAATAGTCTCTTTTAACTTTTTTAAATCGGCATGTGTATATTTAACATCACCTTTTTGCATTGGATAATTAATTTTTTTAGCTTTTTTGTTTAAATAATACTCAATATATTTAATATATTTTTTAATATTTATTGGGTTATTACTTCCTATATTTAAAACACGAAAAGGAGATTGTTTCTTTTTTTTTGTATCTATTTTTTTTGGAATTTTTTTAATTAGTTTGAATATAGAATCAACAATATCATCAACATAAGTAAAATCTCTTACCATATTACCACTGTTAAAAAGCTTAATCTTTTTATTATTTTTAATTGCATCAGTGAATAAAAATAAAGCCATGTCAGGTCTACCCCATGGACCATACACTGTAAAAAATCTAAGTCCTGTTGATGGTAAACGATGAATATAACTATAAGAGTGAGCCATCAATTCATTTGATAATTTGGTTGCAGCATAATAGCTAATTGGAGAATTTAATTTTTGCTCTTCTGAAAGTGGGTATTGTGCGCTGTCACCATAAACACTTGAGCTACTTGCAAAAATTAAATGTTTTATTTTGCAATTTTTTGAACACTCAAGAATATTTGCAAAACCAACTAAATTAGATTTTGTATAATCTTCAGGATGTATAATGGAATGTCTAACACCTGCTTGTGCAGCAAGATGAAGTACAAAATCTGGTTTAAATTCTTTAAATGCTGTAGATAAATCTTTAAAATTTGAAATATCAATTTTTTTAAATTTAAATCTCTTATTTTTTTTAAGTAATTTAAGTCTTTTTAATTTTAGATTTCTATCATAATAATTATTTAAATTATCAATTCCAAGAATAGTAAATTTAGAGTTTAAAAATTTTAATGAAGAATGCATACCAATAAAACCTGCTGCACCTGTAATTAAAATTTTCATTTAGTAAAATCTAATTGTTATCGACATTTTATAATTTATTTTCTAATTCTTTCTTCAGCTCGTCATATTCCTTCATTTTTCTTTTCATGAAATTCACTGTGAGCCTAGTTCTTTCAGCAATACCAGCTGGTGTTATTATGTATTGAAAATATTGGATTTTTTTTTCTCTTTTTTTAAAATTATCTATCTTTATTAGACCTTTATCTTTTAAAGCTCTAAGACAATAATTAAGTTTACCCAGGCTAAAACCAAGCGACTTAGCTAGTTCTCTTTGTGAACTATCAGGTTTTTTTTGAATTCCTCTAAGAACCTCAAAATAATCTTCAATTTCTTTTTTTTCTTTCATATGTTCAAATTTTGAACATATTAGCGTTCATTTTTTGAACAGTAAAGAAAATTATTATACAAATATTACACACATATTTTGTAATAATTTATTTATTCAACACTAATAGTTTGATTAATTCTTTTGATATCTTCACAGGATTATTTTTAAGTCTTTGATCGTTTGTTTCTTGAAGAAGACGTGGAATAAATTTTTCTATATCAATTCCTAATTTAATATAATCACTTTCTAATCCAGCATTTTTCTTTAAATTATCCATGTAGTTATTGAATTCATCTATACTTTTAGTTTTTGTTGCATCAAATAATATATCGAATCTATCTCTAAGATTAAAATCACATTCAGCATGATGCTGGTTTTTATAATTATACCTCATAAATTGATTCAAGGTCAAAGACACTGCGTGTCCATGACTGATATTAAATGAAGATGTAAATGGGTATGAAACTGCATGTGGAGCAGTAGTCTTTGAAATATTTATAGCTTTACCAGATAAATTTGCAGCAAAGGCCATTGCACAAGTATTTTCCTCATTAGGATTTTTGAGAAATTTTAAAAAATAATCTAGAGAAATAGAAAGTGATTTAGTTGCATATTTCACACTTTCTTGGTTAGATTTCTTAGATACCAAAGACTCTATAGATTGGGCAATGGCATCAAATCCTGCTGAAGATTTAATTTTATTTGAAGCTCCTTTAATAAAATCAGAAATTAAGAAAAAAAAATCTGGTTTAATTTTTTCACCTTCTATGGAGTATTTTGTTTTATTAACATAAATAACTGCATTCGAAGTTACTTCAGCACCAGAACCAGCAGTTGTTGGAATAGCTAATAATTTTGCCTTAGGAGTATTAATTTTACACGTAGAGTTAACTATCATGTTTGCTAAATCATCCTCATAATCAATAACATTAGCAATTTTTGCATAATCTAAAACAGAACCACCACCTGCAGCTATTATTAGATCTGGTGAAAAGTTTTTTATTTTTGAAATTATATCTATTAATTCAAGATATTCAGGAAAATTCGCTTTTTTAAAATAAAATTTTAATTCTTTATTATTAAACCCTCTGGAAAAAAATTCTTTTAATCCACTTAAATGAAAAGATTGATTTCCTGCTAAAATAAATATTTTTTTAAAGTTATTATCTAATATAAAAGTCTCTAAATCTTTCTTAGTAGATGTTTTAAAGTTGCTCATTATAATTAAGTGTATTGACTAAAATTTTTTTAATTTTACTTATAATCTAATTTTTTAATAAAATTGTATTCGGTAAAGTTATATTCTTAATAAAAAATTTATTAAACTTTAATATTCTTTTAAGATAATGATAAATAATTGAAAAAAAGTGTTTTATTTGTTTGTTTTTAATTGTGTTTTTCCATGAAATTAATTCACATTTTAACGGTTTTAAATGAAGCGCAGATTTTCTACTGGTGTTAATCTCATAATTATATTTCTTTAAAATATCATCTAAAATATATTTTAAATACTCCAAGTCTCCTTCTTCAAAAAAATCTAAATTGTATGAAATTTTAAAATTTTTATTTATTCCATTCAAATCTTTTCCACTTATTTTGTCTCCCCACCATTTTAAATTATGATATGTGGATTTTCTTAAACACTTTTTAAATTTCAAGTTATATATTTTACAAAAATGTAACATGACTAAATTAAGTTTTTGGTGAAGGTTTTCTAATTGAATAATATATATTTTTTTTTTTAATTTTTTTAGTTTTTGTATTCCAAAAACAATGGTGTCTAAATTATAAAATAGTTCTTTTGGTTTTAAATAAACCCCATTTTTAAATTTTAACCAATTTTTTAATGTTGATGACATAGCTGATAGTGGATGTCTAATTGTGTGGATTATTTCATAATTAATACCTTTAAATAATTTTTCAAAATTAAATACATACGGGATAATGTGAGCATTAATAACTAGTAATTTTTTTTTTTATTATTGGTTAAGTCATAGGCCAAATGTAATAAAAATAAATTCTGAAATAATTTATCTTTATATAAGAAATTTTTTTTAGAGAGTAAAATAAATCTTTCTATAAATTTTTTTTTATCTATTTTGTAAAATTGATTTTTTTTATCTCCTAGCATGTAATGTCTCTCAATATTTGATTTTCTTGAGTCAAAAAAGCTAAGATATTCTTTAATAAAATCTTGAGCAATTTTTTTTTTAGATCTATGGGATAAAATTTTTCTTAATTTCTCATTAATATGAATGATTCCTGGAAATTGTAAAATTTCATCATGATTGTCGAGAAGACTCTGGAATAAATCCAATCCTCCTCTTGGTCCAGCTGCTAAAAGTATTAATCTCATTCAATTATTCATAAACTGATTTTTAATTTTAATTAAATCAGTTGGTCTTGGAAGTTTTTTTATTTTACTATTCAACATTTTAATCTCTAAAAAACTTAACTTTTTTCCAAATAAAAAATCTTTAATATTTTTTTTAAGATTTTTTCTATTTTTGATAAAACTATTATCTAATATAAAGTTTTCTAAATCTTTTTCTGTAGAAGTCTTGAAGTTATTCATTGTTTTTAAATTAGTTAGTAAAAATTTTTTTTGCTATCTTATAATCATTAAAAGTGTCAATTTCCATAAATTGCCCTTCAATATTACAGGTACATATTTTTTTGTCATTTTTAATTAAGTATTGAATAAAATGATGAATTTGTAATTTTTTTGTATCCATTTTTTTTTGTAAAATTTTAAAATTCTTTATAAATATTTGGCAACCTTTTTTTGATAATCTTAAAATTCCTAAAAATTCTGCGTTAGTATCTTTTAGCTTCATTTGTTTTCCAATAATTTTGACCTCACCTTTTTTGTTAATTCTGACTTTGTCAGCTTGCGAGTAAGGATGATCATATCTAAATTTATATCTTTTTTTCCAATTTCTATCTACTCCAAGGATAATTTCTTTTTTTCTTGATAATAAAAGTTGTTTCAAAACAGAAAAATCATAAATCGTATCAGCAAAAGTAATAATAAGATCAGAGTTTAATTCTTTATTGGCAGTGAATAATGACTCCAGCTGTTCATTATTTTCAAAATTTTTATTTGTTATATATTTAATATTTTTAAAATTAATTTGATTTTTTTTATAACCATTTACAACTATAATATCATTTATACCCAATCTTTTTAAAAAATTGATTTGTCTTTTTAAGATTGAGATTTTGTTAATTGTTATTAAACACTTGGGTTTTTTTTTTGTTATTTGTGGTATTCTTGTCCCTTTACCAGCAGCTAAAATAATACATTTCATTTATTTAATAAAATTATTCTTTATATCTAATAAATTTTTAGGTCTTGGCAGATTTTTTGAAAATTTAGAATTAATTAAAACCTCTAAAAAAGAAGATTCTTTACTTTTTAAAAGTTTATTTAAAACATTTTTAATATCTTTTTTTTTTGAAATTCTAAAATAATTTTTATAACCTAAACTTTTTGTAAGTTTTTGAAAATTTATTTTTCTCGCTCCTGTTACTTGTCCACCAACAGACTCGTGTGAATTATTATTAAGTAATATATGTTTAAGGTTTATTTTTTTATCAAACCCACAACTAAACATAGAACCAAGATGCATAAGTGCAGAACCATCACCATCCAAACAAATAATTGGCTTTTTACTTTGTAAATTTATTCCTAGACAAACTGATAAGGAATGACCCATACCACCAACCATATAAAAATCTTTACCCTTATTTAGTTTTTCTTTTTTTCTAACATACATTAACTCTCTTGATGTATGGCCAGTTGTAGATACAATTTTTGTATCTTTTTTTATAACTTTTAACAAATTAATAATAAAAGTTTCTCTATCTAAGCCTGTATATAACTTCTTTTTTAAAATTTTTTTTTTATTAGTTTCAAGTATTTTATTTTCTACTAAACACGCTACAATTTTTTTTTCTTTCAATGATTTTTGAATTAAACTGTCCAACTTTTTTAAATCTTTTTTGAATTTAATTTTACAAAAATTTATATCCAACAATTTTAATAATTTAGGAGTTATTTTTCCTTTAACGTTATGTTGAGGTTCATCTTTTGAATTAGGGGATCCTCTCCAGCCAATTAAAAGCAACAACGGAATTTTGTAAACTTTTTCATGAGCTATTGATATTAATGGATTTATAGCATTACCTAATCCAGAATTTTGCATATAAACACAAGGGATTTTTTTTTTTGACAAATAATGACCAATTCCAATTGCAACTGCACTTCCTTCATTAACTGCCATTTTGTGGTTTTTGGAATTATATGTGTCAAGATGAATTGATAAATTTTTTAAAACACTATCAGGAACTCCACTAAAAAATGAAATTTTATTTTTTTTTAGTGTCTTTAATAAATTTTCTACAAGGATCATTATTTAATTAAGTTTATAACTTCTTTAACTGAACTTATCTTACTTTCCAATTCAAATGATCTTTGATTCTTTAATATACTTTTGGCTGCATTCTGCATGGCCGGATAGGCCGCTCTCAACATATGGTTTGCATAAATAACTATTTTGAATCCATTTTTAATTAACATACTTTCTGTCGTTTTTGAGTATGTTGATGGCACAGAAACTAAAGGTTTATAAAACTTGTTTTTTTTAAAAATTTTGGAAAACGAAAATATTTCCTTAGGATTTTTTTCTTTACTATGAATTAAGATAATATCTGCACCTGCTTTTGAATATGCTTCTGCACGTTTTAATCCATCCTGTAAACCTTTTCCAAGTATAAAACTTTCAATTCTTGCTCCAATTAAGAAATCTTCAGACTTTCTGGTTTTTTTTACTAACTCTATTTTTTTACAAAAATCTCTGATACTATCCTGCTTTACACCACTTTGATCAGAAAATAGGGAGTTTTTTTTAAGGCCCACTTTATCTTCAATCATTATTGCTGATACTCCTAATCTTTCTAGTGTTCTAATTGTAAAAGGTAGGTGTTCTAGTCTGCCACCATTGTCTGCATCAAATATGATTGGTTTGGTTGTTACATCTAGTATGTCGCCTATTCCACTAAATCTAGAAGAGAAATCTAAAGATTGATTATCTGGTTTACCTTTAACGCTAGAGTCTGTCAAACTTGATGACCACATAGCATCAAATTGCACAATTTTATTTCCTTTTTCAATTTTTATATTTTCAGCAATCAATCCTGATAAAGGGCTATGTGCCTCTAATATTCTAACTATTTTTTTGTTGTCCATTAACCTTTTCAGATTAGAAATTCTTGAAGTGGGTGTTAAGTGGTTAATTAAATTTGATTTAATAGAGGTAGATGAAACATTTTTTGTATACGCTACTTCAATTAATTTTCCTTTATTTTTTTTTAATAAATTAATTACATTTTCTCTAGTGTTTTTTTGAATTCCCTTTTTCCAATCATTTCCATGAACAAAAAAATCAGGTTTTAAACTTTCTAAAATACTAGAATAATCCCAAGTTTTTTGTTTTAAAATTTTTTCTACATTTTTTAAACTTTTTACTATTTTATATCTTTCATCATAATTTAAAGTTGGTAAATCTTTATATTCTGCAATAGCATTATCAGAAAGAAGGCCTACCACTACTTTTCCATACTTTTTTGCAGTATTAATTATATTTAAATGGCCTGTATGTAATATATCTACAGCTAGAGGGACGTATACTATTTTATTTTTTTTCATAATTATAATTTTAACCTTTCTATAATCTTTTTAGATATTTCATCTGGAGAAATATTTTCTACATCAATTATTAAATCAGCGTTTATTGGTTTTTCAAATGGAATATCAACATCCACCACATGCTTTTTTTCTCCATTCAAAGCAGGTAAATAAAGTTTTTTTTTGTCTCTTTTAATTCTTTCTTCCATACTACATTTTAAATATACCTCATTGTAGTTTTTAAGTTCATGCCTACAAACTGACCTGTCTTTTTCAAAGGCATTAATAGCTGCAACAATTACAGAAACACCAAATGAATTTAACCAGCTTACAACGCTCATATATTTCTTAATATTTTTACTTCTTGAAACGGGATCATAACCTGACTCATTAACAAAAATTTTTCTTGCATGATCACCGTCCAAATGTACTAAATTTTTGTAATTTTTTTTTAATCTATAAAATAATTTTTCAGATACAGATGTTTTTCCTGAGGCTGATGGTCCAATAAGCCACAAGCTAAATGATTGATTATCATCATTTTTTTTCATCATAACCCCAGTTTTGCATATCACCTCTAGATCTTTCCAATATATTATTGAGCTTATATGTGTTTATAAGATCTTCTTTTTCAAGGTAGTTAATATTTTGTCCATCTGAAATTTTTAATAAGGCTCCATCTCCAGTAAAGCCATGATATGTAAATCCCGATAACCACAAACAATCTCCTTCTTTTATATTTTTTGTAATTTTCTTATTTTCAGATCTTATATGAACTTTCATGGCACCTTTGGTTATAAAATAATGAGAGCACTTTGAGTCAAACAAATCATCTAGAAAAATATTTCTTTTATTTAACACTTTCATAAAATATCCAGACAAATCTGGAAGTCTCTTTGAATTTGCTATTGATGCAACTTTGTATGATTTAAACTTTCTAATGCTTTTTATTGAGTCTTTATAATCAAAGTATAACTTTCCAACAGAGTCTTCATTGTGCTTCCTGTCTAAAAATAAATTTGAATCTGAGTTAATTATTTTGCATATTTTAATAATATATTTTTTTTCTAATGATGAATTTATCTTATTTAAATAATTTTTAATTTTTTTTGTAGGTAGTTTAATCTTTTTAGCAATACTTTCTATAGAGTATCCTTTTGTCTCTATTTCTAATTTTAAAAGTGTTCTATTAATATTTTTATTTTTATTTATATTTAATAAATTTCTATATGAATTATCATTAAGCTTATCATTTATTAACTCTTCGATATTTGATTTTGTTGTATAAGATATAATTCTGCCCAATTTATCTGATGTTCTAGAATATGAATGTTTACATAATGATGGTTCAAAGTAACTAGATCCAACAATCCAATTTGATTTTGGGTCGTGATTTACTTTAAATTGTTGCCAGGTATCTTTTTTCAATTTTTCACCAAACCTTGCGTGGATATCACCTGGGCCCATACTTATGGTTATGGCAGGTTCTAGATGACCATTATTTAATTTTGGTAATTTATTTTTTGGACACATAATATCCAATAGTACGGGAGCAACGTAACCTTCTGGTGTTGGAAGTGTATAATAATTGTAAAAATGAATACCATCTTTTGTTATAGGTCTTTTTGTTTTTTCAATGTCTTTTTTAGAATTGTATAAAAATAAAGGTGTAGATCTATTTTTCTTAATTTTATCTACTGCAATTTCTAGATAATCCGAAATAACTTTAATTGTATATACATCTAAGTCCTGACAATTATTAAATGAAATTCTAAAGTTTATTTTGTTTTTTAAATCTCTATTTAATTGACCAATAGTAGTCTTTCTTATGTTGAGCCATCTATTTAATTTAATTTTATCTAATGAATAGTGATCTTTGTTCATAAACAGCTTCAATATTTAATGTGCTGCAACCTAATTGCTTTTGGCCTCACTAAGCCTAATTGAGACTTAAACATAGTTCTCAATAATAAAATTTATAACATAAAGGTCTTAATTTGCAAATATATTAAACTTTCTGATATATTTATGGAACTTTCGTAACAAAAAAAAGCCTACTATCTCTAATGGGCTATTTTAGGCATATTGTAATAATTTTATCAA
>TARA_B110001450_G_scaffold6681_1_pt1 | contig 12732 bp, 4 predicted proteins | sample TARA_B110001450 | Tara Oceans TARA_B110001450 (sample SAMEA4396538) | marine metagenome | biome: Polar Biome; feature: [SRF] surface water layer (ENVO:00010504); material: water (ENVO:00002006), including particulate matter (ENVO:01000060) such as... | depth 5 m | reverse complement strand
GTCTCCATCAAGTTCGTCTCCATCAAGTTCGTCTCCATCAAGTTCGTATCCGCCATCTGCGTTATTATCAATAAAACCAACGTCGTCGCAAAAATTACCACCTTCGCCGTCTGATTCCATACCTCGTGTATCCGTTGCCCCTCAGCGCCCTACTCTTGATATTTATAGTGAAACAAATAATTTATTAATAAAATTAATTACAAAAGTGAGAGAATTAATGAATAATTACTCAACTACTAATGATTCTGAATTAAAAAAATTATTAAATTTTTTAAAAAAATCAGATACTAAAATAGAAGATGCTTTAATTGAAATTGATAATACTAAACAAAAAACATTAGAAATGTCTCTTTTAAAATTTAATAATATTTTAGAAAAAAATTGCAGTGGTTGGAATGCGCCCAAATGTGCTATTGCAGAACGATTTCTTATAGCCGATCTACAAAAAATCTATAAAATATTAAAATTATTCAAAAGTAATTTAAGTATAAGCGATAAAAAAATAAAAATACAAGAATTTATTGATGTATTTATAACTAACTTTAAAAAAATAATTGATGAAAATATACATCCTGATTTACAAATATTTTATAAAGATGTAAATAAAATTTACAATATACTATATCATAAGGGTGGAAAAAAGAAAAAATATAGAAAAAAAACAGTAACTAGTAAAAAACAAAAAAAAGAAAAAAGAAAAAAAATGTAATATATAAATATGACACTTACTATCACAATGTCTTTTTAAATCATAATTACGATTTGATGAATAATTACAAAATTCACATTTATATTTTTTTATGTCATTACTATTTATAGTATAAAATTTTATTTTTAAATATTAAAAATATTATCATAAATTTTATAAATTTTTTTTACGTAATATAATATGTGTCGTTTCATGTTAACTTGCGTTTTTTCACGATAGATTTTTAACATTTTATTATAAGTTTGTATTATTGTTATGTTGTTAAAAATATAATCAAATAAGTATTGAATTTATAAAGTTTTTTTTTTGTAAAAAAAATCTCAAATTATTTAAAAAAAAACGACGCAAAAATTCCGATAACAATATTATTGTATATATAATTAAATAATCTACAAAATAGTGCCGACGCAAGTTGTCTTTTTTATATAACGCAGTAAGTGTTTGAAAAATTAGTAAATTATTATTAAAAACATAACACTATAGTTTATATACTTCTAATATATTTATAAATTTAAATTTGCCAAAAATGAAGAAATTGTCACCCCAAAAGAAGAAATTGTCACCCCCTTACCATGAAATATAATATTTTATTTATTTATTTTAAAAATGCTATCATAAAATAATTAATAATTATTAAATTTATTTTAGCCAAATATATAAAAAAAGTACATTTCTTTATTTTTATAAAAATTTATAAAACCTTTTTAAAATTATAAAATATTTAATGAAATGTACTTTTTTTTTTAAAAATAATAAAATAAATATGCTAAATAATAATTTAAATAATTCAAATATAAATTATGAAAAAAAATATTATTTTGTTAAAAAAATTAGTGGTCATTTATTAATAATGAATCAAAATTGTGATTTTTTTTTTTAATTACATTTATTAAAATTACATTTATTAAAATTCTATTATTATAACTGCCGCACCTGGTCCACCCTGTCCTCCATTTCTTGCATATTGATCTCCACTTGTACCATATCTTGAACCTTGTCCTCCTGCACCAGGATTATTATCCCACCAATAACCACTATTATATGATTTCCATGTAATAGGCGCTCCTTGTAATATATCCCAATATGTTATACCTGATAAATTTACATTTTTTAAAACAGTAGATATTGCACCACCGCATGCACCACCGCAACCAGAACTTAGTGAAGAACCACCATTCCCACCACCGTCGCCTCCCAAATATGCTCCACCCGAAACACTTGATCTGTTACTATCGCGGCCTTCATAACCACCATAACCAATTATTGACGTTCCATTAAATGTCATAATACTATCACCACCAGAACTATTTTGCTGACTAATCCATAATCCACCACTATTACCGCCTCCGCCTATAGTAATAGATATAGGTACATTTTGTAAATTTGTTCGATTTATTACATATGCTTGTCCTCCTGCACCACCGCCTCCACCATTTGCTCTTCCTCCGCCACCCCCGCCACCTAAAACAACCATATGAATTTTATATTGAATATCACTATTAGGCAATGTAATTGTACGATATATTATACTACCACTATTTCTATTATTATAACCTGGAGAAGAAGTACTAGAATTACGTTGCTCCCATTCAGCATAATAATTATTATTCACTTTCATAATATCAAAATAGTGAATATATGGACCATAATATGATCCATTTGAAGAGTAAGCATATTTAGAACCATTATATATACTATACCATAAATCGTATAATCCTGTTTGTGATAAACTTTTATAATCATTTAATGATGATATTACATTACTAAAACTTATATGACCGTATTTAGTTGATAAATAAATCTCAACCTCTTGTTTTTCTTCTAATGTTAATTCTCTATTATAAAATATCATTTCTGCAACCTGCCATTTACTGATTTCATTACTATTATTTTGACCTGTATAATAACCAAAATTAATTGATAATGTAGGATTAAAACTATTTGATACAGATCTTGGATACGTTGAACCATATGTATATATATTATCACAATTCATTCCATTAAATCTAGAACTAATTGTTGTTTCGACACCAATTAACCATGTATTATTATCTGATATATGTTTATTTGTTACAGTGTGCCACCCTTTTTCTCCATTATGGGATTTACCTGTATTACCCCCGTGAAATCCCCAGCAAGTATTTTGTCCTGTACCCGTTCGAGAATCAAAAATTCTTTTATTATATGTAGTATCACTATCTCCTACATATCTTGCTATATAACAAAAAGTATAATTATTAGATTGTAGGGTAAATGGCATAACAAAACCAGAATTTTCATCACCCGATACAACTGTAATTGTATCATCACCAGATAAACCTTTTGAATTTTTAACAAAATTTTCTAGTATTGGTGTACCTCTATATGTAACAATATCATTATTATTATCAGATATATCATTCCATTTTATAATTGTTGATCCATTAAATACTAACGTCTCTATATCAGATATATAATGTGCAGTTCTATCATTTTCAAAAGGTATAGATAAAAACCTAGAAGTAGACCCTTTTAAATCTCCTAATGATATTTCACCACTAGTCGGTATATTATCATTTATAGAATTATTTGGTATGTATGACCCAGATAGATAAAAATCACTAAATTTTACATTATTAATAGTAATATTATTATTAAATTCTATATCCTCTCTATATACTTTTATTAACTGTGAAAATTTAAGATTGTGTTTTATAGGTATATTTGTTGGTCTAACTTCTAATAACTGATTTTTTTCTTTACCATATATATCCCAAGAAGATATTGATAATGAAGTTTCGCCACCTGTTTTATTAACAACTAATGCATAATATGAATACATTTCAAATTTAGTTAATCTTTCATTATCATTAATTTTATAATTTAAAGCAGAATAACTATTATTTGAATTATTATATACATAATTTAAATTTAATCTATTTATATTTTTATGTATAATTAAATTCCAATTTGTATCATCATTTGAACCATAAATTTTAAAATCATGTGGATAATGATTTATACTCACGTGATTAATACTATCTATTGAAGATTCATCTGCCATAGAAATTATAAATCTTGATAATAATATTTTATATGGTAAACTAATTTTTATCCAATCGCCTTTATAATCACTTACTATATAATTATTTCCATTATATGTACCTCTTGATGGAACTTGTGTTAGTGATATACCATTATTCGTATAAATACCCGTAGTCCACGTGGCAAATTCTTTACTAGCAATAAATGTATTCAATGGTAAAACATTATTATTTAATTCTGAAGACCATGTAATTGAATATGAACCATTTCCATAAATTTTTTCTTCTATTGTAAATGTTGATGAATTAATATCTTTTCTAATAAAATATGGAGGATACAATCTTTCTTCTGAAAATAAAATATATTCAAAATAATTATATGCAGTTATGTTATTATTTAAACTAGTATAAATTAAATCTTCTTCATTTAGTTCAATATTATTATCTAATTCTATATTATTATCATATTGATCGTACAATATCGTCTTCCATGTTGATTTTTCTATTGTATTATTTAAATCATCATTAATAATATTATTTTTATTTTTAATTTTAATTATAACTATTCCAGAACCACCATTACCACCAGTTGAACCACCTCCACCACCACCTCCTCCTGTATTTGGTAATGCATTCAAACTACTTCCTCCTCCGCCTCCGCCAAACCCCCCTTTTTCACTTCTTACATATTCATAGTAACCGCCGCCGCCACCAGAAAACCATATATTATTTCTATAAAAATCACCTATAAATAATTCAGGTTCTATTTTAAAATGTTTTTTAAAATTTATATTATCTTTATAATATAAACCATTACCACCTGCTCCACCACCTGAACTATCTTGTCCTTCTTCACCTGCGCCACCTCCGCCTCCGCCGCGCCATTGAGTACCGGGTCCATTACCACCATTATTACCCTGGTTTGCAATGCCTTGTCCTGCACCGGTTTTATATCGCGTACCCCCTCCGCCCGAAGCACCATTAAAACCCCCCTGGCCGCCTGAAGTACCCGTTCTGTTATATACATAACTTTGTCCTGTACCGCCACCGCCACCATAACTGATATATTCATTAAATTCACTATTATATCCATTATCTCCTCTATCACTAGTATTATTAGCACCACTACCACCATTACCAACTTTTATAACATGTGTTCCAGATTCAAGAGATACATTTTTATATAATAATAAACCACCTGCTCCGCCACCTGAACCAATACTAGCGCCAGCACCACCACCGCCACCAATTATTAAAATATCACATTCAGTAGTTTCACTAAGTGTTAAATTATATTCAGATTGATTTGAAGCATTTGTATTGATTGAATCATATTTATAATATAAAATTTTATTATCGTCAATTTCACAACCATATATATCAAAATCCGCCATTGCTAAAATAGTTGAATCGCCAATTTTATTTACTACTAAGGCAAAATTATTATATGCTTTAGATGCTAATATTTTTTTTTCATAGGCTATATTATCAATATTATTATACAATTCTGTAAAATTTGTATTATCTATTTTTAAATTTTCATTTAGTACAATATCCCAATCGGTACCATTATTACTTCCATATAATCTATAATTTCTTGGTAATTTATTTAAATAACTAGTATTATATAATATTCCTGAAAATATTATTTTTGTTGGAATAATTTTTACTGGCATTTGAATTGATACCCAGTCACCTTTATAATTATCACCTGTTAAATCTTCATTGCCATTATATTGTCCTTGTGATATTATTGGTATAATATATACTTCATGTGATATACTATTACCTGATTGGAAACCAAATTCTGTATTATTATTTAATGTAATTTCTTTCCATTCTGTTGTAGAATCGATATCATTCCATGAAGATGACGATGATGCTCTATATCTTAAATGAATATCTGTTTTATTTTGATCTGATTTCCATCTTATTATTATACCAGCGGCATTATTTACAGAATATATAACATCATCAGAAACTAGATCAATATAAGGAGAATTTGCTAAATTTCTATCATTTGTAAATATTGCATCCCAAAAACCACCCAAAAGTGAACTTGATCTAGTTTCTGATGACATTGATGCATTAAATATTAGATTATCGTCTTTAGTTGCGTAATAACTATAATTATTTGCAGCCCAAGTAGCATCATTTTCAGGTCCAGATGTGCCTGTGGCAAATATGTAATTAGGACTATGTGAATTAGTTGAATATTGTGAAGAAAATTTAACAGTATATGTACCATTACCATAATTATTATCAGTTATATTATATATTTCAGGAGAAAGACCATCTATTTTTTTAAATGAAGTTGCTCTAGCATTAGGATGTGGATATAATCTTTCTGAACTTATATTTTGTAATAATTTATCAGTATTCCAGTACCATTTTAATGAAGATATACCATCTAAAATAGATGTATTTGAATTTAGTAATTCTAATTCAATGAATTTATTTGCTATATTTTCTGTATTTGTTATTCTAATACTTTTTGGTTTTGTTTTTATTATTACTATACCCGAACCACCATTCGCACCATTTCTTTGACTTCCACCACCTCCACCTCCTCCCCCACCACCGGTATTATTAGCACCAGTTGTTGGAAATCTTCCCTGTTCCCGACCACCATTACCACCACCTGCTTTACCGTCGCCGCCATTTGATCCAGATGTTAAATGATCCCATGTTCCACCACCACCTCCACCACCATATTCTTTATTTTCACCAGTTATAGAGGATATAAATCCATAACCACCGTGACCTGCTATATTATCAATTCTAGTACCACCATTTGAATTAAGAATTAATTTTTGTATTTCATTATATGTTAATTCTTTATTGTAAATTCGTAAATCTTCAACTGATCCATTAGTAGTAGATGTTAATATTACACCATCTTTAACAAATGATCCCAACCCTATTAAATTACCAAAAGCAGGTGTGCTCCAATATGTGGTTGTTGATTTTTCATCATTTAATGCACCATTTATATATAATTTTAAATCAGATCTATTCGATATAGCAACTATATGATACCATGTATTAATTTGTATAGAATTAGTAGAGCAAACTTCAATCCAACTATCACCAGTGCCCTGTTGTCTTTCTAATTTTATTTTTTGTTGAGTTGTTTCTAAATATAAATTAAATCCACAACTAGGCGATCCTGTATCATATCTAGATAATATACTACACTGTGTAGTTAATTCAGTTCTATAAAACCATACACTAATACTCCAAATATTATCATCAAATAATCTTGATAATATATTACTATTTATTGTATAAATACCAGAACCAATATCTAATGCTTTGTTAATAATACCATTTTGAATTATTATTGATCCACTATTTTTAATAATGTAATTATTTTGAATGTTATCTAAAACATTATTTTCAAATTTATACCATGATTTTAAATTTATTTTATCACAATCTAATATTGAATAAAAATATCCTCCCCCGCCACCACCGCCATATTTGCTATCTGAATTTCCTCCATTACTTGAATATGTACTTAAAACACCTAAATTACGATTATCTGTATTTTGATCATTTGCACCACCGCCACCGCCCGCGCCTTGAGAATTATAAACGATATTATTAATATTGTAACTATAACTAATAATAGAATCCGCCGGTTCACCATAACTATTTCCACCACCACCTCCGCCAGCAGTTATATAATTATTAGAATCAAAATACAATCTACTATAATTACCATTATGTCCCGCTTCATAATTTAAATTTGGTCCACCGCCTATACCACCATTACCAACATTTACATTATATAATCCTTTATTTAATTTAATATCATTAAAATATATTACATCTCCGCCGCCTCCGCCTCCGCCATATTCACCTCCGCCACCTCCTCCGCCCACAATTAATATTTCACAATCACTTGAACTAGTTAATTCAAAAGTATATTCTGTATGATTATCATTACTATTATTATGCGTAAATTCATAATATAAAGAATTACTTTCTACATCACCATCAACTATTTTATTCAGGTAATAGTCATTTATTGTATTGTTTGTATATAAATTATATATTTCATTTTCATCTAATTCTTTATCATAAAATCTCAAATCATCAATTGTACCATATGCGTTATAATTACTCATAAATCCACTTTCTTTAAAATATGCACCAATGCCAATTTTATTTTCATTAATAGTTCCTACAAAATCAGTTGTAGAAGTCCAAGGTGATGAAATTATTTCAAAATTATCTAACATTCCATTTATATATATTTTACTACCTGTATCATGACAAACTACAGAAACATGACACCATTTATTATAATTATTTATAAATGAGAAATTTGTAAGATTAACAGACCACGAATTAGTATTATATAATCTCTCAAATCTTAATACACCAGGCTGACTATCTGATGAAGAATATAAACTTATATTAAAACCACCACTTGGATTACCTTCCGAATCATATCTTGCAATAATTCCCATAGATTGCGAAGAATCTAATTCTGTAACCTTAATCCAAAAAGTAATAGTCCATAAATGACTTTCGACTAAATTAACTAATTTAGAACTATCAATTGTAAATCTATTACCATCAGTTTTAAGCCCTTCTTTAAATGTGCCTTCCGGATAAATTTCAGAATCATTTGCTGTTAATATTGAATTGCCAATTTCATCATTTAAATTCCCATCAAATTTGAAGTGCGATAATAAATTACTTATAATATTTACTTTTTTAATTTCATTATGATGTAATTTTTGTTTATTATATTTAATTAATATTATTCCGTTGCCTCCTTTTCCAGATATCCTTCCTCCATATCTATGACTTCCTCCGCCACTTCCTGTACCATCAATCCCACTTCCTCCATCGACAGCGCTAGCAGAACCATTACCGCCACCACCCTGGCCACCAACCCCCTGTGAACCAGTACCTGATCCAGAACCACCACCTCCTGCAAACCAACCATTAACACCATATTCAGTACCAAAGATATGAGAAAAATCCATGCCCGGGCCACCATTACCTCCGGTATCACCAGTATGTCTTGTACCTGGACCACCTGCGCCACCTCCTCCGCCTCCCGAATAACTACCACTTCCTTGCGCACCATTATTACCATATCCACCACTTTCTGAAGTAGATTGATTGCCTATGCCACCAGCACTATTATTACCACCACCGCCTCCACCTGAACCACCATTACCAGTAGTATCATTATTACTACTAGACCATCCACCACCTTTACCACCACCTTCAGCAGTATAGTTAACGGTATTACCGTAACTATCCATTATATCAATTATAGTATTATCACCTTTATTGCCACTAGCATGATTATTATTTGAAACAGCATCTCCTCCTTTTCCAATAGTTAAATTAGCTGAAGAAATTTTAATATTATTTAAATATATTAAACCACCAGCACCTCCAGCACCAGCATCTCTTACACCACCTGAACCACCTCCGCCAATTATTAATACATCACAATCTGTATCATTTGGAAAAGTAATAGAATATTTAGTATTATTTGTATTTGAAAATTTAATAAGTAAATCTGGTGAAACAATTCCATTAACTTCCTTGATTTTTAATATTTGACCGGGCGTATATGTAGTAGTATATGTTTTAAATTGATTTGAAGAACAACCTTCTTTATAAACATCATCAATATATAAGTATGTTGAACCACCTACATGTGGATTACCGTAATATACAGAAACAAAATTGTAATCAGGATGTAATGGTAATTCAATATAACCATCACCTGGATGTAAATATAGACCACCTTGATAAAAACTATTAAAATTGGTTTTTGCACCTATACAATTTGCATAAGAAGTCCAACTATATAAAGTATTATATAAGCTAAAATCATAAATATATTCAAGACTAGAATTATAATAAAATCCTATAATATTATAATGTTGAAATTCTTTTTTAATAATATTTGAGTAAGATAATGATAATATATTTTTTGGCAAATCATCAGTGTATTTAATATATACACCAGCTTCAGCATTACCCAAAGTACCATATATTTGTGAATATATCATATTAGTATTATAACCCAAATCATTAGTTAATATAGTATTATCAGTTTCATAAGTATTATCGTGTTTTATAAAATATAATGGTATTTGTGGATCAGGATAAGGAGTACCATTAAGAACACCATAATTTCTATTATAAATTATTTGATCATAATTTGGACCATTAAAATGCGTAGAAGTATTTTCATTAAAACCATTGGGATTATTGGTAGTTTTATAAGCATGAGGATAATTAGAATGATAAGTATATGTACCAGAATGTATACTTGTTTTTTTCATTTCATAATTATTAAAAACGATCCATCTATCTTTATATTTTGAATTAATATAACTATCATGCATAATAAATAAATAAAATTTAACTTTTGAATCATGAAAAGATATAGCCCATTCTGAATTGTTATCATTTATATTACCAGTTGAAACATTTTGATTTATAACAGATCCTTCAAAAGTATTGCCATAATAAAAAGATGTATTATTAAGTGGCTTGTGTTTAATTTTAATCCAATCACTCATTTGAGTAATATTTTCAATTTTTTTGTTATAGTAACTAAATCCATTATATATTGTAGGCGAAACATCATTATTATATTCTATCAATTTAGTATTAAAATTTGTTTTAATATTAATTAAATTTGTTCTATCATTATTATTAAAATTATTAATATTTGAAAATTCTATTTCATCAATATTTAAATTATAGTTAATAGTATTAGATATACCTTCCAATTTAATTTTTTTTATATAACTAGTCATTAATTAATAATTTAAAGTTTCTATTTATATATTATTATTATATATAAATAGAATAGAATGAGTAATTATTATAAAATAATTGATGGATTAGAATATGATTCTGCATTATTAGAAGAGGCAGAAAATTGTGTAAAAGGACAAGGTGATGGTAGAATATCAAAAAAAGATGTAGATCAATTAATATTAAAAATAATGGATAGATCAAAAATAACAGAAATAGAATATAGAACAATATTTTATATATTAGAAAAATTTAAATTTACAGACGAAGGATTAAAATATTTTGCAAATAAATTACAGAAAAGTGATAAATAATATATTTAAATATAAGTTAATATAAATAATTAATATGAATAGTAGTGATAAATCGCTTTTAAAAGAGTATCATAATTATCATAGTAATCGTATGGATAATATATATATGAAAGAAGCTATTAATTTATCAAATAGTAGTGATGGTGGTCCATTTGGAGCAATAATTGTTAAAAATGAACATATTATAGGAAGGGGTAATAATAATGTAACAGTAAATAATGATCCTACTGCACATGCTGAAATTATTGCAATAAGAGATGCATGTAAGAATATAGAAAACTTTTCTTTAGAAGGTGCAACAATATATACAAGTTGTGAACCGTGTCCGATGTGTTTATCTGCAATATATTGGGCGAGAATAAATAAAATATATTATGCAAATACAAGAGAAGATGCTGCAAATATAGGATTTGATGATAAAGAAATATATGAAGAAATAAATAAAAAAATAGATGAAAGAAAAATCAAAATGATAAAAATAGAAAATACAGATGCGAATAAAACATTTTTAAATTGGAAAAATAATTCAGAAAAAATTCATTATTAATTATTATTATTATGATATGGAATAAAATTTTTATTAGGAGATGGATATTTATTTTGAAAAATATTGTAAACATAATTTGTTCGAATAAATGAGATAGTCGATAATATTCCAATCAAATTTATATAATAATTCCTATTATATAATTTATTTATCATAATATATATTATTTATTAAGATTTAAATTCTTTTTATTACTAAATAATTTTTCATACATTTTTGTAAAAAATTTTTTTTTATTAATAGTACTCGCATAATATATATTATTATTAGTATTATAATCTAAAATTCTAAATTTTTATGAATATTTTTAATAACCATATGTATTAATTAACTAATATCTATTAATAAAATATATTATAATAAGTTAATAGAATGAATATAGAAGTTAAACCTGACGAATGGATATTAGAAAATAGAATTGGTTTTAATAAAAATATATATAATACGTTTAATAGAAAAAATTATAAGGATTTAAATAAAAAGGAGAGTTGTAAATGTGATGAAGATAAATGTGATATAGATATAAAAACGGTTAGTTTATTTCCCCATCAAAGAATTATAAGAGATTATATTCAATTTGATAGTCCATATAGAGGTATATTAGCATATCATGAATTGGGTTCAGGTAAATCTGCAGCATCAATTGCGGCAGCGGAAGGATTTATAGGAAAAAGACAAATATATGTATTAACACCTGCATCATTAGCAAAAAATTATGAGAATGAATTAATGAAAATATCAACAATAGGTTTAAATATGAAAAAATCATGGTCTTTATTAAAAATAAAAGAGATGGGGAAGTCAAAAAAATTAATAGAAAAATTAAATGAATATGGTATAAATACTAAATTTATAAAAAAAGATAATTTAGTATGGATACCACTATATAATAATGATATGGACGATGATGTTGATATTATAAAAAAAAATATTAATTATAATTCAATAACAAAAGAAGATAAACAAAAGATAGATGAAACTACATTACATATAATAAGAAATAGATATACATTTATAAGTTATAATGGATTAACACAAAAAATGATATCCGATATGGGTAAGAAAGCATTTGATAATTCATTTGTAATAGTTGACGAAATACATAATTTTATAAGTAGAGTTGTAAATGGTTCAAAATTAGGAAGAGCAGTTTATAATAATTTAATGAAAGCTGAAAATTGTAAAATGGTATTATTATCAGGGACACCAATTATAAATAATCCATACGAGATAGCGACATTAATAAATTTAATACGAGGTCCAATGAAAATAAATAATCTAAAACTATTGGGGACATCAAATGAACCAACAATAGAATTAATAAAAAAAAAA
>TARA_B110001450_G_scaffold63039_1_pt1 | contig 12789 bp, 10 predicted proteins | sample TARA_B110001450 | Tara Oceans TARA_B110001450 (sample SAMEA4396538) | marine metagenome | biome: Polar Biome; feature: [SRF] surface water layer (ENVO:00010504); material: water (ENVO:00002006), including particulate matter (ENVO:01000060) such as... | depth 5 m | reverse complement strand
CGTAAAACTAGTGTTTTATATTGCGTTAATTGTGTTTGAAGTTGCATGTCTTCACCGTCTTGGAATATATTTCCAATAATTTCCTCACCATCATCTGTTTTTTTCGTTGTTACTAGGAAATCAATACTGTTATATTTTGAAGGCTTCCATTTAAATGATTCCCACCATGTGCTTTTTGATGTAGGCATTCTATCAGTTTTGGAAATATTTCCAACAGCTGTATTGGATGGTGTAAATATCAAACCATCGATTTCGTAATTAAATAAATTTTCTCCTTCGCGAGAAAGAATGGTATTGCAATTTTTAAATATATCATTTCCGTCTGATATATAAAAGGTTTTTACTCGAAAACTCATAGACATTGTTTCCCCTACAATTGGTGATAATTCTAAATTTTTAAAGATGTTATCATTTAAAATTTTCAATCTATTTCTAGTAGACGTTTTTTTTTCTTCCCCCTCGACTGTTTCAATATCCGATTGTTTTACGAATGGTAATCGCCTAACATCCTTATTATTAAGATAATAAACATCAAATGCTAAATATACATTTATAAAGTTGCCTAATTTATCATGCAATACGTGTTCGCCGTCAACAATTGTACTGTATAATTTTTTATTACCACAGATAATACCTGTAAATTGAACATTCATATTGATATCTATAAAATAAATTTTTCCAGAATTATGAATAAACATTAATTTTCTTACACCGTCCGCTTTATCGGTTACTGTATAAGGTTGTCTAATATTAGCAGACCTCGAATCACCGTCAATAGCAGAAATATTAATCATTTCTAGAGAAATTGATTGTGGTCCAATAAAATCTCTTGTTCTAATTCTTCTTTCGGGAACACCTTTGGGGTATAAAACTTTCATATATTCATTCGCAATTGTGTTTTTTTCATGATATGAAATGGGAAAATTAGACTCCTGTAGACCAGACATAACAATTTTAATGACGGATTTAATTTTCTTTACATAGTCAGCAACCAATGGGTATATATGAGGATGGCTGTTTTTATCTACTTCGATTTCAATTTCAAAATGTTCTTGGTTTTGAAACAAACCCGCCGTTTCTACTCTATATTCGGGTATCATTCTATGTCCATATTTGGTCTTAAATGTTTTAGAAGTTCTAACAATACTACAATCAACTTTTACAGGAAAATCATTGTGTGTAAAGGAAAATCTTTTAATGAAACGAAACGTTTTTTTGCTATCATTCCATTTTGATATCATTGTTCTTACTAAATCAAATTCTGGTTTTAATTTTTTTTCTTCTTTGTAATTTACTCTGAATTGAAATGCTTTGAAATCTATTGGGAATAATTTTTCACCATTGTGAAATTTTCTACCCTTTTTCTCAAATAATACAGACCAACTTCCAAACCCTGTGATTTCTTGGTCTAATGTATTTTTTTTACAGTATTTTTGAATATTATCTAACCCATTTATCACAGTTCTTATATTAGATATGCGTTTTTCCCCTGATCTAGGGTCAGTATATTCATTATTTATATTCAAATGATAATCTTCTGTTGAACTACCTTGAAAACCAATAGACTTCAGTTTAGCGATAACATTGTTAAAATTTATTTTAGTAATTGGATTCCATTCGTTGGTTCCAAATTTAACTTCTAATTCATCGCCTTTATTTGAAGATTCTAAATATATTTTTACATATTCAGATAATCTATTATTTGGGGATGTTGTTTTCGTAGACATAATATATATTTAACTAATATTATTTTAAACTTTTTTCAATTTATATAAATTACATAAAATGAAAAAACTTATTACATAGTATCAATATTCTGAGAGATTAACGCATAAATTTCTTTTTTTTTCAGACCTTCAATATTTAAACACAGTTTTTCGGATATATCTTTCAACTCTTTGATTTTATATTTACTAATAGAATTTAACGGCTTGTTATATTTTTCAACATTCCATAATTTTTCTTGATATTCGGTTATCATTTTTGCCTTGTCGTTTGAAAAACAAATAGAAACCGAATTAGAATCAACAATAATTAAATTTATTTGTTCAATATCATCGTGGATAACTTTTTTAAACAACATGTTATTTTTCTTTATCGCAAAACTATAATTAAAAATAGTTAACAATGCTATTAATGTTTCTAATGAAATGGTTGATTGGTTTACCAGTTCATCTTCTATTTTTGTTTTTTTCCATTTATTTTTTTTCAAAATATCTTTGTGTTTTCTAATTGCTTCTACCATTTCAAATTTGATTTTCTTTTCTTCGACAAATTTATTGTATATCTGTGCGTAACTTGATAATTTATAATGAATTATATAAAAACACCAGAAATATTTGTCTTTTTCTAGAATATCAAATAAATCATTTTTTTTGCTATGTAATACTGGTTGTTTCGATTCTTGTCTTTTTTTTGACTCTAGTTTATCTGTATCTAAAGAAAAATTTGTAAAATATTTTACAAGATTTTCTTTCGTGAACATATATTGGTTTAACTTGTTTATAATATCAACGTGTGTAGTCATATTATTAATATTATAAATGATTATCTTTATTATCTTTTTCCATATCATCTTTGTATTTATTCTTTTCTTGTTCACCTTCATCTAAGTGATCTTCTTGTAAATAAACATATTCTAAATATTTTCTTATTTTCACAATAACATTTGCGTTTAAAGTTCCCATATTAACAAAAACACCGTTGGTATTTTCAGTATAATGTGTGTCGTCGTCCATTAAAATTTTAAGTATGTGAAGTTGGTGTATTTTTTCTAATTTTTGAATTTTATCTCTGAGTTTTGATACATCATCCATTTAATAATATGCATGTATAATTTTTAAGCATCTTTAATAACAATTTTAATATTTGGTTTTTTTTTAAATTTTTTTGTTTCCACATATTCGCCAATTACCGAGATATATTTATCATTTAATTCATATCTAATACCAATAACTTTCATATTAATAGAATCATTTACTTTTAATTCTGAAAATGTTTCATTGCTATGGTGGTGATCCCTCGCTATAAATACTACAACTGGTGAATGTTCCTCATCTGTTTCTGCTCGAATTCCAGCCTTTGTAATGTTTTTAACAATACACCTAAATCGCTGACCTTCAACGGGACGACACGTCAAACACTCGAATGTAACCGTAAACAATACATTATCACTCCTTACTTCGCCCGAAGAATAATTAAGAAGGTTTATAGAATTATTTTTGATAAATCCCTCATCGATACATTTGCCTTCAATTTCATTTGAAAGTTTCAAATTTATTAATTCAGATATATTATTCCCTAGTTTGTTAAATGGGATAGCTATTTGTTTAAACAAAATATTTTTCTGATAAATGCCTACTCCTCGTTTTCGCATTACAGATTTTTTTGCTTTACTGAATTCACCACTCATTTTGATATATAGTAATAATATATTATCTTTAATTATTTTTTCAATTTTTCAATATTATTTATAACCGAACGCAGTACATCAAAAAACCATATTTTCCCATCTTTGTTTGTAGCATTATAGTGTCTAAATATTAATTCGTTTTCAGCACATAATTGCTGTGAGTTGATTTTTATTTCTTTTATGATTTTCTTTACAGAAATGTTTTGTTTAGTTTTAGGCTTACCGTATATTGTTTGTATTGAACTTTTGTGTTCTTTCGCGATATTATATTTTTCATACGATGTTTTTTTACCTTTTAGCTCTACTTCTTTTTGTGGTAATAATTTATTTATTCTTTGGATAATCATATTTTTACTTTCACCATTTGCGCACCTTTTACCTTTATTGCTTCGACCTTTTGTTGAACCTTCGAGATCTTTAATCTTAAAAACTATTTCTTGTGAACCAAAATTAATCATGAATCCAATAACATCATTGATTTTTTCAATATCAATTATTTGGAATTTTGAAAACATATCTCGAGCCAAAGAAGCCGTAGCTGCTCGAGACGATACCCAGTTGTTTTTTTCAAGTGATAAAATTGTATATTGTTGATATGATTCTGGTTTATCAAATTGAGCCAATACAATACCCTGATAAGTTTCATTTTCGATTTTAAATTTTTCGAAATAATCATCAATTACAGTATCAACAACATTTTTATTTTCCTTTTTTGTAATATAAGATAAAATCTGTGTTTTTTCTATAAATGAATATGAATCCAAAATATGTTCCATAGCATAACTAACTAAAAGTTTTTTGAAAGCTTTCTTTCTTTTTTCTCTTTCTCTCTTCCTCTCCTTCACTTCCTTCACTTCCTTCCCCATTGGTGTATTGTAAAAAACTAAATTTTTTATAGCCCAAGCACAACGCATGGTCCAATTGTTTTTATATTCAGCATCTATGTAAGTTGGATTGTTCAATATATTATATTCTTGATGTAAATATTTAATCATATTATCTATATTCGAATCGAATAAATCTTTCTTTTCTTCAATTGTACCAATAAAACCAGGTATTCTTTCAGGTAAAGTAAATTCAATATTTTTGCGTTTATAATCAATGGGATGCACACGTTCAAACCGGGAAATAAATTTGCTTTCAATTTCAATAGGTTGAAATAAATAATATTCTCCAATATTAACCAAATGACCTAATCTGCCCAAGATGTCTGTAATATACTCATTGTTTTCATTTATTAAATAAGTAAGTGCTGAATAAATCTGATCCAATGGATAATTTTTCAAATGTCTAACTTTTGCGATTAAACTATTTTTTTTAAAGAAATATTGTTCTTTGAATAATAACCGAATACGTTGTATAATTTTATCCAAATTCATTGAAATAAAACTTTCATTATATGTATCATCGTTTATTATATCGTTAATTGTATTATCTGGTTTACATTTATAAGCACATGTGGTAAAATCACACATATCGCTATGTTCCTTATCACCTATATTGAAATTTATTATATTACCGTTTGATAATTTTTGCTCTACCACGGTTTGAATATTTTTTTGAGAAAAATTCAATGCTTCGTTGTTCAATAAACAATCGACAGCTGTTTCTTTTAAGATTCGTGTAATTTTAGCCATTTTGAGTGCTTTTTTTTCAGCCAACCGATATATATAAAGGTCAGCCGATTCAACTTCGGGATCTTCCATTTCCGTACCATATAAAAATATACTACAATTTCTTTCTTCGTAAGGCAAAGCACAATGACTTAAATTTCTAATAGCACGACCTATGATTTGTTTTTGTCTATTATAATTATACCATGGGTCTAAAATATGCATTTCTCTGATGTTTTTAAAATCCAATCCTTCTGAACCAGCTCGAGTAACTATAACAACTTTCACGATTTCACCATTAGCATTATTTTCTCCAGTGATAGCTTTTATTTGATCTGCTGTATCAGGTGTTAAATTTTTATCACCCGTTATCATTATGTAACGCGCTCTGTTTTTAGACCCATCGCCCTCAGCAATTGGTTTCATTGTCTTGGCGTCCAATGGCGGCGAAGGCTCCGTTTCAAATAAATTATTAGAACCATATCTAGTAATACCCAACTCCTCCAATGCTAAAGCGACGGGAACAGCACCACCGTCGATATATTGCGAATAAATAAATACAATCCCCTTTGATTTTTTAATTGAATTTAAAATATATTTAATCTTTGAACTATATTTCCCTATCTCATCAAATGAAAAAATTCGTCCAAAATGTTGCAATGTTGAATCTTTATAGCCAAAATTTCTTTTTTTCTTGGGATCAAACAACATAACCCGCGAAAGCCCTACTTTCCCGAATAATCGTTTTCTCTCTGTTTCATCGTCGATATCGAGGGAATCAAGGTTTTTATTTGGGTATATCATATTTAACGCTTGAAGGGGATCACTTAGTATGGTATATGCTATGCCTTTTCGAGGGTCATTCATGGCTGGGTATTGTTTTTTCAATGATCTTATTATGAAATCGTATCCAGTATTTTGATAATCTCCGATTTTAGTTAATACCAAATCGAATAATGTAATGTATGGTAAAGTAGACCCACCATTTATCTGTTTTTCCGGGTATTTCCATATACCATCTAACATTTTTATTTGTAATGAATCGGGGTTTAAAGCAGTAGAAGGCCATACACTATTGGGAAATGTGAAGGGGTTCTCTCCTCTAACATACGAAATATAACCAGTTGCTTTTTGAATCAATAAATTTTTTCCCTTTTCAACACCATTTTTATCAATCACAAAAGAACCCATTTTATTAAAAATTTCTTTTTCTGAAATAGGAAATCTATTATCATTAATATTTAAAATATTTAACAACCATACTATTTCTAAATATGAATTAAACATAGGAGTGGCAGATAAAATTAATAATTTTATATTATCAGAATACGAAAATAGTTTAATCAAATTTTCTGAACTTTCCTTTGGTTTTGTTGACCCCTCTTCATTAAAGCGCATGTTGTGAATCTCATCAATGACCACCATTCTATTTGAAAATTCTTTCTTTAAAGCTTTTTTTTGTTTTTTTTCTTTGATTTTTTTTGAGTCCCCCTCAACTATTTTTTTATTCATGGAATGTTTAATATAATTTGAAAATTGACCATAGCCTTGGAAATGATAAAACTGTCTAATAATTTTTTTAATTTGTCTTATTACCCGGAGTCTACTTAAACCTTTCATGTTCATTGGGTTAATCTCCTTTATGAATTTATTACCAGTGCATGCTTTTATATTCCATAAGCCATTTATGTTTTTTAATTTTCTTTCATCAAATAATTGTATCTTGAAATTTTCTTGAACTTTTGGAGAGGCTACAATAATAATTCTCCTCATATCACCCATCTGAGAATTATAACTTCTCATTTCTTCACAAACAGAAATAGCGGAACAAGTTTTACCTGTCCCCAATCCATGATACAAGAGCAAACTATTATACGGCGTCAAAGATGATACAAAATTTCTTACAAACATTTGGTGCGGCTGTAATTCGAATTCTGTGTTTTCACAAAATTTTTGAGCTATTTCTTTAATATTTTTGAAATCTTCAGGAGTTTTTTTTAAATAACGAGTGTCATAAAATTCTTTTTTAGAAGTTAATTTTATATTAAAATGCTCGTCGTCCTTATTAGGGTATAAGTATTGAAATTCTCCTGTGTTTTGTTTTAATTCTTCACGGTTTTTGTTACTCATACACTTCAACACATCTTGGTATTCGATACTATTAATGTCGGATTTTGAAACACTGGTGTTTTTTGCTTCATAATCCAAAATTATTTTTTCACAACTTTTTTTAATTTTAATTTTTTTTTTCAATTTCATTTTTTTCTTCAATTTCATTTTTTTCCCAATTTTCTTCACTATTTTATCTTTTTCCATATTCTTAGTTAATATATCACAATATTAATCTATATTTATTCAGAACAGAATCTACTTTTTTAATTAATTCTATTTTTTCTAAATTATATGTTCTAATATTATTTACAGCTTCATTTAAGGTATACCATTTTACCATACTCACCTCGCTTTTTTGAAATTGGAATTTGGGCATTACCGTATTTTCCATATATCCTAAATAATATTTATGTTTGTATGATTTATAATTTGACCCCATGAATATTTCTTCCATGGGTAGGATATTTTTGATTAATTTGATATTTTGTTTTTCATAACCAGTTTCTTCTTCCCATTCTCTTAAAGCACATTGTATATCATTTTCTCCATTATTTCGTCGTCCTTTTGGAAACCCCCACTCTGGTGTCTCCCAATTGCTTTTACAGTCTCCGATTAATTGTTTCAAATTAAATTCATTTTTATCATCAATTTGAATACCTCTTTGTATTTGTAAAAATTTATCCCTTGAAGCGTGGTTTTCTTTTTTATAATTTAATCCCGCATAATCTCCCCACAAGTCTTTCCATAGTTCATCAAAAGATATATTTAATAATTTATGTTTTTCAACATTGGTCATTTCATATATTAAATTTGAAATATAATTTTTATCATATAAAGGATACTTGCCTCTTAAGAAATCAATATAACCAAGTGAGTCTTTTCTACAAATCATTAAATATTTAAATACGCCATTTATATTTTTAATTGCGACAATCCCAATACTTGTTATAGGCTTTTTACATTGATTAAACGAATGCCCTTGTTTTCCGCAATTATTGCAAAAAAAATTAGATTTATGGATTTTTGTATTCATTATATGTTTAATCTTCTACTTTTTATATCATTTGATATATTAATGAAGTTAGACCCCAAAGTATGGATTGGAAATTATAAATTCATGATGACTACTATTTCTATGTATTATCCAAAATTTCCAAATGATGTTACAAAAAAAAAATATTATGATTTTATCCAAAACATACCATTGTTTCTTCCCCAGAAGCCTTTAGGTGAAGAGTTTCTTAAAATTCTCGATGAGTTTCCAGTGACTCCGTATCTTGATTCTAGGCTATCGTTCATGAAATGGACAAATTTTATAAACAATAAATTAAACAAAAGATTGGGGTTGGATGAAACAAATTTATATGAAAGTTTAGAACATTATTATGCTCATTACAAACCCGCTGAAATGGTGGAAAAAGAGAAGAGAGAATATAATTATAAATATATACAAATTTCCCTTTTAGCTTTGTTATTTGGCGGAAGTATTTATTTTTATACAAAATAAATACATATATATATAAATGAAATTAGAGTTTATGGTTTTTATTATAACGGGGTTTTTAGTAACAAATACATATTACGATGGTAAATATACGAAAATGCTGACCATTAGTAAAAAATATATTCAAATGTCTATGTTCGCATTTGTGGGATTCAGTATTTATTTATTGTTGAAAAAAAACCCCAATGAAAGTAGAAGCATTTTATCACATGCGAATACATTGATTAAGTATATGCCCATAGATAAAGATACGACTGATTTAATTAGTCCTATTTTTGATTTTACAAGAATGAAAAACGATATTTCTAGTTTTAGTTCAAACGACTCACATGTACCTTATCACTCACAGACTCCTCAAATGAAAAGAATGATGGGTTCTGGAAATACTAATAATAGATGTGTAAGCGAGACGAAAAAAAAATACGTAGCATCACAACAAGGATGGAAATGTGCTAAATGTGGAAATCAATTAACTGCTACATTCGAAGTAGATCATAAAATAGATTTACAATTAGGTGGTACAAACCATGTAAGCAATTTGGCTGCCATGTGTAGAGAATGCCATGGTGAAAAAACAATGATGAGAAACTTACAATAATTTAATCTTTTTTTAATATAGTATGGCCTCAAACAATATTAAAATTATAGAAACGATGCTGACTGTATCGTTCAGTGTTTTATGTGTAGGACTTTTAGCCTTTTTCATGTCCAAATTTTACTATTATATAAAAACATCTAGTGTTGGAAGCGGTGGCTTTTTCTTAAAACTATGGGGGAAAATACAGGGGGCATTAGTGTCTGTGATGCTAGGAATGTTAACAATGTATAATTTTGTCTATAAAAATTATTTTAAAACGGGGTTAATAGTATTTTTGATAACTTATTTATTAGTAAGTTTTTTCGCATATCCAGTTGGTCCTTTATTCAAAAGCGGATCGTTTGATTTTAATACACCGACGGGAAATGTAGGATTGGATTCAAGATCATTATATATTTTAATAACAAACGTGGTATGGTGGGTATTGGGTGCCGCATTAATTCTTGGCGTATTTAATACTACTTTAAAAAATTGGAATAAAAAGTATCCCTATCCTGTTGGCGAAAGCTTTTCAAAAAGAGCAAGTTGGACGATGGGTAGAAATAAATTTAATTTAAAAGTATTGCTTAGTTTTGTTATTATATTTGCGCTAATGATGCTTTGTTTTGTGTTTATGAGTAAATTTCAATCGGTATCGCTGAGTATATCTGTGTTGTTACAGGTTGTTTCGGTATGTGGGCTATTATTTTTAGCTTTTCAATTGATAAACAGTAATGAAAATCTTAAAAAGAAAATTGCGAGCAGTAGTTTATTAAAAATGGTATATCACTTTATTTTTGCTATACCCGGATTTGTAAAATTTGGCGTTGATTATATTTACAAAGATGTTCACACGACACCGCAAATAGTATGGGGTGCTGCTTTAGTAGAGATAGCATTTGTTGTAATATATATAATTATACCTTTATTAAAAAAACAAATCTATACAACAAATCTTAATTCTAGAAGCGGGCAACTAACTAAAAGTCAAGTATCTGCTGGTATTTCTTCAGGATTAGCAGCAACTGATAGAAAAATAAGCGATTTAAAAAGTTTTGTAGCTTTGGATTGGAAGAAAATAAAACAAGAAGGATTATTTAAACCATCGAATGAATTGGAATTAATATCTTATTTGAAAGCAAATAATTTCAAGGAAAAATATGAAGAAAAGGATGATGCAATGTCTATGGTAAGTAATTTTATATTTTCTCACAAAATGACCCTCAGCGCGGCAAAATCATATATCCAAGCGAATACACCGCTTTTGATAAAATATGAAAATGAGAAACAAACGTTGGAAAATACCCGAAAACAAAACAATGATAAGAAAAATGACGTATTTACTTCAAAAATATTATTAAGAGAGCCTATTTATACCGATAAAGAAAAAACAATAGGAAGTTTTGAGAATCTGAAGGGTGCATTAAGTGCATATAATTATCAGTATAGTCTTTCAGGATGGGTTTTCCTCCACGAACAACCGCCTTCAAAAAGTTATTCAAATAATAAATTTACATCTATTATTAATTATGGAGATAAACCCAATATATTATTTAATCCAAGTAAAGGAACTTTGCAGATAACCAATAAAAAAGGAGAAAATGAAACTGAAATAATATATCAAACAAAAAATATTTTATTGCAAAAATGGAATAACATTGTTATTAATTATGAAGGGGGGACATTGGATGTTTTTATAAATGGCGAATTGGTAGCATCGAGGGATAATATTATTCCATATATGTCTTACGATTCAGTTACAACTGGTTCAACAGATGGGGTCAGTGGGGGAGTATGTTCAGTCATATATTACGACGGTCCTTTAAGTAAAAGACAAATAGAATTTTTTTATAATTCATTAAAAACTCAAAATCCGCCATCTGTCTAGATAAATTTCTATGTTTATATTATATTATGAATGGACGAACTATATTTTTAGGTGTTCTTGTGTGCATTATACTTTATATCGTGTATAAATATTATTTTGGAGACGGGGGGACCGCATATTTAGCAGCTCTTCATGATGCTAAAAGTCCCATGAAAATTTCTGCTAGTAAATTACCAGGGGGGGTTACTTCTGATTATACTTATTCGATTTGGTTATATGTAAATAATTGGAATTATCGTTTAGGAGAAAAAAAACCAATTTTAGAAAGACCTGGTATGGATAGCATGATTTTTGATTCAAATCTTAATAATATTACAATTACTTTAGCCATTTCTCCACCCAGTGGCGGAACGTCTCCAGTAAAACATACTTGTACTTTAGAAAATGTCGCATTGCAAGCATGGACAAACGTTATTATGACTTTAAATGGACGTTCTTTGGATATTTACATGGACGGAAAACTTGTAAGAACATGTGTGCTTCCCGGCGTTCCCCATGTTTTACCCGGTGCCGACTTAAATCTTACATCAGGCGGTGGATTTTACGGATTTACCAGCAATCTTCAATATATAAACAAGGCAATCAATCCACGTGAAGCTTGGGCCATATACAGTCAAGGCTACGGTGGCGGCAACTGGTTATCTAGTTTGTTTAATAAATACAAAATTAAATTAGCCTTTATGGAAGATAACACTGAATTAAACAGTATCCAATTCTAAAAAATATTCATTATATATATATAAATGTCATTATTCAATAAAAACTTTTTTAGTGATGGATATAGTAGTTTTATACGTAATAATCCCACAACGGCTAGAGCGCTTGACGGCGGAAAAACGTTTTTGGGCTCCAATACCATGGTTTCAAAATTGGTTTTTCTAATATTAATATTATTACTATTTATCTTTTTACTTAGAACGGGTTCTATGTTATTAACTTATTTATTCACACCAAGTGGAAACCCCAAACTGGTAAAAGGTTTGAAAGATGGTCAAAAACTTAAAGTTGTTGCGCAAAACCCAAATATCAGAGATTCGATACCAGTATTGCGATCCAATAATGAACGAGGTGGTTTAGAGTTTACATGGACTGTTTGGTTATACATTAAAGATTTAAATTACAAAATGGGACAAAGAAAACACATTTTCCACAAAGGGAGTCAATCGTTTAATGAACAAACTGCTTATCCCAACAACGCACCCGGTTTATATCTTCACCCAACTAGAAACTCTTTGATTGTTGTTATGAATACATTTGATAAAATCACAGAGGAAGTTGAAATTAACGATATTCCATTAAATAAATGGCTCAATGTTGGTATTCGCGTAGAAGGTAAAACTATGGATATATACATTAATGGACAATTGGCGTTGCGTCATATATTCAAAAGTGTTCCAAAACAAAATTACGGTAATGTTTTTGTAAACATGAATGGTGGATTTTCTGGACAAATGTCGGATTTGTGGTATCACAATAGCGCTTTGACTGGGACAGAAATCATGGACATTGTGAACGACGGTCCAGATTTAACATCTGATGAAGAAACACGTGTTTTCCCGCCTTATTTTTCATTGAGATGGTTTTTTGAAAATAATACAGCTCCTAAATCACCAGCAGGTCCATATTGGCCTTTAGACAGTACAAATAATAATAGTTTGAAATAGATTATTAAATATCAAAAAA
>TARA_B110001450_G_scaffold88878_1_pt1 | contig 12800 bp, 10 predicted proteins | sample TARA_B110001450 | Tara Oceans TARA_B110001450 (sample SAMEA4396538) | marine metagenome | biome: Polar Biome; feature: [SRF] surface water layer (ENVO:00010504); material: water (ENVO:00002006), including particulate matter (ENVO:01000060) such as... | depth 5 m | reverse complement strand
TCTCCAATACGGAAGTGGAGAGAAATACACTCCGAAATATCATAATCCACCTTTTCTCTTACCAATTCTTTTTGTTCTTCCAATCTTATAATTTTACATATATGCTCAAACTCATTTTCAAAGTATTTATAGGATTGGAAATATCCATACAATCTGAAATTCTGGTCAATGTATGGTATTTCTACATATTCGTGGCTTCTCTCTGATAGTGTGATAAAATGCAAGATATTACAGATTATCTTTCAATATTCAATTTCAAATTAGCCGATGCGCGAATCTACAAACAATTTGGATGGGGAGACGCATTTTATATAAAAGATAAATAAAAAATCATTTAAATAAATAGTTTAAATAAATAGTTTAATGATAATAATAAGTATGAAAATTACAAGATATGGAAATACAGAAACGCATTTACTCTTTATTAATTATTTATTTAAATATGAAAATATTCCAGATAATATGAAAAAACAATTACGTAAAATATTTATGACCTTTGTTAATTATCATTATACATGGGCTGGATATTATGACAAATCTGTTAATGGTAAAGTATTCGAGTTTAATGAATCATCTTTAAATGAAAATTTTAAAAAATACATAAAGGAATTAGAAATTTCTTGCGGTGAATGTGAGGAATTTTTATATTATGGTTCTCCTAATGTCAACAATGTTATTGAACAATGTAAGGATAGATTTAAAAAACAATATAATATTGGAAATATGCGTTGCTTGAATGATACCAGATTTAATGATAGAGTAGACAAAATTTATGATTTTATACGAGATAAGAGAGTTTTGGTAGTTTCAAGTTTTGGTGGATTAACAAAACAACAATATGATAATAAGAATGTATATAAAATATATCCAAACTTTCCAACAATAAAATCATTAGATTATATAAATTTTCCATATTGTTTTAATAACGTAGGTCCTCATCAAAACTACTTTGAAACATGTGATTATATGTTTAATTTAATAAAAGAAAAAAGTGATAATTTTGATATTGTATTATTAAGTTGCGGGGCATATGGTCACATATTAACACATAAAGTTCATTCTGAATTAAAAAAAGATTCTATATATGTAGGTGCGAATATTCAAGAAATGTTTGGTATTTCATCAAAAAGAGAACGAGATGCAGGATTTATTAAGGAAAATGAGTATTGGATTAGAGAAATACCAGATGAATATGTTGCAAAAAATTGTGTTCCACCTGAAGGAGGATGTTATTGGTAAAATGTAAATAATATAATATATTTTAAACAAATATTATATTATTAATTAAATTATAATTTTATTCCAATTTTTAGGAAATAAATCTTTCGTTTCATTTGTTGAACCATTCCATATATTTGGATAGCATACTATTTTTTCTGAATTATTATTAAAATATGTACCCCACCAACTAAAACTACTATTTGCAATAATGTTATGTTCACATAAAGACATTAATAACATTTGCTCATAATCTTGAAGATTATAATTACAAATTACGATTTCAATAGAATTAAAATTACTTTTAATTTTTTGAATATTATCTAATATTTTTTTATTATCAGTAAATTCACAAAAAATTAATAAATAATAATTATCTTCAAAATCTTTTAATTTTGATTTTAATAAATTAATAGATTGTATATAGTATTCTATTGGTAAAACTGGATGCATTGCTAAATTTTTTACATAATCTCCTATTCTAAAATGGAGAGAAATCGGTTTTTTATTTCCATTAAATAATGGTTTATTTTTTTCATATATTTGGGTTTTTCTCTCTTCTAATCCAATTAATTTTATAATATTTTCATATTGAGTTTCAAAATATTTGTAACTTTGATAATAACCAAATAATTTAAAATCTTGTGCAATAAGTGGAATTTTATCATATTTAAAAAAGGTTTTCTCTCTATATACTGGAAGATTAATATTATTATTGTAGGTAAATTTCGAGAGATTGATTAAAAAATTATCCCAATATGTTGGTCTTAAACTAACATTATCCAGAGGAGATACTTTATCTAGTTTATTATTATTTATTTTAAATGGAATTTTATTTTCAAATGAATAAGCTAACCCGCAAAAAATTTGAAATAATTGGTTACCCAGACCTCCCATTAATTCTATATAAATCATTTTCAAATAATATATTATATTTTTTAATAAATTTTTAAATACTATTATTTTGATAGTATATTATTTGATGTAAAACCATTTAATAATTTTTAAAGTTCCAAACTGACTACATTTTTATCGCTCTTTTGACGACGTTTGCTTCTTGATGGTTGTTTTGCGTTTGATATTTCTTTTAATTCTTGAATACTTATTGTGCTGCTATCTTTTTCTTCTGTAGGAGCACTTATGTCGATTGTTTTGGTTTTTAGTCCAGATAATAGGTCTGATATATCTCTTGGTCCATTCATTTCGGGGCGTTGTGATTGTGCGCTTCTGATAGGACGCGATCCACCCGAATTAATATTTTCATAATTATCATTAATATTTATTCCATCATCGTCGCCTCTTGCAGCGGACATATCTGGACGGTTTGACGGAACTTGTGAGCGCTGGCTTCTTGCCATTTGCGTTCTAATCGGTTCGGGTGGCGGGCCAGGAGCAATATTCGGTTGAGTATCATCGTTTCCCATCACACTATTCATAAAACCACCAAATCCAGGATTTGTATCACCCATAGTATTTACGGCTGCTTGGGTGAATTGTTGCATTAATTCAGGGTTCTGTCTCATTATATCATCCATACCAGGTATGGATGATTTAAACATAGTGTTTGTCATGTGTACCATAACAGCCGAACCACCTAATTGGAAAAGTAATTTTAATTCGGGAGCCATCTTTGCTTTGGATTTGTATTTTTCGTGTAATTCTGAAAATATCTCATCATAATCGTCCATATTTTCATTCATTTGTTCGGCCCAACCATCTAATTTTACATCAAATGGATCGAATCGATTATTCAAAAACTCTATTCCGGTTATGCACGCCATTAACATACGTCCCTGAAATTTACAACTTGCAGATGTCTCTTTCTCGGATATTATTGTTTCATATTCACCCTGCATTTCAGTAAGCGACGATTCCATGGTATATTTTTTTGATAGTTTGGCACCTTTTTTTTCTAATGCTTCTAATTTTCGCAAAATACTGAATTTTGCTTTTAACATTTCCTCTGGCGATAACTTCGGTTTATTTGAAAAGGTTTTATCTGGATCAACAGGTATATTATTAAAAGTTTTAAAACTATTATCAACCTGTGAAGCAGTTGCTTTTCCTACATTTATATTATTGTTATTGCTATTACTAAAGATATTTTTCTCTCCAATCTCAATATTTTCATCAGTATTAATTTTGATACTTTCATTGGGATTTAAAATCGAATTAAAAAGACCACTTTTCGATGGCGTCTTTTCTGATTTTTCAATATCGTCTGTTAAATTATTTAATTCTGCTTCAAGATCATTTAAATCTCCTAAATCAACTTCGTTGGCACCTTTGCTACTTCCATCACTCTTACGTTTATCATTCATTAATAATTCTATACCTCCTCCAAAATTAACAGAGGGTTTATCGCTTATAAAATTATCGGCATCGCTATTTTTTCTCGATGATGAAGAAAAATCATCTTTATTTAATTCAATAACGTTATTATCTAAACTTTCCAAATCAATATCTATAACTTCTGGCATTATTAATTAAAATATATATCATATAATTTTAAGTATTAGTAATACGCAATTATATAATTATATGATTTAAAGTATATTAATTTCTAATATTGTATTTTTAAAAATATTATTAATTTAATACTTAATAATATTATTTTTACAAGTTTACCTATATCACGATATGTTATGGTGCTCTTTAATATACCATAGCCCTTGAAGAAAACTATCTGCAAGATCATCTTTTTTCTTATGCTTATTAAAATGTTCTTCCCATTCATTTAAATAATTTACACTTGCAACCATATCGAATGTTATTTTTATCCCTAGTTTTTTTCTCTCGTTATAACTTGTTTTAGTTGTAATATAATTTTTTAATTTATTAGAAGCAGCCACAAACTCTATATCTTTAATATCATTCATAATAAAAAATTGGGCTATCATACCCTGTATTGTTTTCATACGATTTGCGATCGGGCTTATTTGGTTTTCTATAATAACTTTATCTACTGTTGTAAATAAATCGTTAGTTAATTTTTTATTTAGTTCTATTCCTATCTCTATGAGAGAAACATTATTAGCATTAGTTTTTTCAATTACATCCAAATATTTATCTTTTAAATAGGCAGAGATTGTGTCAACAATATCTTGTTTTTTACAATTGTCACTCAGTTTAATTTCATATTCAATTGCAATGTCTTTCAATTCATCAAGTTTTGTTCTTTTCTGATGTATTTTTTTAAAAGTATTAGATGGTATAATAAATTTAGATTTTTTGGCACATGATTTACAATAATAAATATTATTTTTACTATATTTTGCCTCCCTATTGCAAATTTTCTTTTTTAAATTTTCTTTACAAAGATATGTTTCGTTACATAAATTGATTGTATCCCAAGAAAGTATTTTATAATTACTATCTTTTATTTCTATTAAACAATATGCTAAATTAATTATACCAACATCTATACTCAAAATTTTCATTACACTGGTTATTATAATAGATATTATAATAAATACTATATTGTTTTTATTATATACTAAAAATAATATACTAAAAATATTATATTATTATTATCGTGTAAATACTATTTACATTTTAAATAATTGTTGTTGTGTTAAAACAGGTGTGATCATTCTACTGTATAGTTGATGTCTTGTTAAATAAATATTTTTTAAATCACTTGTTTCGTAACCTTGTGGTTTTCTATTATCTACTGCAGAGTTGAAAATAAACGGTCCGTTCGAATTATTAGCATTATTAGCATTATTAGCATTATTATCGCTGTTATAATTAGACATATTTAAACCTGTTTCATTAAAAGAATCTACTTGATTTCCTCTAATTATTTTATCAGCGTTGGCAATTAAATATTTTCGATATTGGGAATTAGTGATAATACCGTGTTTCTCTCTAAGATTGTTATTTATTTCAGAGCCAGGTTGCCAAGAAGCATAATTTCTACCATCGTCCATTATTGCTGGAAAATTATAATACATATTATTTGAATGTGAATAACGGGTTGCCCAACTCATTTAATATGTAAGGATATTTTTTTTTAATCAGAATTATTTTCAATCATATTTATTAACTCGTCCTTTTTCATGTTATTAATATTTTCCTCAGTATTTAATTTATGAGATAATGCTAAAAGTTTTAATTCTGCTAATTTCTTCTTTCGAATATTTCCATGAATTACTATTTCTTTTTGTGGTTCTTCCGTCTTTTCTACGGGATCGGTCTTTTCTACGGGATCGGTCTTTTCTACTTCATTTGCACTAACCCCATCACTAACATCGCTGACATCACTAACCTCTGTCGCTTCACTTTTATTGTCAACGTTAACATTATCAGTTGTTAATTGTTTTAATAATTCTCTATTTTCCATATCTTCATCATTCAAATCTTCAACTGCGATTGTTTTAATATCCGTGGATTTTTGTTTATTACTTATAATATCTAATATTTGTGTGTGTCCAGAATCTAAATTTTCAATATTTAAATTAATACTTTTCAATATATTTTCATTTTCATTTTCATTTTCATTTTCATTTTCATTTTCATTTTCATCATCAGTCTCATCATCAGTCTCATCATCAGTCTCATCATCAGTCTCATCATCGGAATCAGAGTCGCTGTTATCATCGTCGCTGCGAGAATCATCAGAAACAACTATTTTTTCATGAGGTTTATTTAAATAATTTTCGGCAGACGTTTTTGCTAATTCACTTGCATCTTTACTTGGTGGTCCAGATTCATCCATTGATGGAAGTGAATCCATTAAATTATTTGGTGTTTCGTGTAAATTATCTCGAACATCAGTAATAAAATTATTAAGTATTTCATTATGTTTTAAAATATTATTATCTAAAATATTAATACGATTATACAAATAATACATAACTAATGTTATTGCTCCAATTAACATAAATATTAATGCAATAAATTTATTTTCTTTAAAATCAAATATTTTCATTCTTAAATATTTTATATAGTTTTAAAATAACGATTAAACGAATTATATTAATATAACAATTTTATTTGGATTATTTATAAAAAATTTATATAAAAAATGTTAAATAATTAAGTCGCTGATTATATTTTTTGTATTTTCTATAATTTCCTCAGGATATTTTAAATCTTTTAAAACATTAACACCTCCTTTTATTTTTGAAATTCCATCAATTATTTTATATTTATATTCCAATTTTTCATCGTTAACATTAACATTCATATTACAATTTATTATTTTTTTATTATTATTTAATCTGTTACATAATTCAATAAAATGAGTTGTTATAATAAACGACACGCTACTATAATTATTTAAGTATTTCAGGAAAGAAACACCTGTTGCTATTGCCTCGTAAGGATTTGTTCCCGAGTATAACTCATCAAATACACAAAAATGTCTCTTATCTTTATTATTTTCTATAAGAGTTAAAATATTTTCACATCTCCGTGCCTCAGCCTGAAATAAACTATCTCGTCCTGAAGTATCAGGAATATTTATATAACTATGTATAAAATCGTATATGTGTAAATATGCCTTATCGTAAAATCCATACCCAATTTGCTGTGAAATAATAATGTTAAATATTGTTGTTTTAACTATAGTTGTTTTTCCTGCAGCATTTGGTCCAGTAATCAAAATATTTTTATCTAAATTATACGTGTTTTTGATAGGTTTTTCTTGAATTAATGGATAGAATGCATTTACAAATTTTGTTTGTTTTTTAGTAAATTTACATTTACCTATAATTGATGTGTCTATTTTATCTTGTAAACAAAATAAATTATCTACATAACCTGAAAAATATAAAGAATATTCCAAACTATTTTTAAGTTCATCACATTGATATAATTCATAATATAATTTCATTACTTTACCTATTTGTTTAAAATTATTCAATGAAATCTTATATGAACCCAATGAACCTAATGTATCTATTTCTTTTTTCATAATTAAAAATTTATGTTTGTGTATCTTCATATTGGTAATAAATTTATCATATGTACTTAGTTTTTCGCAAATATTTTCAAAGAAATCGTAATATTGCAATACATTATTTATGTGTTCCTTCAATTCAAATAATTCTCCATTTATAACTTTCATGTTATTGTAAAATGATATACAGCATCTAACATTTTGATATATTTGTAATATATAAAATCCGAATGAAATTAATATATATATTCTTTTATCCCATGTTGCAGATGATAAATTAAATAATTGTCCCAGTTGATGTTTCTGAAATACAACCATTAAAATTTTATAATAATTTTCTACCGTTAAATTTGTTCCCTTAACCCGAAGTATTATAAATGGTATTAATAGAAATATAATAGGAATACATAGAGAGATTATTGGTGAAGATAAATTATAAATACTCATTAATTGTAACACGTCTGAATTTTTATTCAAGAAATGCAATTTCTCCCATTCAATATATTGATACTTTGAATGGAATCCTAAATCATCTTCTTGATTATTATTATTATTATTATTATTATTAATATTTATTTTATCCCATATTGCTAATAATTGGTTACTATTATCTTGAACACCAATATTTTTTATGATCGAAAATTTATTTTTTAATAATTTTTGTGTATCTTTTAAATATTTTTTATCATTTGTATAGTTTTGTTTCCACATATCTTGTGTTAAATTTCCAAACTCATTATCAGAACTAAATATGTTACCGTATAATAATGATAATTCTAAATCCGAATCGATTTGTTCCGGCAATGTTTTTTTAAATTCATTGTAATAAATTGGTAATTCAAAACTTGTCATTAAAATTAGTTATTAATTTTAATAAATAATTTTAACGATTAAGTTTTATTTTTCTCTATAATGTTATTTGGCAATTCTTTAATTTCGGTAGAATAAAATTTTTCTATATCTTTCATTATATTAATATCTCTCCGTGTAACAAAATTAATTCCCATCCCTTTTCTACCCCACCTTCCACTTCTTCCAATTCGATGTAAATAATTATGCTGACAATTTGGAATGTCAAAGTTAATAACTATGCTTACTTGCTGGACATCGATACCGCGCGATGTCACGTTAGAGGATATTAGCACTCTTGTTTTACCATTAATAAAATCATTATAACTTAATGTACGCTGTTCCTTATCCATATTACTATGAATTTGTGATACAGGAAAGTTATCTTCCATCATACAATTATATAAATATTCAACGCGATTGACACTGTTACAATATATAATACACTGGCTAACCGAATATAGTCCATACAAATCTTTTAATGCACTATACTTATCTTTATCGTTTTCCAATGCTACATAATATTGCTCTATTCCTTCTAATGTTAATTGATCCGCTTTTACTAATATTTTTTTCGGTTTTATCATAAGCTTTTCTACCAAATTTTCAATTGAACATGGCATAGTGGCACTAAATAATGCTAATTGAATATCATTAGGTAAAAATTGAAATATATTATAGATTTGATCCTTAAATCCATAAGACAACATTTCGTCGGCCTCGTCTAATACAAATATTTTAAGACTATCTATTAGTAATCTCTTTCGATTTAACATATCATACACCCTTCCAGGACAGCCAATAATTATGTGTGGATTACTTTTCAGTTCGTTAATATCTGTTTCCACGCTTTGTCCACCTACCAATAATTGAGTTTTTAATTTTTTCATCATGGCGCCTATCGAATCTATAACTTTTTTTATTTGCAATGATAATTCGCGTGTAGGAGAAAGTATAATTCCTTGTGTTTTGTTTAAATTTACATCTATTAATTGAAGAACTCCTACGGTAAAACATCCTGTTTTACCTGTCCCCGATTGTGCCTGTGCTACTATGTCAGTTTTATTAAATATTGGCAATATAGCTTTTTTTTGAATAGGACTTGGCTTTTCAAACCCATAGCTATATATACCGCGAAGCAAATCTTCTTTTATATAAGGTAAATCATCCCAACTTTCTATTCCATCTACTTCATCATTTTCCAATTCTACTTCATCGTTTTCCAATTCTTTTTTTGTTTTAGAATTATCCGACATATTTTATAATATATTATGGTTTTAAGTTTATTATATTATTAAATAGATATAAATATATTATATATTATAATACTACTACCTATTGATATGTCGTCCATAGAAGTATTAAAATACGACCTTACTTTTTTTGATGACGTAAAAAAAACATCTTCTTATGTAATAACCGACGATATAATAAAATTAATACAACAGATTTGTAATAAGCTAACTATTTTAAATAAATCAAATAATTTTTTTGAAAAAAAACCTTCTAATAAAAAATTATCTAATGATAATTGGAACAATGTGAAAAATTTTAAACCTACTACATTTGTAAAAAAAGAAGGTTTAGACAAAAATATTAATATAATAAGAATTAATCTAAACAAAATAACAAATAAAAATTATGATATTTTATCTGTAAGAATATTTGACGAGATTGATATAATTTATGAGAATAACGTTGATCATTTTAACACTATCAAAAAATTATTCATAGATACTGTATGTAACGTAAATATATATTCAGAAATATATGTTATGCTTTATAGATCTATTATAGAAAAATACGATAAATCATTATTTAATATTAATAATGATTATACTATTCTAAAAGGCGAGCTACTAAATATTAAGCTTATTGATTCCAAAATGAATTATGATGACTTTTGTAAAAATAATAAAAATAATGAAAGAAAACGAAATTTATCTTTATTTTATGTTAATTTAATGAAACAAGAATTATTTCCAAAAGAAGATATTATTAATTTAATATTGGATAACCAAACATATAATTTTAATATGATTAATGATATTAATAATAGCGTTGTTGTAGACGAAATATGTGAGAATTTATTTATATTAATCAAAAATGCACTTGATTATATAAAAGATGATGATAAATATTCTATTATTTATAATAATGTTGTTTCTATTACAAAATTAAAAAAAAGTGAAAATAACAGTCTTACAACTAAAAGTAAATTTAAACATATGGATTTAATGGATTTAATGGATTTAATGGATTTAATAAAGTAATTTTAATATATAATAACATTTAAATGGTATACATAATAATATTATAATATGAATAATATTTCTTATAAAATTTATGAAAATAATAATAACAATAATGAAAATAATAAAGATGATAACAATGGTATTAATTTTGATGATTTAATAAATGATATTAGAAACTCAATTTGCAATGATCATAAATTAGCTTTGGAAACTGATTATAATACAAATTACAATGTGAAACAATTAAAACAAATAATTACATATTATGAGATTCAATTAGATAAAAGAAATTTTAAAAAAAAAGAGTTAATAAACAAAATTATTATTTTTGAATTGGACAACGATAATAAAAATATAGTTAATAAAAGAAAACAATTATGGTTTTACATGAAACAACTAAAAGAGGATAAATGTTTAAATAAATTTATTTTATTTGACATTTAGTTTAATAAAGTAAATATATATTTTTGTATTTAAAAAATATATATTTAATCTATAATGGTTAAATCCTTAATAGAAAAAAATATAAACTATTCTGAAATTAAAATACTTCATCCAGAAGACGAAAATTATAAAACGACATTGTATGAAAGTGAGATTTTTAATATAAAAGTAATTATTGCTTTAGGAAAAGCAAAATATGATTTATTAGATAAACAAATTATATATTTTCCAATGTATCTTATACAAAATGATAAGATTGCTCTAAGAATTGGTTTATATGAAATTATTTCTGATAAATTAGATGAAAATTTAGATGAAATTGGTGCACCTGATATATTATCCGACGAATTTAAACCATTATTGTTTACATTTATAAATTCAAATCTGTTAAAAAAATATAAAAGTGTTGATGATGATAATACCGAAGATATTATCTGGGCAGAAACATTAATAATACTGAATGATAATAAAGATAAACTAAATGATGATGCATCAATTAAAATAATTAGAAGAATGGTAGAAGGCAAATTAGATATTGATTTAAAAACTAAAAAAAAATGGTTAAATGACAAAATCAAAAATTGGATTGATGAGAATATAAAGGAGCCCGAAAAAGACACTGATGAGGAATCTGAAAGTAGTGGCGACGAAGATTCCGAAAGTGGCGAGGAAGATTCCGAAAGTGGCGAGGAAGATTCCGAAAGTGGCGAGGAAGGTTCAGAAAGTGGCGAGGAAGGTTCAGAAAGTGGCGACGAAGATTCCGAAAGTGGTGTAGAGGGTTCTGAAGCCGGCGAAGAAGATAATGTGTTACCAGAACAAACAAAGAGTATGGCAAAAAATGAGAGAACTAATTATATTGAAAATAAAGACGACCCATGGATTGTTAAATTTTTAGAAAATAATAATTATGATATATTAACAAATGATGGAGGAGGAGATTGTTTTTTTTTAGCCATAAACCAGGGCTTAAAAATGGTAGGAAAAAATATTTCCGTTCAAAAACAAAGAGAAATGCTATCTCAAGAAACAACCCAGGCTACTTTCGATACCAACAAGGAGGTATATACTGATTTGAAAACACAAATTGATATACTAAAGGGTGATTTAAATAAATATAAGAAAGAACACGATGAGTTAAAAAATCGATTAAAAGAAACAAAAGAGAGAGATGTTCAAAAGAATATAATTATACAATCAAAGCAGGTAATTAAAAATCATAAACAAACTAAAGAACAGCTGACAACAAGCAAACAAATGATACAAGAATGGGAATATATGAAAGGAATAACCACACTTGAAGCATATCGGGCCATAGTACAAACAAATAATTTTTGGGCAGATGCATCAACTATATCAACGATGGAAAGATTACTCAATGTTAAATTTATTATTTTTTCAAACGACAACTATTTGGCAAAAGATTTTAATAATGTTCTGCAGTGTGGTAATTTAAATGACACTATATTAGAAAGTAAAGGTATTTTTAATCCATCACATTATATTATTCTCAATTATAAAAATGGTAATCATTATGAATTAATAACATATAAAGAACAAGGGGCGTTAAAATTTAATGAAATATCGTATGATATTAAATTATTAATTGTTAATAAATGTTTAGAGGGTGATACAGGACCATTTAAGATAATACCAGAGTTTAATAGTTTAAAAAAAAGTTTAAATGTTGATACGTCAATTATGTCAGGTGGTGAAGAAATTAACCCAGAATATTATGACAGGCATAATGTATTAACAATATATAATAAATCACCATCTAATCTATTGCCCGGTAGATATACCGGAGAGAAAATTAATAAATCAAACTGTGTTAATTTTTTAAATTTAAATGATGATTGGCGCAAAAAATTATCAAATGAACATAGCGCTCTTTTTAATTTAGATGGAAAAAACTGGAATTCGGTTGACCATTATTTATATGGGGCGCGTTATAAAAATAATAACCCCGATTTTTATGAAATGTTTAGTTTAGATAGTGGGTCACCTATCTCAAAAAATCATGGTTTAGCAAAAGAATCAAGTGAGAAAAAAATAACAGATTTGCGCGATAGAAATATAATAGTAGATAGCGATTATTTTAACGGGAGAGATAAAAAAGAATTAATGAATGC
>TARA_B110001450_G_scaffold253820_1_pt1 | contig 12841 bp, 16 predicted proteins | sample TARA_B110001450 | Tara Oceans TARA_B110001450 (sample SAMEA4396538) | marine metagenome | biome: Polar Biome; feature: [SRF] surface water layer (ENVO:00010504); material: water (ENVO:00002006), including particulate matter (ENVO:01000060) such as... | depth 5 m | reverse complement strand
GGCCCCAAGCCAGAAAAATGGTTTTTGCGTGAGGCTTTTCGAGGCATCGTGCCTGCAACGGTAGTGGACAGGACAAAGGCGCAATTCTCGGATGCCGTGGGGTCGGCTTGGATTGACTCACTTATTTTACATGCAGAGCGCCAAGTTTCGGACGCACAACTCGAAGCGGCCAGTGACAGGTATCCTTACAATACACCAGCTACAAAGGAGGCGTATTTGTACAGAAGCATGTTTGCATCACTATTTGCGCACACTAGGGCCGAAAAAACGGTGCTCTACCAACCAAAATCAATAGCCTGTTCTACCGGAGCCGCGAGTGAATGGCATGAAAATTTCAAGACGCAACTCGATCCATCGGGAGAATCAATCCAACGTGCGTTTCAAAGTTTTTAGTATATACACACGTCTTCTTGTAGAAATGCAGAAGCAGGATTGGGTCAATCGCATTCAACAAGTTCTGTCGACAGGCACTGTTTTCACACACAAAACATTCGAAAACAATAAGACTCCACTTTTGTTTGCTGTAGATGTATTTCGACGGTTGAATCACGTGGTCACGGTTGATATAGAACCCACAGAAATCTCGAAAGCATGTTTGCACATAACGATAGCGCCTACCAAGGGATATTTTGAATTTACATTGAGACGAGAAGATAATCCTATGCAAATCATAGAATCTATCACGAGCCATGCGCAAGCCACAACCATATCCATACGAGGCTGTGGCACTGTCATCAATTCATTATTTTCCATCATTGATTGGGCCATACACCATGGTTGGTATGTTGACAAAACATTTATGAGTACATTAACACAAACACTTGCAAATCAACAAAAACAGCGAAACACAACGCTGAACATAGTTATACAAAGAGGTTCAAATCTGGGCAGTATATAAGCATTATTTTTTTTTTAACAAATGACTAAAACTACATCCCAAAAACTTTACATCGCACGTGGATTTTTCGCCGCACTCGCGGGCATATTGGCCCTCGCAACCCTCATCACATTGGGCATGGGAATGGACTATGCTAATTTCCCCGGTTCCAATCTGGTTCTCGATTCTTATGGAGATAATGATAACGCTGGACGTACCGGCCTTATCAAACTCGTGGACGGATTTCAACTCAAAAATAGCACCTGTTCCAATTTCAGAACATTGACAAATACAGAGCCCTCCAAAATATGCGCATCTGTCAAAGACGATGCTGCCGTTGCCCTTGAAGTCGTGAATGAAAAAGGTGACGTCTCGGACAACGCAGCACATGGATGGCTTTTGGGCCCACCATGTGTTAAAACTGGGTCTCTGTCAGACTGTGCACCCTTTGGATTTGGTTCGCCCCTTTCAGGACTCGGTCAAGCTGCCTTTGGCGCACTTGCCATCAACGTTATTCTCTATGGTACTCACACTGGCTACATGAGTGAATCGAAAACCTCGAAGCTCTTCGTCCTGAACGTGCTGTGGACGATTGTCGCTTTCTCACTTTACGTATGGGCTGCCGTCGCTTGGGGTGCCGTGTGCGACAAAATCGATACGGGCCTTGGTAGATACGTTGTTGTTGCAGAGGACAACGTGCCCGCCTGCGCCACTTCGTACTGTTGGATTAGTTTTGGCGGGCTCACCGCGTCGTTTGCCAGCGCCATCACGTTTGCACACCTTCCAAATATCATCACATTCTTTGGACTTGGTGGCCTCTCGGAAGACATTTCGGAAAAATACAAGCAATACAGAAGATTGAAATCGGGAGACGGCGCCAACGACGAAGAAGACGTCTAAACTTATAAATTTTTTTGAATATCTAAATGTACTTTTAAAATTTCTTCTATATTCACATCGAGTGTTGCGTGTAACCTTTCTATTTCAAATCCGTGTTCGTTGTAATAACGACGAATTCTAGAAACATGCTTTTCATGCTTGACTGGTCGCAAAGTCGCCATCATTCGCACGTTCGAATGCAATTCTTGTAGAAGCCCCATGGCTCGCTTCACCTGTAAACAAGAAATACCTACATGGTCGTGGTACCAACAAACCACCGCGTCCATATGAGGTACAAATGACGGTGCCAAATGGTCAAAAAGCGGATGTAAACACGCCACCCACACAGAAACCGACACCGGTCGGTCTTGGCGAATCCATTTAAATTTTTGAATTGTACCTTCTTGTGTATCAAATGTGATACCGTGGGGTTTCAAATTATCCGCCGTATCTTGGGGATTCATCGTAGACAATAACATTATATGAACTTCCATTTATAAAAAAATAATCAGATTAAATACTCAAGTTTTAGTTTTAAATGCCGTTACGGCTCTTAATTTTCGTTTCGCGCGATGTAAAGTTAGTTTTCGTTCAATCTCGTTTCCAGAAGTCGACGAAGCTAAATCAAGCATGTCCGAGAGCGTGTCAATGTCCGAGAGCGTGTCAATGTCTACCGGGATCTTTTGTACCGACACCGCCAATTGTTCGATGTCGCGGTGGAACTGCTCGATGTCCACGGACGCGGGAATATCGGGCAATTCTGCAAAACAATCGGACATGGCCGCTTCACATTTTAACTGTCGGCCGTCAAATGTAGGCTCGAATTTGCCGTTTTTGGGGACATATAGGACGCCGGATTGCGCCGGGTACCACCACTGTATCGCGCGGCATATTTCCAACTCAAATACGCGCATATGTACGGTGATACCGTGGCGCCAGAATGTTTCAGCCATTTCCTTAGTAGGTTTCATTTATGAAGCTGATTTGATTTAAATAGTTCTTTCGTCGATTTTCATGTCAAACTTTTCTGAAAATCGAGTCATCTTGAAAAGCAAAAAATCAATTGCCAGCTGGGCGGGGAGCGACTGTCGCCCAACGAATTACCGTTGTCATCCACTCGGGGGACAATTCTTCTTTAAGGTATGCACGTTGGATTTTTTTTCCTCTGGCGGGAAAAATATGCTTCTGAAAAAGAGGCCGAGCCACGTACAAATGGAGATGCGTTTTGCGGACATGTTGCCGTCGCGGTCGATATACATTTCTACAATAAAATGTATATTTATACAACAGAATTTACAAGTATATAAGATTGACAACTATTGTAAATGACAAGCATAGATTACTCCGGCGTACCACAAGACGAAGGCGCAGAAGTCGAAGAAAAATCATGTTCGTGGGGCAAATATAAATCTACAGTGACATGGACAGAACGCTGTTGTCCCCAAAGACCCGACGCTCCTTGGTTTTGGATTATTAACTGGGTGGCTGCCTTATTGCATCTAGTGAACACCGTAGCGACAATTGGTCTCTGGGCAGCTTCGGACGAACAGAATCAGACGTTCGCGCTGTCCGAAACGTACGCGCCATGGGTCAGTACAATTAATGTAACACATCAAATGCTTCCAAACCATCCAAACACAACGCTCACCGTATGTCCAGCATCTAACGCCACGCGCATTTTCCAAATTTCAGAAGACTGGTGCATTGAGCGCCGCACCGAATACACCAGTGACTTGTCCCTGTGGTGGTTGGTCATCGCGTTTCACTTTTTGTCGTTTGCGTTCCAAACGTTGGCGATGTCACAATGGAGATGCACCTGTTGTGGTACCTCATGGGTGCGCGACTACATTAAAGAAGTCGATGTAGACGGTACCAATATGTTGCGCATGCTCGAGTATTCGATATCCGCGACGTTGATGCAAATTTCCATCGCGCTTATCCTAGGCATATGGCAGCGTCTGGTGATTGCAGGTGTTGCCGCTCTTACGGTAGTGACCATGCTTTGTGGTCTCATCGCCGAACAACTCAAGTACGACCGGCCAGATATGGCGTGGGCCGCCCACTTTACAGGGTGGCTCTCCATGGGTTCTGTATGGGCTATTCTAGGACGCCAATTCTGGTACACTGTCGAAATGTCTGCGGAGAGTCCACCCAAATTTGTATACGCCATTGTCGTCGTGATTGGCCTGTTGTATACGGGATTCGGCGTGATTCAGCTGGTGCAGTTGTGCGTTGCGGACAAGGATGCGCCCGACAAAATATACTGTGAATGCAAGTGCAGCCGCGGCTGCACACTGAACCGCGGCGTCGAAATGACATACTGCGTCATGTCGCTGACGTCCAAGTCAATTTTAGGATGGGTAATATTTGCCAACGCGTTGGGAGGTATGGCCGAAAGTTGACTAAAAAATAAGTATAAATACTATTCAGTTCTATATAATGGATATTCTTCCCAATCTAGATTTTGAAGCGGTCGCAGACAATACTGGAATGCTTGAAGAAGACGATCCGGGCGAATTTGTCCCTTGCCACTTTTCCGACGACGAAGAGGACACACACGACCTTGGTTGTCAGTGTGCCCTCTGCCAGTACGGGGATGGTGGTTCCGGCGAAGCACATTCTGTCATTCAGCGTATGCAAGAAATCGACTCCCAAATGGTTGGTAAAATCAAAGACGACGAGATCTATAATTTGCAGGCCGACCTGTACAGAACACACGTCAAAGAGCCGTTAGAACGCCAAGGCATCGATGCACCGGACGTGACTGCCGAGACGTGTAGGGCACACTTTTCCAAGCACAGAATGAATATGAAGCGTATGATTGGTTCTGAGATAACGTTTGTGAATTCGATGCAGCGACATGTCCGTAGGGAGCAAATTTTGAGTCGCAACAATGTGACGGGCCGTACAAAAGTGGATACTGGTGCGATTAAGCAGTGGATAGCACTGTCCAAGCACAAGTTAGACCTTGTCAAGTATTACAAAGGGCCTTTGAGTAAGGAAATTGCTTCCAAGACCCAATCGATTAAACCATATTCGTTTAAATAAAAAAGTAGGCCTGCCGCCGACAGTGAAAATATATTGGAAGTTAATTATTTCGGAGCCTCTGTGAGCCATCTAAAAAAATCCAGTTCTGGGATTGTTCTTCCACAAACGACGTATTGACAGTATAAATAGGGTTGTGATTTTTTGCAATAACAAATGGCAAGTCAATCAGTAATGTCAACATTCGGTCGTCAGGCCCCAGGTCTTGGTACGGTTAATCAATCAGCACCCTTTTCATTTAAATCTTCTTCGGCTGTTAGAGGCGACTATGGTTCAAAACCGTCTGTATCGGCGCTTATGAATCCAACTTTACACAATAGTGTCCCCGAACCCATGGTGAACTCGACGGCGCGTGTTCCAATTTTCGCTCGTCCGTTTACCCGTGGATTCGAAAAGACATACTCCGAGGGTGACATCTTGTTTGTGCAGCGTGGTGACGAGCGTTCGGCCCACACGGCCAGACATGGCTCTCACAACGTTGTTGCCAATATTCCCGTCCTCAATCACTTGTTGCGCACGACTACTGTTGGCGGTACAGGCGCCGATAAGGACAAACTTAAGTATAACACTGTCGCGAAAGTGCTCGACAACTTTAATTATTTTGGGATTTTGAACAATGATATGGACACGGGTTCCAAGTGGCAGCGCTTGCTCAACGTCAATATCCGTGGTCGTTCTCGTGTCGCCCGCATGTGGAAACCCGTCGAAGGTCGCCTCAAACGCGGCGACCAGCTCTGGCTCGCGTTTATTGAAAAAGAAACAAACGGCATTGAGACTTTCCGTGGCCCTGGTGGCGTTCGCGAAGCTGTTCCCCGCGAGACTAAATACGTCCAAGTCGTCCCAACATTGGATTGTTGTCAAGATTACGCAGACGCTGAATACTTAATTCCCGTCGGCATCGTGTCCCAAGTTACGATGAAAAGGCCTTCCTCCGTTCAAATTAACGATGCTTTATACGTCACCGAAAAATGTAAACTCTTAGAACGCATCGAGGTGCTCATGCGTATTTAAACAAAAATGACGTATATAAATCACTTCATATTTATTAATCTTATCATGTATCAGTCTCAGAAACGTAGACGTATTAAACCTTTTGCGCGCCCCACTTCTTTTGACATCAATGTTGTGTATGATATCCGTCATTACCAGTCTATCAAGTACGGGAATGTTATCGACCCTTACTTTCCCGCTCATGGCACCGATGAGGCGTATCATGTCCTTGAAGGTGAAGTCTTAATGCAGACCAACACAAAACAGGTTCGCAGATATGGCGACCACCAATTGCACGTCTTTTCTTTCGCCAACGGTCTCAAAGCCGATGGTGCTGTGCTGAATGCCAGCTACAACAAAACGAAAAAAGTTCTGAATGAAAAAGGCGAAGAAGTAGAAGTCGATGTTGAGGTTCCTGAGAAGGCCGCCGTCCTTGAGGGACTCAAATATGCTGGAGTTGCGGTGACTGAATTTTCGCCCGAGAAAGATATTTTCGAACAGGGATTCGTCATGACGATGGCTGGCCTCAATACTATTTTCAACAATGGTGCTTCCATTCTATACCCGGGCGATGTTGTCTGTGCCGATATTCCTTTTGCAGCAGCCAGAGGCGTGAAAAAAAACAGAGCTCTGCAGACGGGTATCCCGCGTGAAAAGCTTCAGTTTATCGTGACACCTTATCGCGACCTTCTCGCTGCCGTTGGCGATGACGAAGTCCTCGCTTCTCGTTTCATTATGGGCACAGCTCTTTCTTACTCGCGCCCAGGCAGTTCTGTCGATATTGTGCTGCACAGATGTAACGCAGTTATCCGACGCAGAGGCGGCGACGCTTCTGTTGATGCCTCTAAAGAGAGAAGTGGTGGTGGGTTCATGGGTGTTCCAGCAGAAAGTTCTAAAAAAACGAAAAAGACTAAATCTAAAGATAAAAAGTAAATATTTTCAAAACAAGTAATTTCTATTATAAATAGACCCGTTTATATTTTTATATACCATGGTATGTACTCTATGTTCTAAAGAATTAGGAGACAGTAATTTAGCGGTGTTCTCGTGTGGGCATTCGTTTCACTTGTCGTGCGTCTTTACACATTCATTTAAAACAACGTGTTCCACCTGCGAGACGAATAGTTATCCGGATTTGGGTACCGACCGCGAAATTGCGATGACGGCCGACATTGAAGCCAAAATAAAAGAAAGACAATTGAAACCCAACGAACCAATGACCTTTTTACAGAAAGTCACCGCAGTCATTTCGCCCTTAACGCCGAAAGCGAGTACATTTTTAGACCATGTGCACCATAATAACAAATTGACCGTTCTCCGTTCTCATGGTTTTGGGCCGTCCGATGCTGTACAAGAGCGTATCCCCTGGGGCAAAATTCATACGCGATATTCGGGCTCTGATGTGTTGGAGTTTGGATTTGAATGGCAACACATGGTGGACATGGGTATTGTACCATCGCAGTTGTCCAAATTTACATGGACACAACAACAACATAAACTTCATTTGAATGCTGAGGCGTTGCTAGCTATTCGCATGACCGTGTCTGAATTGGCGCGACTCAAATATACATCTCACCAGTTGATTGAGTTGGGGTTTGATTGGACAGTGCTCACAAGAATGGGTGCTACGGTGGATACTTGGCAACAATTTAAATTATCAATTACCGATATTAAGAGGTATTGGTCTCCTACCGTTTCGCAATGGGTCGCGGCTGGGTTTTACGATAAGGCGAGGCTCGAGAGAGCTGGATGGGACATTGAAGATGTTGTAGAAGCATTGCCGCTGATGACAGAGCGTTGTGCGGGTCGTGTTCTAAGGCTTGCGTTTTAAAAATGTATATACGAAATACATGCAACAAGACAAAAAGACAAGGAGCCAAAAAATCTCTTGTGAATCGTATGCGATAGGGTTGGTGCTATTCGTCGGTATACTTGTTTGAAAGCTCTGAAAAATAGATGTTTCTTCTACAACATCTATGGTAGACATTTGAACAAATAAACAAACGCATAAATATTGTTGGTGAAACTACATAGAAATGGATTTTTATTTGTCTAATTTTAATTTTTGTTGGTCTATAATATTTTTGGGTATGGGTTGTTCGTATTGACGCAACCATGGTTTGTAACACGTATTGCATATCGCCAACGTATCCATCTTTTTGTCGTCGTCTTCCGTTTGAATCGTTGTCCAGGAATCCTTGCCGCGGAACGTGTTACAAATGTAGCATTTGACCGTTGTATAGAGAGTACCCTCTTTGAGACATTCGCCACATGTGAGGCCATGTTTGTCTATTTGGTCGTGATTGAAGCAAGTAGGATTGCCACACGAAGGACAGAACAAATATAACTTGTTGTGAAACTGAAACAAGCACCCTGTCATATTAAATTTTATACACTCCGTACTCGCACAGAGTTCGTTTTGCATCTTTTTGCGTCTCGTTTTCCAATCTTTTTTGATGCGTCGCTTGCGATGTTCTTCAAGTTCGCCACTGTCTAGAAATGTATCGACTGCGATTCGCTTACGTTTTTTTGTGTCCGTTTTCTCACATCGACGCCCACAATAACATTTCAAAGTTTCGTCGTCCACAATGATTTTGTGATGACCATTGGCAAACAAGTTACTGCATTTGGCGTCTTTTTTGACGATAAAGCCTTTAAAGGTCGAACACGACAGACAAACATATACTTCGCCAACGTGCGGCAATAGTTCCTCGTCCGGAGATAGACCATACCGTCGTTGGAGTGCTTTGACTTGACGCGTGTAATAATGTTCGGGCAACGTGAACACGCGTATATCGCGATGATTTTGTTCGAACGAGAAAAATAACTCACGAATAGCTTCAAATTCATATCTAGGTGACGCATTTAACAGTTTTCGCAAGTCGGAGCGGTATGTGTTTTGTTTGTAATGTTGGTACATGTTGACGAGGGCATCGATGGATTTTTGGGACACATTGAAAAACTTAAGCCAGTCGATGTGTGGGTCGCCACGATTAACGCGTTTTACCATATGACGTAGTAACAAACGATATTCTGCAGGGAATTCTACATGTGGTTTGACTTGGTGCCGTTGTTCGTCGATGCGGTCACACATTGCAATCACGTTTTGTGTAAATGTTAACCTCTGGGGTCGGTACAAATTTCCAAGTTGTTGTTTGTTGACTTGCATCAAGTTGGACTCGATTTGTGACAGCCAATCTTGAATAGTACTGTGTTGCAATACGTTCACTTGGACAGTTTTTCGTACTAAATCCATTGCTGACCATACTGTAGTCTCGAAAGTGTTCCATTTGTAAGTATTGCACAACTCTTCGTAGAGGGCTGGAATCATACGCATCGAATACGTTAAAAATTCTTTGATAATGTAAAACAACAAATGTTGGTAGGTGGTGAACAACCATTCCTGCAATTGCATACGATTGGGCTTGTCGTAAATAAAACGCCGAATGATTTTCTTACGCACCTTCCACGACAAGCGGGTTTTATTGTGTTGGTACATGCCTAACAAAGAGCACAGTAGTGCCGAACGCATAAATTCGTGCACCAAGTCATCTGTCCGACAATAGTTGGAGATAATTTCTCGGAGATTGCGAATCTGACAACGTTGTGGTAACGCTTTACACATGAGATGCACGATGGGTTGCATCTTGGGCTTGTTTTCGTTCCAAAAGGAACATTGCAATTGTAAACTGATGATGTCGGGCAACGCGCCTTCGTGTAGAACCGTTTCTGTTTTGGGGTGATATTTTCGAAACACGGCTCGAATATGCTCAGGCCCACTGTCTTCGAGTGCACACATGAGAGGTACGTGCGCATCGTAGTAAATATGCAAGTAGAATAACATTTCAGCGTTGTCTTCAATGTCGATAAGATGCACCGTTTGGTGAATAATAAACGCCAGTTGATGCACCCATTCATGGTCGTGTTTTGTGGGCCACCAAATGTAATCAGCGGAGCGGCCAGTCGTTTCAATGGTTTGTAGCCGTTCCCAGAAAGTACCCATGAAGAGCCCTTCATATTTGGAGCCAGAATAATGTGACAGTAACAATTGTTCCGGCATTTCGCGCCGGTGACCGTCATCAAATTCAAAAGGACAAATGCGCCCGAAACCTACTCCTTGGTCTCGGGCGCCTTCGTTAAAAAATGCATCTGCTGGCCGGGGTATTTCATACGCCACTGTTCATAATAACGGACGCCATTTTGAATCTTTAAACGGTACGCGTTTTTCAAATGCAGTACAACTGGGTCAAGAATGCCTTGGAAGACCGAAGGAGATGATAAAATACAATCTTCCATGCAGTATTCACCCTCTTCACCCACAATATTACGATAATCTTGTAGAATGACATTGTTTTTGACCCCCATACCGTCGGCACGAATGTTGATAAAGGCTCGTGCGATTTCGGAACGTTTGCACATGAGGCACAGACGTCCTTCCGCCGGTAATTTGCCCGTACTTTTGTACTCTTCTTCTTCGGTGGGCAACAGAAATTCCCGCAAAACAAAGGCGTTTTCTTTAACGTGTGGCAAATGCATGCCTTGACACTGGTCACCCATAATACACGGCCGTTCTTTTCGCAGTGGTTCGCGCAAATATTCTTCTTCGTAGGCGCGTGTAATGACCTGAATCGATACCCGCAAATGCTCCTTATGTTTAATGTCTTCAGGCGACATCGTATCACACGGCTTTTGTTGAACGAGAGCGCGCACATACGGGAAATCATACGGGCGCAAATGCGACAAGTCGCTTCGTTTCCAAAAATCTTGGTTCTGTTGATTGAAAAAAGTAGTCTCTGCTACCATCAGCGTTTTAGATTGAGGCTGCTCTTCAGAAGACGTTTGCAAAATATCAGGCGTTTCTTGTTCGAGACTTTCCTTTGACACCGGCAGCGAAGCAAAGGTAAATTCCGCTGTCTTTTGACGTTTCCGTTTCGTTTTTGACGTCGGTTCGAATTTATTCCAATGAACAGAAGTCATATATTTAAGTTTCTATTTTTTCCTTATATAGTCATTTTTGATCAATATTAATGAATTGGATTTTTGAGTTTTACTACTTGGGACATGTGTTAGTTCAATAAAATGAATGTATTTTTTGTCATGTCCGCCTGTTTGTGGTCATGGCTCGTCGGCCGGGCCATCGCATTTGGGCCCAAATGCTCCGTCATCACATGGATTCCAAACGTCGGGCCGGATTCTTGGTACTCGCTGACACCGTTCGCTGGCAAAATGCCGTCCACACTTCTTGTTTGCATGCCCATTGTATTCATCTTATTCTCCGTTCCCACCTTGTTTATGAATAACACACTTACCCATAGTATCATGGTCATCATGATGGTATCAGAACAATGTTATATTCCTATTTTTGCCACCAGGATATACAACGATATACCACAGTGGCCCGCCATTCAAATCGCTCTGTACATATTATTCGCATACACGATGAAAAACGTGGTCGTTATTGTGTCCATCGTCATCAAAATAGCTCTGTGGACATGGTTTTTATGGATAGAATTCAAGATTAAAAACAAGATTATTCGAGAAGAGTTGCCGTACGTAGAGCGTCAACCGCGAACCGTATAAAGGCGCTATATCTCTCTATCAACATGTCGGCAGGTCTACAGAATAATGTCAGACTTCGTGTCTTTATTATCCTGATTTTATCTCTATTCATTCGAGTTACACGAATAAACAGCTCTTCTTCCGTACACAAAGCCACTGGAATGCTCGAAAATAATTTTATTGTTTATGGCATTGTTGTACTATGTTCATTACTACCGTTCAAGGCGACATGGGTAGCGACTATCGTATTTCAGTTAATAGCACTGTTTCTGGATACCGCCGCCCTAGGACTTGGCGCGCTCGCCACGTACAGGTGTCGAAACCAAACTGGATGTGTCCAAACACTACCAATGTCACTAACAACACTTGCGCTAGTTTTACTCGTGTTTGTATTTGACACCATGCAAACATGGGACATATACCGTATTATTCGGGCCCCCATTTTTCTTTCATCTGCCACACAACGCGTGCGTATACTGCTCGCTTGGGCACTGCCTTTTGGATGGCTCGTGAATATTATTAACGTAGTCAACTCAGAGTGGTCGCTATTCATATTTACAACGTCGCATCTTATCGTAGACCCAATTGTTATTTTAATGGCAAATTCACACGAAAATATATTTATTGCGACCATCTTATTTGCGACCATTGTCATGGACATACTCGCATGGGGTATGAATACCAACACTCTCACCAACAAAGCTATTCCCATACAAATAGCGCTTTGCACCGGTGCCATACTCATTCTGTTCGCGGGTTCGGATGCAAACAAGGAAAAAGAAGAGGTCGAAGAGGACCAAGAAGATTTTGAAGTGGCCGAGGCCCAACCGTCAGGACTTCGATACCGAAAATCCGGAAATGACAAAATTAAGTTTTGAGTATAAACCCCACCGAGCGCTTGCTACATGTCCGACGATAGCCCCCCTCCCATTACCGGCCTTCGTCAGCGAAAATATCCAGAAACACCAATGCCTGGCAGAGAATCAGAGGAAGATGAGGATGAGGAATCTTTCGACGACCTTCCGAGACACGAAGAACCAGAGGACGACCAGCCCAAATCCAGACTCTGTGAAAACATGATGTATTTTATTTTCGTGACCATTGCCATCGCACATTTTTGGACAGTATGGACGCTACAGGCCGACGTCAACATACTCATGCAGTATCAGAAAGAACACGTAGACCAGTACAAGCATATTGCAAAGCTTTTGGAGAACATGCATCAAGTAAAATGGCATATGGTACCAGCTATACAATAATAAATTACACTTTTTTAATACATTTTATACCCATACCTACTACATGTACCCCATATCCCCGAATCCAACGAGTCTCGTTGTCTTTGACAATTTCAATCTCACCAATACACTTGCCGTTGTGCGCTTGAGCCGTATATGTGTGCTTGACTTTTATTGGTCATCTGAATTTGATTCAAATCAAATTGTTGGTCATCTGAATTTGATTTGATTCAAATCAAAATGTGTGCTTTTA
>TARA_B110001450_G_scaffold209590_1_pt1 | contig 12847 bp, 1 predicted proteins | sample TARA_B110001450 | Tara Oceans TARA_B110001450 (sample SAMEA4396538) | marine metagenome | biome: Polar Biome; feature: [SRF] surface water layer (ENVO:00010504); material: water (ENVO:00002006), including particulate matter (ENVO:01000060) such as... | depth 5 m | reverse complement strand
TATATCAAAAATTGATTTTTCATATCAAGCATTCAATTATAATAAAAATCCAAGTCAATTTTTACAAGAAATAAGTGATATAATATTTAATTTTCAAATTAATGATAATTACAATGATAATTATATTAATAAAGAAAATATTCAAAATAATTATAATGTAACAATTAGTTCTAATAATATAAATCAACCATTTAAAAATTTTAATGATTTTAGTGACACAATTCATAGTCATTTAAATATTATAAATTTATTTAAAACTTTTGATAATTCATTTGAAATAATATATGATTTTTCTGATAATCAATTTAATCATGCATCTAAAACAAGAATAGTAAATATAATAAATACTATTGAACCAAGTATTAATGTAATAACTGATAGTGACATAATAAATATTAGTTTTGGCGATACTAATGTAAATTTAACTAGTTTTTTTGATTTAAATCATCCAAGATTATTAGAAACAGATTTAAGTTTTGAATTGAGTTATAATTTACCTGAACCATCAATAACTTCAATATCAAATAATGATGTAACTGCATTAATTTATCAATATCAAGATGCTTCATCAAGAATAACATTTAATAATGATATTTCATTTTTTAATATCGCAACTAATTCAAATGGTTTTGACTTAAGTTCGGCTATAATTAATCCAATAATAAATATTAACATATTACCTACAAATTTTCAAGGTTTTTCTAGTATTACTCATGAAGCAGGATTTTATTTAAGTGATGCATCGTTAATAAATGGATTAACTGTAACCAATGATTTTGATAGATTTTATTATACATTAGGAGAAGGTTCATTTAATGATATTTCATATACTGGAAGTATTTTTGATATATGTTATATACGTCATGTAGATAGAGAAGATTATATAATTTCTTTTAATGAATTTCAAAGTGACCCATCATTAATTGGTGAATATAGAATAACATATAGTTTAACTAATCAAAATAATTATACACAAGAAATAACTAGAAACCTCTATATAGAAGATACTATTCCACCTGAATTTGGAAGTTATGAAAGTAATGTTCGAGTAAATATTAATAATATTTATTCTGAACCAGGTATAACATTTTCTGATCGCGGAAGCCGTCTTAAAAAACTTGAATATAAAATAGAAAAAAAAGAAAATAATTTAATAACTACAATAAGTAATAATACTATAAATGACTTTTCAAATCTAACAACAGGTAATTTCCAGAATGTAACATTATTAAATATTGAAGATACAAGTAATATAAATATAGAATATACAATAACATATACTATATATGATAATGCAGATTTATCATCTATTATTATTAGAACCATACAGCTTATAGATTTAAATAATTTAATAATTAAACCAATTATTAGATATAGATTTAATAGTGACACTTCGTTTATTAGCCAACAGTTAAATGCAGATTTTTCTTCAAATAGTCCAATTAATTATGATATTAGTTTTTATTATTTGCATTCAAGTAAAACAATTTTTTATGAAGCAACAACTACCTCAAATTTTACTGATTTAATTGATTTTAGTTATGATTATGATTTACCAATAAACTCTGCTAATGTTATAAACGATAATTTACTTTTTTTTGATCCAATAGAATCTATTATTCCCAACAAAGTAAATAATTATTTAGTATTTTTCCAAATTTTTAATAATACAACATTTTTTAATAATATAGAAACTATTAATTTCAAGGTAATAGATACTAGAGGTCCAAAATTAGAATTTGAATCAAATCCTGAATATCCATTTACGGATATATGTAATATAAGATTACCATTATTAAGCAATATCGCATATCAAGAATTAAGTAATAATATAAATTATTTTAATAAACTTGAAGAAACTTATCCATCATTTATAATAAAAAATAATGATATTATTTTCTCTATTCCAGGAATAGAAGTAAATGATATAGTTGATGGAAAAACTACAACACTTAGTAATGAATCATTTGATTTTAGTTTTATAAATTTATACGATATTAGTGTTAGTTATTATAATATTGAAAAAGATTTATCAAATATTAATGAAGTTAGTATAAATAATAACAAATTTGTTTTAAATAATGAGAAATTTGTAGAAAAATATAAAACATATACAACTAGAAATTATAATTTTAAAAATATAAAAAAAGAAAATCCATTAGGATTTTATATTGATAATTGTAATAATTATAAAATTACTGACTATATTAATTATGAACCAAGTAGTAGTATAATATATATTCAAGTAGATTATAGCAATAATACAAATGATTTTGTTTTTTATGACAATTCAGACACTATAATTACAAATTCACAATTATATTTTATGACAGATGTTAGTTATAATTTTTCTACATTTAATAATTCACAAGATATAAGTAAACATCACTTTGGAATAAGTGGAGATATTTTATTACATCTAAGTTATGATCTTAGTTTAATAGATTTAGATTCTAGTTTTGAAATATGTATACCAAACCAAGCAAATAATGATATAAGTAATATATTTTATACAGATTTATGTAATCAAGAATATAATAAACAAAATTTAGAAATATTAGTTAGTAGAGAAAATAATAATTATATCAAATATTATTATCAAGATATTAGTTTTACTATTTTAAAAGATATTAGTAAGAATAGTAGTATTAGTATTAAATCTTATAAATCATATAGTAGTAATAATAGTATTATAGAAAACAAAAATTTATTTAATAATGATTTTAGTAGTAATATTATAGAAACGCTATATAATATAGATGCATCATATTTATTAACGCAAGCTGGGAATTATGTTCAAAATTATACTATTACAGATAGTAATAATAATGTATCAGAGATAACTAGAAATATTAGTATAGAACCATTTTTACCTTTTATTGATTTATATTATAACAAAGATTTTTCTAATAATATTTATAAAAAATTATATCATAAACGCTATGATAAATATCAAGATTTAGATGCACGAGCAATAGATTTTAGTTATATAGAAAAAGATGATATAAGTTATACAATAGTAGATAATAATTTTAATAAAAATAATTTGGGTATACAAAAAAAAACTTATATTGCAATTAATAGAGATGAAGTTAGTAGTATAAAAGAGTTATATATACATATTGTTGATATTAATATTTTAAAAAAAGATATTAGATTAAGTTCCATAATACAAGATTATAGTTTAAATAATCCTAATAATATTAATAGCGCCGATTATAAAAGATATGGTGTTTATAAAAATAATACTTATAATATATTAACAGATGGTTCTAGTAATGCTTTTAGAATAGTAAATGATAATAGCGATAATAATATAGTATTTAACGATGGATTTTTAGATTTGTCTTTTAGTCATTTAAATAATATTGTAAAAGTTTCAAGCAATAATCCTATTTATAGTTTTGGCGAACATAAATATTATTACGGAGATGTAAGTTTAAGTGTTACAAATGATTTTAATAGATTAAGTATTGAATATTTGGATACTAGTGGAACAACAACCACTACAAAAACTTTGAAAGATATTATTTTATATCATGAATGTTTTGCAAAAAAAAAATCGTCATTGAATGAACAATTTATTGAACAACCAATTACTAATATAATTATAACAGTAAGTAATAGTAGTGAATATATGGATAGTACTGATGTTAACAAAGCGTATTATTTAGAAATTAATAATGAACCAATAGAAAGAAAAACATTATATTTACCATTAGGAAAATATAAATTTAAACAAAAAGATTATACAAATTTTTATAATCCAATTAAATTTTCATATTTGCCAGATGGACATTTTTTTGACTCTAGTTTTGCAGCAAATAAATTAAATATAGATTTATGTAATATTGGTTTGACATTGGAAAATAATATAGATTTTAATTTTTCATCATTCAATGATCCAAGTTATCAAAAATATGAATATGTTAGATATGTTAAACATTTTGGATTAGCAGGATTTAACACAAGCGAAGAGAGTAACAATGGTTGTACAACACTAATTGTTACTCCTACAACACCTAGTCCATTATTTTATTATTGTAAAAATTTTCCAAAAATGGGTGGAATAATTTATATTACCACCAATGTAGTTTTATATAAAAATATTATTAATTTAAATGGAAGCATATTAACTAAAGAAAATCAAACAACTATATCATATGAAAATTATGAACCAAGTTATAATGAAATTAGTAATAATCTAGTATTTTTATCACAACATTTTGATATAAGTCATAATAATAGTTCTATTTTTAATAATAAAAAACATCATATAATAGGATTAACACAACAAAATATTAATCATAATATAATTTTTCTTAAAGATCAAACTTCCAAAGAAACAAATAAATTAATATTTAAAAAATACGAAGATGTTTCTAAAAATCAATCATTAGATGACTTAAATTCCGATTTTTCATACATTAGTAATTATAAAATTACAGAAAATAATAGTAATAATTATTTATTTGACTCTAGTGCAACACAATTAAAAACAGATATTTTAATGTATGATTTTAATAGAGATAGTGCAAGTGAAATTATAGATATAAATGATAGTTATGATTATAATCTAAATAAAATATTTTTTAATAACATTGAATTATCTAATTATTATTATTATTTTAAAAAATACAATTTATTAGAAGAAAATTTTATTTGTACAAGTTTTAAGTATAGAATCGGCGAAATAGGTTATATCAATCCAATTAGTATTACAAATAGTGATGTAGAAATTAATTTTTATGATAATTTATTTTTATATAATCATGTAATAGGTATAAAACCATTATTTGATAATAAAATAAATTTAAATTTACAAGTTTACATTGATCCATTAAAATTGACAAAACCAGAACAAAGACTTGATTATTATAATAGTGAAAAAGAAAAATATTATTTATCAAGTTATCAAAATATTATTGATCCAAGTAAAATATTATTTCAAGAATATTTTATAAATATTTTGAGTGATATTAGTGGTGAATTTCCTGCAACACAAGCAACAGATGAACAATCTATAATTTTTAGTAATGGACATATTGAATTAAACGATTATTTATTAGATTCTAGTTATACAAATGATTTTTTGGAATATATTCACACAATGGGTGAATCAAATGATTTAAGCTTACAACATATTGTATATCTAGGATTTAAAGATAATTCTAATAATTTATTTTGTGGATTAACACAGCAAAATATTTATCATAATATGTTTATTGATGACGAATATAATATTATATTTCATCCTTATACACATAATACTAATAATAATATTTATGAATTAAATAATACTAATAATAGAGATATTAGAGCCAACAATATATTAAAACTAAAAAATAATAAAAATTATTTAATAGAAGTTTCAAGTAATGATTTATATAATACTTTAATTCCTTTTGATAATAGTGACAATATTTATACTGAAATTAATGTTTTAAATAAAAATAAATATATGTATGATAACAATTATCGTATTGATGCTGAATTTAAATTCAAAACACGAATTAGTTATAAAATATATGATGAATTAGATAATACTGATACTAAATTAAATAATTTAGATATTAGACCAATATCATTAAATGGTATCAGTCCAGATTTATTAAATATTGATAATATTTATCAATCATATCCATATGCTTATCATTCTGATTTACAAGAAAAATATAGTCATAGTTTTAAAATAAATTTAGAAGAGCATATTGATAGGAATTTTTATAAAAATAGAACAATTTTACGAGAAAAAACAGGCTTAACTTATCAAAATATTCATTATAGTAAATTATATTATGTAATAAAAGATATTAGTTATAGTAGCAATTTTAATTTATATGATAGTGTTAATAATCAAAATATAATTTATGATAAAAATAAAATAAAAACTTTGAATCATTTACAATCCTTAATTTATTTTATAAACTTTAAAATGGAATATTTTTATAAATTAGAATTTGAAGAAGAAGATTCTAATTATTTCATTGATTTATATAAATTAATAGGTTTTACAAGTTATCAAGATTTAATGACATTAATAAATGGCGATTTTATTGATACTACTTATAGTTTAGAATTGGAAAATGTATCTTTAAATCAATTATTTGCTACTGTTTTGTATAATTCAAAACAAATTGTTAAAAGATATAACAAATTTGCAGAAGAAATAAATTTTAAAAGCGATGTTATTAATATAATAAAAATTAATGATAATATATATAATATTAATTATACTGTTAAAAATTCAATTGATCAATTTGATCAAATAGCAAATGATATAAATATTATTAATAGTCGATTAACTAATGCTTATAATTTCTATTATTATAAACGTAACCCAGAAGATATATTAGATAATATATCTGATAATATATTAGATCAATCATCAGAATTTGCAGATGTAATTTTAAGTGAATTTAAAATGTTATTAGATTTGCTGATTGATTTTAATAAATGTAAACAAGAATATAATCAATTAAATTATGAATTGAATTTACGCGGATTAATCAGAGATGAAGATATGTCAAATAATGATTTCATTGATTTATATAAATTTAATGATATATCTGGATTTTATAGTGCATTAATAGATAATATGCAAAAATTAAACAGTTTATATTTACATGATATAAGTAAATCAAGTCAAAATGTTAAATATATAACAGGAAAATATTGGAGAGTTAATTATGGAAACAGTTTATTAAATGACATTACTCCTGAAATTAATTTTAATAATGCAGATTTTAGTATAAGCTTTTTTGAAGATCTTTCAAATTCTGTAATTAATATTGATGGTGAAAATGATTTTAGTTTTGATTTATACAGTATTAGTTATGATAAATATGATTTAAGTTTATTAAAATATTTTTCAGATGAAATAAGTAATAATAAAATAGTAGATATTTCTAATATAGAAATTGGTTATAATAATTATTATTTTTATATTTCTGGAGAAAGTTACACCGTTGATACAAAAAAAAATTTTTCATATAATAAACAAAATTATTATATAGAAGCCGATTCATCGAAAAGTAACATTGGATTATTAAAAGAAGAATCCTATATATTAAATTTTAACAGATCTATTTATAATCAGACAATAGATCAAGCGTATGACTATTTAACAAAAACTTTTAATTTTGATGCAATAAATTATATTTTAAATGGAAATGAACTAGTTATTAATAGTTTCCAATCAAATAATATTACAATAGAATTTGATGTATATTATAATAGTTATTTATATCCAAATAAATATTTAGATACCATTGTATTGGATATGTTTATTCCCGATTTAACTCCTCCTACAATATTGTTTAAAACTGAAGTAATAGATATTAGTCAAAGTTCTTTAGCTAATGATATTTCTAGTATAGCACAACTTTTAATTAATGATATTAGTTATATTGATATTTATACTAAAACTAATATTTCAATTAACGATGATATATCTTTTGCTTACAAAAGAAAAGATGAAACTTCTATAAATTATCTTGACGATAATGTAGATGATTCTAGTTTTGTTAATATTTATATAGATATTTCACAAGTCGCAAATGCAAGTAGACCAAATGATATTACTTATGTTTATTATACAATTTATGATAATGTTAATAATATGAATATTGTGAAACGTAGGGTAAATGTAGTAGATCTAGTTCTTGATCCTATTGAATTTTATTATTATGATACTATGGTAGGAGAATATATAATTGCAAATGGAGAAGATAATTTTGATTTAATAATTAAAAAAGGAGACATGTTAACCGATAATAAAATTATGGAAAATATTCGAGCTAAAGATACTGAAACAAATACTTTTATTGATTTAAATAATATTACTTATACTTTAGCTAACGGATTTGTTGTTAATCAAATAGTTACTTTAGAACCAAAAACATATAATGATGCTATTACTTATACTGCAAGCGGAATTTATAATAATATAAAAACTATTAATAGAAATATTAGAGTTCTAGAAGATACAATAATACGTGAATTAGAAGAAAAAAATACTCATTGCTGTTATCCCGCAGTATATTATAAACCAATACAACATAATTATAAATTAGGTTCTTCTAATAGTACAGCAATGAGAATGGCAAAATTCATAATAAATAATTAGGAAGATTAAATTAAATTAAATTATTTTTACATTTATTTAAATAGAAAAATAATTTATATTATATTTAAGTTATACTTTTAATAGAAGCATGAAAATTTTCCAAATTTAAAGATAAAGTTTTGCCCTCAACATTTTCATATGAAATTCCAAACACTATATACTGTATATCATCATCAAAACCTATTACTTTTCTTTTACCTATATAATGTAAACTTGTAGAACTATAATTATAACTATTATCAAAAACCAATACAGTATTTGTATTTGATACAAGTATTTTATCAGAAATACTATCACTGTCACCATTAGAATTTAAACCAATCATATTAAAATTATAATTTATTGCATCAACATCCTTACCATTATCATTTGCATCATTATTTAACGATACTGTTATATTAGCATTTATTTCTATAAAATCTGTAGTAATCTCTCGTATATCTACAAACTGTGCCTTATCACTAGTGACCGGGTTATCATTATCTTGTTGTTTATTATCATGTACTTCCATACTAACACAACTAAAATCAGCATAATTTATAAAAGATTTGTCTGTGTTTAATTTTAACATATAAAATCTGGTTGATGTTTGTTTTAATGTTACAACATTCGCAGGTGTATTGGTTTCTGGGACGACGTCATTGGGTCTATTCTTTATAATTTGTATTCCATTTATAACTCCAGAAGCATCTTTACTATAATATATATGACCTATTTCTCTATCGCTTATATTAGATACTGTGTTATATGGTAATATTAATGAAGTTTCTGAATTATATGATAAATCCAATGAATCACTTATTATCAACTTATCTATATTACTATAATCATGTTTTACTTGGTTAAATGATATATAATTGGTATTCAAAGTAGTGTTATTATCATTATGTTCAATATATATTTTTTTAGCTAAAATTGTATTTAAACTTATCTCTCTAGTAAAATTTAAATTATTTCCAGCTGTTTCAGTTATGAAATTTTGCAATGATTGTCCACCAATATCTATACTTTCTGCACTAATAGTATTAAAACTTGCTTCACCAGTAACATTAATACTATGAAATGATGCTTCAGCAGAAATATTTATTGAACTAAAATCTGCTTGTTCTATTACTTGTAAATTATCACAACTTATTGAAAAAGTATTTATATGATTACCGCTTATTGTACGATATGTAACTGGATTACTATTTGAGAAATCTACAGTTCCTTGAAATAATGAATTACTACTACTTTGTGTTGTTAAAGATAAATCTATATTTACTTCATTAAATGATACATCTTTTTCAAAAGTAAATTTATTGACAGTTAATGTACCATTAATAGATAAATCATTTAAAATTATTGCTGAAAAACATTGTATAAATTCACCATTAATAGTATTATTTGAATGTATAAAATCACCACTTATACTATTAAAAACTACTTCACTAATATCTATTAAATTTCCACTTAATTCATTTACATAAATAAATGAAATATTTACATCATCTCCACTAATAATTGGTGCTTTTAAAAAATTAATTACTGCATATGAAATATCTGCTCTTCCTGAAATATCTAAATTATGACATTTTACTCCATTATATGATTCGATTCCAGAAATATCTATTGACCAGGTAGGAGTTTTTGTATCTATTCCTATTCTACGATTACTTGTATCGATACATACTACATTTGTAGATGTGAAATAATTCTTACTTACATCACTTGCTTGTTTAATATTTGCTACTAATTTATTTGTAATTGATTGACTTGCCATTAATGAATATTACTTATAATATAATTTTATATATAAAATTACATCTAAAATTATATTAAATTTTTATTTCTAATTATTTCTAATTATTTCTAATTATTTCTAATTATTTTTAATTATTTCTAATTATTTCTAATTATTTCTAATTATTTCTAATTATTTCTAATTTTTTAAACCAATAAATAATGTTAAATCATCATTTAATACACTATAATCTATATATACTCCAAAATCATTATTACTAGAATATTCTACCTTTGCACCATATGCTTTTACTAAAGTATTGTTATAATTTGTATCTGTTCCACCATTTTGATTCCATATTCCACCTACTGGATTAAAACGAAGTTTTAAATTACCTATTCTTTTAAAATTATTATCTACTAATGATACTGTAACAAAACCAATTGCATCATTATTATTTTTATCAAATAAATTATTTAAAGTGTTTACTGAAAAAAAATCTGACAATAAACTTTTAATACTTAAATATTTATAACCATCATTATTTGTCAATACATTATATAGATTATTATTAAATATATATGAACCATTGCTTGCTGCATTATTTGGATTTTTAGTTATTTTAAATACTATAAATTTATAACCATTATTATTTGCTCCAGTACTAATTCCACTTAAATCATAACTTATATTTCCAGCACTATAATTATTGGTTACAGTTAATGGACTATAACTATAAGAAGAAATATTGGGATAATTTACACTACTATTTCCTTGAAATAAACCATCAATGTACATTAACGTATGGTCTTTAATAACATTATTATGATTAGTATAACGAACAATATTTAATCCATTTATACTAGTTCCTAAACTACTTATATTATCTATTTCATAAACATTTATATAACTTAAATCTAATTTTGAATTCACTATTTTAGAATTAGATGTATCAAAACTATTATAATCACAATAATGATTAGTATTTAATTCTACATTACTAGTTACAATATTATACAGATTATATACTGTTTCTGTCCAATTTAAATTACTATTATCTATATTTATTTTACTAGTATAATTTATATTATCATAATAATTACTTGTTAAAGTTCGAATATTATTATTTAAAAAATTATAATTTCCTGATGAAACTATATTATTATTGTTTAAATTTATATTTTGTACTTCACTTGCAGTTGTATTATTTATAACATTTATAGATGCTATTTTATTATTATCAGTTGCTGCAATATATAAATATTCTGAATTAATTGTATTATAACTTCTTTCAAACATTAATTTAAAACTTTCAATACTTGGTATTCCCATATTATATAATACACTTAATACTTCAATAGCATTATAATCAAATCCTATTGACGGACTATTGGTTAAATTATCTATATAAACTTCATAACTATTACTACTATTTACTCCATTTATACTTGCATCTCTCAAATAATCAAATTTTATATTGTATGGATTTATCGAAGCATTACCAATTGCATTTGAAACATCATTATTTGCTATTGTTTCTAATTTAAAAGAACCTTTTAATCTAAATCCGTGATTTATCAAATCATTCTCATATATATCTTGCAAAGAATTATTTGGTAAACTTATAAAGCTATAATTATTTCCATTGTGTTTAGTTTCATTGGCTTGAGTTCTACTAAATGAACCATCAAAAGTAATACTTTGTTTTAATACATTATTAATGCTAACATTAATAGAAACTAAAGAATTAATATTATCTATATACTTACCAAAACCATAATTAGTATTTTCTTGATTAGCATAATATGGATGACTTATTTCTATAGTTTGTATTGAAATATTATTATAATCTATTATATCATTATTGTCTCCTAAATTAATATAAATAATATTTCCATTATTAAAATTTTTATTAGTTATATGTTGTATATTTCTTTTAATATAAGTATCTATTGACGTATTAATGTTATTGGAGTTAGGTATGTTGGTATAATTGCTAATGCGATCACTGGTATAATCAGAATAAACTGAAGTATTTAAATTATTATTTACTTTTACTTTATAATTATACTTTGTTCCTGGTAATAAATTAGTTAAATCAAAATTAAAATTACTAGCATTTCCATAATTATTTACAAAATCATTTGAATCACTTAAATCAATAGAACTTATTGGATAAATTATACTTACCAAAGTATCATTTGCACTATAATCAAGTATATAATTTTTTAATATTCCAATACTACCAGGATAATTTTTTTCAATTTGTACTACATTAAAAGTTGAAGTAAAAGAAGTAGTTGATAAAATATTTTCACTAACAAATGTTGGTTTTGTTGGTTTTGATGCAAGTTCAAAACTAATTCCTCTAAAATATAATGCTCTATTTTCTATAGTTGGATCATTTATTCCATTATTTATTCCATATATTCTTATATCAAATGGATTTAAACTTGATAATATTGCACTTGTTATATTATTAAAATCTAGTGTTGCTAAAAATTTTCTTAATGTAAATTGTTTATATTTATTTATATTATAACTTTCATTACTAGCTATAGTTAATGAACTTAAATCTCTCCATCCGGAATTTGTATTAAATGCTATTCCCGAAATGTCTATTTGTATAGTATTTATGAATGGTAATAATGATTGTTTATTTTCATCAAAATGTACCAAATTTACATAATTGTCATTACTATTTTTCGCGATTATTTTATCATAATTCCAAGATACATTTATTAATGCACTATCTATATTGTCGGGTATTCCAGATGAATCAAAATTATAAGGTTGTTGTGTGATTATTTCATATAATGTTTGACTAATATCGTTTATATAAATATTACTTATTTGAACCGATAATTTATCTACTGTAGATGTTAAATTATTTAATGATTCATCGGTTGCAAAAGATGCATCTAAATTATTTAAAGTATTATTGATACTGCTAATATCATGATAAACCAAATTGAATGAAGTTTCAACCTTTTCAG
>TARA_B110001450_G_scaffold252346_1_pt1 | contig 12900 bp, 9 predicted proteins | sample TARA_B110001450 | Tara Oceans TARA_B110001450 (sample SAMEA4396538) | marine metagenome | biome: Polar Biome; feature: [SRF] surface water layer (ENVO:00010504); material: water (ENVO:00002006), including particulate matter (ENVO:01000060) such as... | depth 5 m | reverse complement strand
GGGTTTTCTATTCGGTCGTCCCTACTCCCCGACTCGTCTGTGCCTGAATTGAAGACCCACTGCACAAACATTCCCGGTTCTCCAGAGGTCGGATATTTCGCTTTGTCCTGCAAATTGAGTCGAAGCCATACTTTATCTACATTGAAAATTTGGATGACATTTTTGGAAAGCTTTTGTCCGCTGTATCTCGTTCTGTTGTCTATAATGACATCAGGTGGGGAACGAAGGGCTCGTTTTAGTTTTACAATTTCCAAGCCAGCATCACAGTAATTGATAAAATTGTGTTCGAGACACGTGTCTAACACACACAGCTGAATCACATGAATCAGTGTTTCAAGGGTCAGACCATGTGTGATGTCAGTCCTTCCTGAGGTGTTCTCTTTTTGAATAAAAGCTCTTAAAAAATGTTTTATTTTGGTGTCAAATACCATTGGACAAGGGACACTAAATCCATAGATGATGGTGGATGAATTCTGTATGTTCTTGTTAGTTTTGGTCGATTTTTCCAACTCCTTTTTTCGTTTATCCAAATTAAACGTAATACCAATCTTAAATTTTAAATTGGGCAGAGGTGTTGGCGCCTTTTCCTCAAATGAATTAAATTCCGAGATATATATCCATCCAAACCATGGACATATTTTGTCAAACTGGACTGTACCGGACCACATTGGCGAAGCAAAGAAATCATCTAGACTGTACAAGTGTTGAACACTCATTTTTATAAACAATAAAAGTATTTATATGAACACAATACTGTTGTGCGCGCGCGCTGTGTCGTGAATGGCTCGTTCCACAGCTGACAGGCTCAACTAAAGTCCCTGGCTCGTTCACTCATTGCTGTTGCTACAGCATCTCCTGATGGGTCAAGGCAATGTTGAAAGCCAGCATGCCAGTGACTTGCTGCAGCAGAAGAACACGCAATGGATGATTTTGTATAGAGGACAGTTTTTTCAGCTCCTACTTGTGGGAACTGTTTATCGAATAGACTCTTGTACCACTTGGCTTCGTTGTCCACAGAGACCTGGACACTGTCACACTTTTCTGCTGCTACTTTCTTGAGCTGTGTTATCCAGTCTGAACCAACAGCATCCGAGAATTGCGCCTTGGTACGGTCTATCACACACTTGGGCACTAAATGTTGAAATTCTGCGCGAAGGAACCACTTCTCAGCTTTGGGTCCGTCTGGGTGGGTGCCTGACATTTTGTAGCGCGGATGCAAACGATTCATGGCGAAATCCACAACTTCCCTGTCCAAAAACGGTACTCGTGTTTCGACACCCCAATCTCCAAGTGTCTTGTTAGCACGAGCACAATCAAAAGCATGCAGCTGATACATTTTCTTCTGACATTCCTTAACCATCTCAGACTCGGATGGACAAAACAAATTGTACAGATAACCTGCAAATAATTCGTCAGAACCTTCGCCAGAGAGCACCATCTTAATACCACGACGTTTTAAAGCTTTTCCCATCAACCACATGGGTGTCGATGCTCGGATGGTAGTCACATCGTAACTCTCGACTGCACGGACCACTTCAGGAATGGCAGCAATGCCTTCTTCAATTGTGTACTCGAAAGAAGTGTGGTGTGTGCCCAATTCCTCTGCCACAATCTTGGCCCAGTGGACATCGGGCGAATCTTTGATACCAATGCAAAATGTATGTACAATAGGATAATCTCGACGCTTGTGACTCAGTTGCACTGCAATAGAGGCTATAATTGTAGAATCAAGACCACCTGACAGAAGAACACCCCATGGGACATCCCCCATCAATCTTTTAGAGACTGCATTGTACATTAATTCAACCAAATTTGTGGGAGGTTTGAGGAGAGTAAGGTCAACCCATGGATTGTATGGGGTAGACCATGGCTTAAACTCTGGCATCCCACTAGACAAGTTGAAGCAGGTACTGTGACCGGGTGGTACCACTTTGACCAAAGCATCGACCGGAATTGCATCCAATAATGATGCAAAATAGAGCCCATGTGGACTGGTACCCCAATACAATGGAGTGACACCAACAGCATCGCGTGCAACAATGATGTCCTTAGAATGTTTGTTGTATGCCACAAAAGAAAAGACACCGTCCATCTTGACTGGAGCATTTGGACCCAAGCTGTCCAACAACTCAGGCACACAGTAGCAATCTGTAGGACCAGAACCATTGTAAATTTCACCATTGATGACAAGGACCCAGTTGGCAGTTATAATTGGCTGAGCTCCTGCTTCTGGACCCACAATGGCGAGACGTGTATGACCAAGCCATACTGATTCAGTTGCAAAATGACCTGACATATCCGGTCCACGACGGTTTAATTTTTCAAAACGGTTTCCAGAACGATGTTCATGAAACAGAGCAAGAATACCACACATTTGTGCTCTGGTTGTATTCTTATATAGTAGTAGTCAACCGGAATGAAAATCCGTGTCCAAGAATATTTAAATATTATTTTTATTATTTTTATTACTTATTTTTAAACTACCGTAGTCGTCGTCGTCAAAAAACTTATTTTTTTTTTGATTTGCGGTTTGATTTACGTCGTTCAAGCATGGTGGTGGACAGGGTACGAGGTTGTAAACCATCCCTTTTATTTGCAAGCTCATCTTCTTTTTTTAATTTGACTAATTCGTTACGGAGGGTAACCGCTTCGGCTTTTAATGCTGGTAATTTAGCTTGACACTCCTGAGCTAATGCTTCCTGCTGCTGAGCTTGTTCTCTGTGCCAATCATGTGCCTTTTGCAAGATTTTTATTTCATCGCAGGTGGTCGACCTAAGATTTTCGTAATTGTCGATTTCTGCCTGAAGTCTATAAAATTTACGAAGTCTGGCGATAAGTCCAGAGTTAGTCTCGTTGTCAATATCGCGCTGACGCACCGCTTCGATAATTCGCACATTGCTTGACTTTCCGTTGACATTGTACTCTGAAAGTTTGCCTTCCTTGGCCAATTCCTGCAAATCTTTTCGGTTCAAGGAAGAACACACACATTTTGTCACCAATTCCAGCAACTCTTTTCGGCTCATAGTGTCGAATTTGTCCATGAGCACTAGGACGAGACAGAAGAGGTAATAATTTTTTATAGATCTACGGTAATCCAAAAAGTCTAACAAAATGTTAGAGAAGTGGACGAGAGAGGACGAGAGAGGACGAGAGAGGGCGAGAGAGGACGAGTGAGGTGGACGAGAGAGGCGGACGAGAGAGGCGGACGAGACAGAAGAGGTGTGTGCACCACAAAAAGTGTGTGCACCACAAAAAGGAGGTGGGGAAAAAAGGAAAAAGGAAAGGGTAAGCGCGCTAAATGAAAAAGATAAATCCGGTGAAAAGAGGAGTGTAATAAGACCGACAGAGACCGACATAGCAAGAGATTGCAACGACAGTGGACAACGACAGTGGACAACGACAGTGGACAACGATGTGACAAAAGATTATTAGGCAAAAAGGAGAGGGCAAGTCATACAGTTTATTATGATTATGATTTAACCGGTTATAACTATTGTTTACATTGATATCCAACTGGAAAATTCTTCAGTTATCAAAGAAATTTCTATTCTAAATAAAAAACATATTATAAGAATATGTCAGTTTCTATTCAAAGTCGACACTACCGTAACCAGGAGTCTTTGTGGTAATAATTTAAAAAAATGTTGCTTCTTCGTCCGCTACTGCTGCTACTGCTTCATCTTCTGCTTTATTTGCTTTCCATTTTTGTATTTATAATATTTTTTCTGCGAACCATTTATTAAAACAAATTTAAAATTTGGATGGGTCAATATGAATAACCATTTAGGCCAATATTTACCATTGCACCATTCATTAATCATACCTTCGAAATTTGTTTTTGTACTTTTAATATGAAACTCCACTTTATTGCCGCCGTATGCCATTTTTACTAGGGGTGGTATTTGAACTAAAAGTTCAATTATACCCTCTAGAGTACTTATATCATATTCTCCCGTTTTCACTTTTTTATTGGCAAATGACCAACCCTTTAACGAGAAATTTTTGGAATATGTAATCTGTACAGCATTTGTTAGGTCGTCTAGGGGCCTTGGAATTTCAATTTTTATTTGGTTGTAAATAATTTTAAATGAAGGTTTCCGATGTGTCACGTAAAATACAGCCTTAGGATTTCCTGCTTTGATTTTTTCGGTGTTTTGGGCATATAAAGTCTTGTTTATATGCCCATAACAATTTTTGTTTTTTTTATTACAATCCGGTATTGCACATTCCATTAAAACATGGACCTTTCTATTGGCGGGTATTGTTTGAATCGCTTGATCAAATTTTGATATGGCATCAGGGCTGTCCATATCAAAATCACCAAAATATACAATTGAATCTTTTGCCGAGTTGCCATCAAGTATATATACATACGAAACTCCGTCGTAACTCCCATGAACTAGCGGCATAGCAGTTACACTATACCCTCCGATTTTGCACGGCTCTACAATTTTGCACGACCCCGGCTTTATAATTTTAGTATTGGGGAATTCGTTGATGCCCGTAAGGTCCGTCAAATTTCTGATGGTTAAATCTGAATATATTGTTACTTTTTCGTTGGGGTAATCCTTCAAATAACACAAAAGACCACCAATGTGATCGACATGAGAATGTGTGAGTAAGAAAATTTTGTTTTGTTCAGTGCCAATTTTTCCTATGGCTCCTGCGTCTAAATAAATTGTAGAATCTTTTACTTTATAGCAACTGCAGTGTTCTTTTATGAGACCTCCAAAGGCCCCTTGAACTGTAAATGGGGTTGTTTTTTTTGGAGTAAATGTATAAGACATATAACACAAAAATACTATTTAAGTACCCTTTAAATACAAAAATGAAACGAACGGTTTTAGCAATTCTGGTTGCATTGTCTACCGTCGCGGCGGATCCAGTCACATGCAATAATCTCAAAACGATGTATCAAGACTCAATATGCTGCGACAATCCAAACAATAACATAAACTGTACCCATACATTGTCGATTGGTGGTCCCGAGCTTTCATTATCGGACGATGGGGTACTCACACTCAACACTACACAAATAGCCGGTGTCAAAGGAGACAAAGGTGAGAGAGGTGTCAAAGGTGAAAAAGGAGACACTGGCGACACTACCGCCGCCACCGTCGCCGCCGCCTTTAATACCGCCAAAATCACCGCCAATTCCGCCAAAATCACCGCCAATTCCGCCGCTATCGCCCATGCCGCCAATTCCGTCGCTATCGCCGATAATTCCGCCGCCGCCGCCTTGAATGATGTGAAGAATTATGTTAATTTAGCTACTGGAACGTGTGGTGACTATGCTGCTGCCGCTATCACGTCTAGCGACGAGTGCACGACAGCAGCAGAGGCATTGGGTTGGAGCACATTTGCGCAGAAGAAGAGCTATACAGAAAAGACGAGCGAGCAGTGTTTTAATCTGGCTGGTGGTAGTTCGATTACGAGTATTGCAGAGTGTGAACAGGCAGCGGTGGCATTGGGTTTTGTTGATGTTGTTGTTAATAGTTGGGCTACCGTTTCATGTTCAAAATGTCCGCCTGGTTGTTATCTCCATAGTAGTGATGTCCTGGTCTACAATACAGTCACAACGTCCACTGCTGAATGTAACAGTGATTTCAAATGCGCCTGCACCGCCCCCTGCCAAGATGGTACCTACCAAGATGAAAACGACCCCTCTATGTGTAAATCATCATCTTATGACAACGAATCATCTAATGACAACGACTATCTTTTTATACGTTTAACACAGGCAGGACAGTGTGTTGACTATCCAGGTGCTACCAGGCTGGAGTCGATTACGACCAAAGAAGAGTGCGAGGCAGCAGCGGTGGCATTGGGTTGGAGCGACGCAATCTTCAGTGTGTCAACGTTGTTATTTCCACCTGGTTGTTATCAAACTGTCTCTGGGACGTACTTGACGTACTTCAACGTTGCACAGACATCCACTGCTGAATGTAACAGTGGTGCTGTCGGTAATTGCGCCTGCAAAGTAGGCGACCGTCTAACGTCAATCAATACGACAAATTTTCCACCTGGTTGTTTTCAACATACAAATGGATTCCTGGTCTACAACAGTCATCCACTCAATCCTCTCGCCAGGGAATGTAAGCCTGAACACGGCATTAGTAATTGCGCCTGCAAAGCAACCATTGACTCAGCCATTCGTATTAATTCCGCCGCTATTATCGCAGTCACAACCTCCACCGTCGGAGCGCAAGGTGTGCAAGGTGTCAAAGGAGACACTGGGCTAACAGGAGCGCCAGGAGCGCCAGGAAATAAAGGAGACACTGGGCTAACAGGAGCCACAGGAGCCACAGGAGCGCAAGGAGCGCAAGGTGAGCAGGGAGCGCAAGGACCAGTCGGAGCGCAAGGTGTCAAAGGAGACACTGGCGACACTGCCGCCGGCACCGCCGATAATTCCGTCGCTATCACTGCCAATTCCGTCGCTATCACTGCCAATTCCGCCGCCGTCGCCGCCAATACTGCCGCCTTGAATGGTGGGTTTGGTAGTTTAACTACTGGAACGTGTGTGGAGGCGGGTACAAAGGCGATTACTTCGGCAAACGAGTGCGAGGCAGCAGCGGTGGCATTGGGTTGGTTGGTTGGAGAGGTGTGGGTTGAGGCAATGCCTTGGGATATGCCCGGGTGTTTTGTGTATGGGGAGGCAGCCACCGTCTTCACCACCGTCTTCAACACCGCCGGGGACCCCACCACCGCCGACTGCAGCATGGTGGGGTATATGTGTCTCTGCAAAACACCATCGTGGGCAAACATAATAGCCCGACTCGCCGCCCTCGAATAAAATCGATCCGATGCAGCCCACAAGAGATAAGTATAAAGTATATGATTGCTCCTGCGTCTAAATAAATATCACATTGATATCCAACTGGGAAATAAATTTCTATTCTAAATAAAAAACATATTATAAGAATATGTCATTTTCTATTCAAAGTATTCTTTCTCATCATACGTCGGTCCTAAATATGTCTTCCACCTTGCACCTAAATATGTCTTCCACCTTGCAAAATAAAGAGTCGATAATGCTGTCAGAAGAGTCAGAAGACGAATGGATAGACACTGACGATGTTGAAAAGCCTTCAACTGTCCCCGATAAGCCTAAAAAGAAAATTCCTGAATATCCAGGAATGACTTTTGCCCAAGTGTCACAGCTCCCTGCGAAGACATCTTTACAGAATTTCGCCTCTGAACCTTGTCACACTTTGTATCGAGACGAACCCTATGTGGACAAAAAATACCCTGGTCTCCGCCTAAGTCCGCAAATGTCCTCTTACAAACATTTATATATTCGACAAGTGTTGTATTATCCAAACAGTAAATTTGTCAGAGTGCGTGTTCCAGACATCAAGTCCAAGACTGTTGAAATACAGCGCGAAGTCAACGGGATTTTTGTATTGACAAAGTCAGTCCCAAACAACACCATTTTCTTCAAAAAAAAATGCATAGATAAAAAGTCAGGCACAGATACTGCTTTCGAACTAGGTGTGAATTACACATCGCATACATCAGGGCTGCCATCACAGTTTGTCTTTGTTGTTGTGCCATTTGTTGACGGTAAATTCTTGATGAACCTAGCAGAGCGTTCAGAGAAATTCTATGTCAAAAGTAAACGTCAGGAACGCTTTCTACCACACAGTAAAAAGAAACACAAGAAAAATGTTGAACATTTGAAAATAGCAACAGACATACAAGCTGCACAGGAAACACTAGCTATATTACAGCAACAACTACATGAGTTGCACCATGATAACGACGAATATTCTAAAATAGTAGCTGGTGTCAAGGCAGTACTTCCACTAATGTCATCAGGGGCTGTGCAGATTGGTCTTGCACATGGTACACGGTCAACAAACAATATTACAACAGTCTCTATGTAAAGTATAAATACAATTATTTTTTTCTTTATATGTCCTTTCTAAAATCTATGATGGTTTTTGAAGCTTGAAGTGCGAGTCGGACTTGTGGTCATAAGTAAAAGGGGGCTGGGTGTAAAACTTCAGTAATCCATTCCGTCTATCCTGTAATAAAAGGCTATGATAATCGATGAAATGTCGCAGATCTTTACCACCATCGTCCAGAAACCTCATGATGTCCAATCCCATTCGTGAATTTAGCTCAAATGTCTGTTCATCCTTAAGGCACTCGCGTAAAATATATACTTTGCGGCGAGACAATGAGTTTCCATTTGAGTTCAAAAACATTGAGGAAACGGTGTTTGGTAGGGAATTGTCTGGTGAATCCATACCAAAGTTAATAGCGTACACTCTTTTGCCATTCGTCATATAGTTACGTATATTCGTTTCATTTCGTTTCACTCCGGCTTTATTGAATAAGTGGACAAGTGCGACCAGTTGATACTGGATATAGTCTGGGATTTCTTTAGGGTATGCGGTTAGGAGTTTGGATTCTAATTTTGGCATTGCAATTGTGAACAATTCATCATCAAAACCATAGATGGGTGGTGCCCCTTGAGGTTCCACCATTGCTAACTTTTGTTGCAATTCGACTTCTTGTGAAAGCATGGCTTTCATCATTTGTTTGCATCGGATGCGTATTCCTTTAAAATAATCCCCACCTACACCTTTTTTCTCTGCGGCTTCTTTAATTTTCGGAAACTCCATTTTCAACAGTTCATCTTCATAACCAGCTCCAGGAAAAATTGCTTTGACGATTTCTTGGCGTTGTTTCACCAACAGATTCCATTTTTCGCGTGTTCTCTGGCCTCCGACAATTTTTCGCGTGTTATTACCTACAGAAAGCAAATGTAAAGTTTGCCATCGAACAAAACTTATTTCACGTTCTTCGTCGTCAATAAATCCAGCATTCATTTGTTCAAATTCGAAAAAAAGAGAATCTGATTCTTCATATTCAAATTGCTTTATCAGACTGTGGTATTTCTTCACTGAGACATGATCGCCTCTATGGTACTGAATTTCTTTACCTGTAGAGGCGACCGAGGCGATTGAACCGTGCAAATCGGCACTACTGTTAAACTGGATTGTGCCGATTTTTTCAACCGACGCGCCAGAATCGTGTTTGTCGAATTTGACAGCAGGAATAATACCATATTTTGTTTCAGAAGGTGCGAATTGACGATACATTTTCCAAAATAAAAGCCACAATAAATAGTAACAAAAAAACGATTTTGATGAATGCGCTCAACAGCCTCGGTCGACACCACACATATCCGCCCAGCTTTCAGTAGCACAGTTCGTAGCCTAAACATTTTATGAATTATATTGTATAAATAGTCTGATATCTGTACCAGAATGTATGGAGTTAACACGTTTAAAATTCTTAGTTTATTTTCCATTTTCACAGGCCTTGGACTATTGATGTCCGGTACACAAACAATGTACAAGTCTGGATATCGACCACCAGAGACACCTTCTGGTTGGATATTGGGTATCTTTTGGATTGGCTTGGGTGGTGTTATTGCATGGACGTGGTCGTTGTATATGTTCTCTGCTTTGTATATACAAAAATGCAATCATAGAAAACGATGGCCTCTGGTACAGGTTTTTTCATCGTTCACATTTTTAGCAGCAGCCATGTCTTTTGCCTTGTTTGGTGTCTGGATAACTTGGAAGTATCCATACAAATTGGGACCATGTGACTGTACAGAAGCGCAATGGGGCCCGCAGTGTGCTCCATGTACTTGTGACTTATCCCATGGCGTGTGCGATTGGGGAGTGTATGGGACAGGTACTTGTATCTGTGACCCACAATGGGGTGGTCCTGATTGTGCCATCTGCTCGGAACGATGGAAACCAGAACCAACTTCTGCTTCTGCTGTTGCCTGCAACCGTTGTAAAACTGGTTATACTGGGGTCAACTGCGAGGAGTGTGTCAAAGGTTACTCTGGTGACGATTGCTCTGTGTGTGACAACGGTTGGCAACCATGGACTCATAAATCTGCATTGTTTCCTAACTCAATAGCTGCAGACGACCAGCGTCATTTGTGTGATGAGTGTTTGCCCAATCATTTTGGATACTATTGTACACGTTGTCCCTACGGAAATGATGTGCCTCTGGTGACAGTAACTCAGAACAACAAGTTGACTACCGGAACCAGAGTGAAAACAATTGATGGTAAATATGGCACGATTTTTCAGATTGACAATTACAAGAGCACAGACACTGATGTCCTGACCAAAACAACACTGACCATACAATTGGAGGAAACTTCCCAACAGGTCCAAAAAAAGTTGAAAGATATAGCATCTGTCAAATGCAACAATCGCGGCACATGTCACGACGATGCTGCACAAGAGTTTGAAGGAAGGCAATTGAAAAATTCTGGATTCTGCTCAGATAAGGGTAAAGAGAAATCCGAATGCGAAATAGCAGGTGCGAAGTGGTTCAAGGATAAATACCCTTGGGAAGCCATCTGCACTGGTACTTCCCAATGTTCTTCTCATTTAGATTGTCAGCGTTCAGAAAACTGTCGAGGGAAATGCACAGGCATTGACCAACCGGTGGATGAAACATGGTATTCTAATTTTAATGGAAATATTTGTGAAAAAGATGAGGATTGTCAGGATAGTGGCAACTACAATGGTGGTCGTTGTTTGAATACTGTTTGTTGCGAAGAGTCATGGCACGGTTCTGGAAATTGCAATTGTGACCCCTCTTTTTTTGGAGAATTACTGGGTGACAATAGATTGGAGCACTATCAACAGTCACCAGCTTGTGATTTTTGTCCAGGTTATGATTGGATAACTGGGAAACAAAATACAATTTGTTCTGGTAATAAGGGAACATGTTCAGTCTCCTCCGGCGGGATATCACTGGCAGGCAAAGGTGGTGAGTATATCAATATGCGATGTGACTGTGGCGAACAGGTTTATGTAGACCCAATTACAAAAATTACATATCCAGACAAAATCATCGCCTGGTCAGGGGATTTGTGCGAATGTGGAGATTGGAACGACGATCTTCAATGTGATATCTGTTCAGATGGTTTTTGGGGCGCTGACTGCAAAACATGTCCTGGAGGTCCAGGCAAAAACCAATGCTCAGGCCACGGTAAATGCAATGGAGGTGTTGAAGGGGACGGTCATTGCAATTGCGATGTGTCAGAAGACAATGCTTGGATGCTGGCACCTTTTGTTGAACGATATACTGGTGAACCCGTGTATTTTAATAAAGCAGAAAACAGCAACACCTGCACCGAATGTGCTCCACAGTACTGGGGCGACACTTGTCAAAAATGTAATGGGATGGAAATAGGTGATGGTGGTGGACGTCTCCCACTGACACAACTTCAAGATGTTTTCCAACCATTTGGAAGTCTGACGATGAATCAATCCCCCTTGAAGCCACAATCCATATGCAACCGTGGCTTCTGTTACATTGCATGTAGTGGAGGTGGTTGGTGCAATTGGGGACGCAAAGGAGATGGCACCTGTAGTTGTTGGTCGAATAGTGTTCTCAGTGAGAATACATGGAATCCACTTGATAATGTCTGCATTGGTTCCGAACGGTCAGACACTAACAATGAAACAGGCACAGAAGCTTGCAATTCTTATGGACGATGCTCGGAGTCCGACAATGCACGCACCACCGGTGACACCTGTGGTGGAGATGCACAATGGACTGTCTCAAGTAAAAAGACTGATTCTATCTCATGGAACAGAAACCCATACATAAGTAATTCTAATTTGTGGTCACCCTATGATGATTGGAAGAAACAGGGCAACGGCAATGATGAATATGATTATGACAAAGAATGCACAGATAAAGCAAAAGGAATCTGTCACAAATGGCAACCTATTTCATGGACTTTTAAAAATAGTCTTCGCACCTGTACAAAACAATAGAACATGGCATCCAATTATGTTTGTCTTATTAGTATCGCGGATTTCGAACTGTTGATTAGAAACAAAAATGCCCAAAAATAAACCCTGTTCAGAACTGAATCTTGAAACCATTCAACAAATACTAGCGGAAGGATTAGTTATGATGAAGAATATAGAACACCCGACTATAGAAGAGCACAAGACGATGCTGTATGTTGACTCTGCTAATGCGAAACTTAGGAAAGCTGGTGAAATGGTTCACAAATTAACACCAGACTTGCAAACTATGATTCAATTTGTGCATGAATATATCCCTGAGCAATACCATGGTATCATGAACCATGCTTGGAGTGGAATCGGTGATTGGCAATCGTAATATAAACAGGTACACTCTTTGTACTTTAGACAAACTTAGAAAAGTTTTTATTTTTTATTCACACCGGTGAGCACTATCTAGATTGGAATTTGCCCCTCTCGTGTATTTGTTCAAGTAATAAAATATCACTGGGCTGCGGCATTGGCTTCTACGTCTAATGTCTCCAAAACAACATCATGGTTGCGTCGCTGGGACCTATAATTCATATAAACATCTATGACAAGTATATCTTCCGGTTTAAATCGAACATGTAGGCCTTCCACTCGTTTGAGAATAGTCGTCGAGTGTTTTTCTTGATATGTAAGTAGTCTTTGGCCACCGCTTCCATTTGAAACGGTTTGTCTCGCGGGTTGTCGCACCTCTTCGCCGCTTTCAATGACTGTTAGAATATCTTCTGGTTGCAAGTTATATTGTTCGATTTTTTTGCGTGCGCGATTGGTCAGGATCATTTTGTATGATAATCATTATAAATTTATACACTTTTTTTTTAACATACTGGGGATTCTCTAACAATGTTGTGTCATCCATATTCCTTTGAACATTTAGACGCACCCTTAAATCCGGTAAAAAATCATAGTGCACAGTGGTGACGAACAACGATGGCGAAGTTCCATTTTTTGAGTATTTAGAATAGAAATGTTAGAAAAATGGAAAATTTTGCTTCGATTTTAGAAGAATTCGATGTTCAATACCACCGAATAAAAAAAATCTATC
>TARA_B110001450_G_scaffold57517_2_pt1 | contig 12907 bp, 12 predicted proteins | sample TARA_B110001450 | Tara Oceans TARA_B110001450 (sample SAMEA4396538) | marine metagenome | biome: Polar Biome; feature: [SRF] surface water layer (ENVO:00010504); material: water (ENVO:00002006), including particulate matter (ENVO:01000060) such as... | depth 5 m | reverse complement strand
TATCGGTATCCGGCGGTCCTTTCTTATTCGCTGCTGTACACCACTGAAACCGTTTGGAACACGTTGAGGTAGTCTTGTCCGTCTTCTGGCGTGATCCTCAACTCATGCACAAGATAGGTGTTGAAATGAACGGTGTTCCAAGTGTCTTCGCTGCCATCTTCAGCCTGTCCACTCTTGCTTTGGCAGACGTCATTGAGTTCGTCCACAATGTTCCAAGAAAACTGCACCGTTTGCCCACCGCCGCCAATGCCGTCAATCAAGCTGGGGTTTTCAACAGTTGAATTGACTTCAATCACAATCGGATGAACGCCACCGTTATCGGGTGTTGGGTTGAACTCAAGTGGGATCGGGTTGTTGGTGTTGGATTCGGTCCATTCAATTCGCAGGTCGGCACGGATTGAGACCGATTCGTTTTGGCGAGCCCCGCTGTCATCAATGGCAAACAAGGTGACGTTGTGGATGCCATGCTCGTCAAACGAAAGCGAAAGCATCGATTGTTGCGATGCGTCGATGGTGGTTGGCGGGGTTCCATCCAACAAATCTGCGCCAAACGTCACCAACTCGCTTGAAGAGATGGTCCGAGAAAAGTCAAAGTCCACGATTACGGATTCGAGGGAAGTGCGTTCGCCATCGACATAAGTTTCGACCACCGTTCCGTTGAGGCTTGCGTACTCGACCTCCAATTCAATCCTTGAAGCGGTTGATGAAGCGTCAAGACATCCAGCAAACGAAGCAGCCAACAAGAGAGCCATCAACAACAACGGCTTGCTCCGACCCATGAACCATCCTCCCATGCCTGCGTATAAAACGGCAACGATTGATTGGAAAGAGCAAGACCTGCTGGCGATTCAAAGGAATGACTGGTGAGGACGCGGCCTGTGAGCCGCTGTATGAATCAACCGATATGGCCCTCTCGTTTTGGTAGGTTCGAACGGAAAGTAGAGGTTGGTTCTCGCCCTCGAAGCAATCGGAGACGACCCAGAGTTGGTCTGCGCTAACCTCTTGAGCCAACGCTCCCTCGAGAGGCCATGAGCCTCCATCACATCACATGGCGCGCCACAGCAAGCGGCCTTGCTGATGAAACCGTTGTGGCTGATGCCCTCGCATGGCTGATGGACGATGAAGAAGCCGTTGAAATTGAACGCACGACATCCTATCACGGCTCCGAAATCCACATTGTGGAAGCCAAGACAACGCGCAAAAGGCCTGCACTCCGATGCCTTGCTCGACTCGGCCGGAAGAATCTACAGATCCTCCTCAACGAGGTTGAGGCTCGCCTTGACGAATCTCACACCCTCCACATCCGACTCGATTTCAACGCCCTGATCAACGGAGAAGTTTGCCTTGCCTCTTCTGACGAGGGCCCAACGATCAAAGGACACACCAAGGTACAAGTGTTCCCGGGTCAAGAGGGTTTGAGCGAAGCACAGAGCACCATTGAAGCTGCGATGGCCCTTGCTGATGGGGAACAATGAACACCTCATCGTGGCATTGATATGAGATTGCCAGCGACCTTGCGGCATGGCCAAGTCAAGCAAAGCATTGCTCTTGGCCCTGTTGATGACCGTATCGCTGCTCCACGCACAAGCGCTGAACCTCAACGCTAGAAGCATGGAAGAGCCCGTCTGCAACGCCGACAGGCAAGCCAATTGGACCGTCGGCCTCATCCAGTGCAACGACAACATTAGCGCTGGTTACACCCTCTTTTCGCCAATGCCAACAACCACTGCCTACCTGATCGACAGCGACGGGCGAGAAGTGCACAACTGGACATCACCTGGCGGTCATCGGCCCGCACTCTCCGCCTACCTCCTCGACGACGGCTCGCTTTTGCGGACCGCAAACATCGCCCAAACGGCCGTTGGTGATTTTAGCGGTGGTGGCACCGGTGGAAAAGTCGAACGCATCGCATGGGATGGCAGCCTGATGTGGTCCTATGAGTACTCATCAACAACATACATTTCTCATCACGACATCGAACCACTCCCGAATGGCAACATATTGATGATTGCATGGGAGGCAAAAACGGATGCTGAAGGAGAACAGGCTGGTAGAAATCCAGCCATTGCCTCGGACGCACCCGGTGGCAGCAATGGCGTATGGCCTGACAAAATCGTCGAGATACAGCCGAACGGGACAACGGGTGGCGACGTGGTATGGAGTTGGCACGCATGGGATCATTTGGTCCAAGATTATGACTCCAGCCAGGACAACTTTGGCGTGGTGGCAGACCACCCCGAATTACTCGATATCAACTTCATTGATGCTGCGGGGGCGCAAGCCGGAAAGGCAGACTGGATGCACTGCAATGGCATTGATTACAACGCTCTACTTGATCAAATTGCACTGTCGTGTAAGAACATGAATGAAATCTATATTATCGACCATAGCACCACTACTGAAGAAGCATCAGGCCACACAGGTGGGGCCTCCGGCAAGGGTGGGGATTTCCTTTACCGTTGGGGCAATCCCGAAGCATATGACGCAGGCAATGGCCAAGACCAACAACTGTTCGGGCAACATGATGTCCAGTGGATTGGCGCTGACCGAGCAGGCAATGGAAGCCTGATTGTGTTCAACAACGGCGTCAATCGCGCCGGCACATATTCTTCAGTCGATGTCATCACGCCGAGCGTTGTTGACGGTGCTTACGTGATGGACGAGTCAAACCGTTACTTGCCCTCTGCCCCATCATGGACGTGGGATCAAGGAGCCGCAATGTATTCGGGAGCCATTTCTGGGGCAGAGCGCTTGCCGAACGGAAACACGCTTGTGACCCACGGAAATCAAGGTACCATCTACGAAGTAACGCTGGATGGCGAAATCGTTTGGACCTACATCAACCCGGTCTCAAAAGACGGCGTTGTCGAACAAGGGGCTGAAATCCCTGACGGAAATCAAGTCAACACCAAAGGCAATCCTGTGTTTCGAGCCCGTCGAATTCCACTCGACCACGCTGCCTTTGCCGGCCAATCGCTGATTTCAGGAGATTACATCGAACCATGGAACGATGCCTGCCCCGAAACAGATGCTCTGCCTTGGGACCGCGACGGCGATGGTTGCATCGACGACAGCGATGCAGATGGGATCCTCGACCCCGATGATTCGTGCCCCGGGTTCGATGATGCAATCGACGTTGATGCAGATGGCACGGCTGATGGTTGTGATTCATTCGTTGATGCTGATTCTGATGGCGTCGAAGATGCCAACGACACCTGCGCTGGCTTTGACGATGCAATCGACATCGATCAAGACGGCACACCCGATGGATGCGATGAATTGATTGACAGCGACGAAGATGGTGTGGCGGATGAACAGGATTCTTGTGAAGGCCATGATGACGCGCTTGATGTCGATCAAGACGGCACGCCTGACGGATGCGATAGCCTCCTTGACAACGATGGCGATGGGGTTGCGAATGCGGCGGATCTGTGCGCAGGCTACGATGATGCTGTTGATTTGGATGAAGACGGCACGCCTGATGGATGCGATGACCAAGTTGAGGTGACGGAAACTGTGATTGACTTAACTGAAAACAACACGGCATTGAATCAAACCGCAAATCAAAGCGATGATGGAGAATCAAATCCATCAACCGGGCAAGCAGATGGCGAGGCCAGCCAGGGGGATTTCCCCGTTGCTTTATCCCTCGCATCAATGGGAGCACTCCTGTTTATTCTCCTCGCTTTGCTGAGAAAAAAACGCCCTGATGAACCACTGGAGACAGATGCTTCGTTCTCGGGTGGAGATCTTGGCTTCGTTCATCATGGAGAAGAACAACCAACTGGGCATCAAGAGATCGAAAATCGGGTGACGGCAGTTGATTCCATTGGACCTCAACCTCTTGCCCTTCCGGAGGCAGGCCTGCCGGACGGCTGGACGCTGGAACAGTGGGCGCACTATGGGCACCAATGGCATGAAGAAGATCAATAGAACTGCTGGGCGATGCGTGATATCAGGTTCAAAGCCTTCATGTATCGGCGGTCCCTCCCATGGAGCGGAGACCATCACATGACACACGTAGTAACATCAACTTGCGTCGATCACAAATACCAAGAATGCGTTGTCGTTTGCCCCGTAGAGGCATTTCGAGAAGCAGACACCTACCTCGTCATCGATCCAGATGAATGCATTGACTGCGGTGCTTGCATTCCTGAATGCCCTGTTGACGCTATTTTCGCAGACACAGATGTTCCCGAAGAAGAGGAATATTGGATTGAGCGCAACGCTGTCGAATCTGTCGACGCTGAAATCGCAGAAGGCGATTCACCAGTGCTTGCCGATTGAAGGCAAATCCTCGACATGGCTGAGCCGTGGGTGCGAACCAATGTTCATGAAGGTCTGATGCTAGGAAGGGTTGAATCACATGGTGCACACTGACTTCACAAACCTTCGAAACGGCAGCGACCTCCTCAAGCGTGGGTTTGCAAGAATGCAACAAGGTGGCGTCATTATGGACGTCGTCGACCCGGCACAAGCAGCGGTAGCAGAAGACTCCGGTGCTGTTGCGGTTATGGCGCTCGAACGGGTTCCAGCAGACATCCGAAGGGATGGTGGCGTCGCACGAATGAGCCACCCAGACATGATTCAAGGCATCCTCGACTGCACTTCGATCCCGGTGATGGCGAAAGCTAGAATTGGGCACGAAGGCGAAGCAAGAATCCTCGAATCGATGGGTGTCGACATGGTTGATGAATCTGAAGTTCTCACCCCGGCTGACCCATTCTTCCACATCAACAAGAAAGACTACGAAATCCCATTCGTTTGCGGTGCTACGGGACTCGGCGAAGCGGTTCGGAGAATCTATGAAGGCGCCTCAATGATTCGCACCAAGGGCGAAGCAGGGACTGGCAACCTCGTGGCTGCTGTGACTCACGCTCGCTTGATTGACCAAGAAATTAAGCAAGTGCAAGGCCTTGATGAGAACGGTATTCAAGCCGCAACTCACATGATCATGGACCGGTTCAAGGTCCTCGCCAACACCTCTGAACTCCCCGGCAGCCACCCTATGACCCCATTCGGGGCCATTGATGATGTGATGGAACATGAAATCCAATCAATCCTGAACGACGTTCGTGACATGGGACGACTGCCCGTGGTTACGTTCTCAGCAGGGGGTATTGCGACACCTGCAGATGCATCTCACATGATGCGCCTCGGCATGGATGGTATCTTCGTCGGCTCTGGAATCTTCAAGTCAAGCGATCCAAAGACGATGGCTGACGCAATCGTGCTTGCAACGGCTCACTATAATGATGCTTCCAAGGTGACTGAGGCCATGGCAATGACGCTTGGTGACCCAATGAAAGGCGACGAATTGGAAACCCTCGAAGTCAGAATGGACCAGCGTGGCTGGTGAGGCGTCAAGCCCAGCGGCCATTTTGAAAGCCTTGCTGGAATGGATCAATCAAGAGGGTCAGAAATGCCTTCTTCACCAAGGGTCCACTTGAGTGTCTTGATCACACCGTCCAAAGCCTTGTGATTCCGAGCGGCTTCCTTCATGCCCTCTCTATCGCCCTTCTTCCGGCAATCCTTGAACCAGTCCTTCCATTCCTGGCGCTTCTCTTCAGCGTTGGCAAGCATTTGCTCTATCTCATCCCATGTACGTTCATAGGACCGGTATGGTTCAGCCGATTTGTCTGACATGGTTCTCAAATTTCGGCGCTAACCCGTGGTTCTTAAATTAAACGCCGTCAAAATTCACGAATTGTCCGGGATTCGCACATTTATCACGCTACGGCCGGCTTCTACCGTCACGTCATCGCCAATCACAACACCGGTAAGAATCGATCCAGCACCAACCTTGACGTTGCGACCAAGAACTGAACCGCTAATCTTCACATTCGAAGCGATGTTGCACCCTGACATGAGCAAGGAATCTTTGATTTGGCAACCCTTTCCAACTTCGGTGCCCATCGAAAGCACAGAGCCGATCACGTTTGGATTCAATTCAACACCTGAGGCAAAGAAACTTCCTTCAGCACTGAACCTCCCATCTGGATGAGGAAAGGGGAGATCCTCACGGCCTTCGATGAGCGAATGTTGAGCTCGAATCAACTCCATTGGATGGCCGACATCAAACCAAACCCCATCAATGGTTTGAGCGTACATTGGCCAACCCATCTCCAGCACGAGTGGGAACAATTGTTTGCTGAAATCAAATTTCTCACCCTCTGGAACGAGGGCCAAAACCTCAGGTTCGATGATGTATAACCCTGCATTGATGACGTTGCTAAACGCTTCCTCAATTGTGGGTTTCTCTTTGAATTGACGAATGTAACCTTGCCGAAGATCTCCATCCAACTCCCCTTCATGTTCCTCGGAGAGTCCAACGATTCCAAATTCAGTTGGGTCTTCAACTTCCCAAAGAGCCATGGTGACCTTTGCGCCGTTCTGCTGATGCGCTTTTACGAGTTTTTGAATGTCAAACGAGGCCACTGCATCGCCCGAGCCAACAACAAACGTTTCAGTCAATTCATCCAAAAGAAGACGAACGCTACCGGCCGTCCCCATCGGTGTGGCTTCCTGGTTGATTCGAGCGCTTGTGTTTGGAGTCGCAGCCCACCCTTCAACATGCGCTGAAAGTTGTTCGCCTCTGTATCCTGTCGTGACAATCAAATGATCGACACCAGCATCAACCATCGCGTCTTTGACAAAATCAATCACAGGTCGCCCAAGCACTTCGACCATTGGTTTTGGCCGTGTCAAAGTCAACGGCCGTAGGCGGGAACCTTGCCCACCTGCCATGATGACGCCGTGCAAAAGGAATCCCTCAGCGACGGCGAGAAGCGTTCATGTCGATGCGTCGCATGGACTTCTTCTTGGATGATTTCCCGCCCTTCTTGACCACGCCTTGAGCGTCACTTTTAGAGGTGCCACCAAAGGTAACTGAGCCTTGGTTTTGGAGGCTGGAGAGAAGAGCATCGGCTACATCTTCAGATTCAGCGCCGGTCTGCATCTCGGATTTGACGGATGCGTTGTGGTCGACCATCCATGATTTGCGTTCGTCTCGAGCCATGCTGAGTTTGTCCCGGATCTCGTTGACGTTGACCATAAGTTCAGTGATCTTTTCGTGGACCTGATCAGATTTCTTTCTCATTTCGACGAATTCGTTGTGGAATCGGTCACCTTCTGCCTTGAGGAAATCTCGGTGCGTGAACGCTTCATCAACTTCCTTTGACATTGCATCAGCACGGCCGACGGCTTCAAGCATGGCTTGGTGAGAAGCATCAGCTTCGGATTTGAGGGTCTTGATGGCGGTGTCCATGTCGCTTAGATCGACTGCAATCATCTCGAATTGAACAACTTCAGGAGCGAGTTCAGCGATTCTTCGCTTCATTTCCTTGATGCTCTTAATCATCTCTTTTTCCTTCTTTTGACCGACTGAGGAGGTTTCAAAGGTTCTCTCTAAACCAGCGACATCGTGCTTGAGTTGGGCGTATTCTGCCGTTGCCGATTTCTTCGTCCCCTTTTCCTTGCGATGGCCTTTGGCTTGACTGATGATGTCCTTGAGTTGCGCTTGAATAGCGTTGCGCTTTTCTTTGTGCATCCGGACTTCTGCGCGGATTGCTTTGACTTCTGCCAGAACGAGGTCAACCTTTTCCTTGTGCTCTTTGTATTGGCCTTGGATTGCATTGCGCTTGTCAGCGGCGGTACGCGCTTGGTCGCTGTAGCCATTGCGTGAGTCGCGCATCTTACGAACGCGAGCTTCCATGGCTTGCAATTCATCCCTCAAATCTGAATCAGGGCTTGGTTCGGCATCTTCTTTGATTCCGCGCATGGTTTGTCCATGGCGTAGCCCATTTCAAGGCTACGGAAGGGCAGAAGAGCAAAAATAAACTCAAATCGCATCAAATATATCTCTAATTTTGATGAACACGCCGAGCAGCAGACCAACGCCCCCGAGCAAATTTGTGGTGAGTGAACCCGAGGCTCGAACGCGTTCACGGTACTTGGAACGAACCCTGACGTTGATTTGCCGCCCGATAAGCAGGTCCCCACTTTGTTCTTCGAGGCGAACCGAAACGGTGGCTTCCCCGAACCGCTCAGGGAGCAATGATTGCCAAGCCATTGTACCATCGCGAAGCAAGCCAGACATCAAACCGAGCACGTCGTTGTCGCCTTCGGCGGCAAGTGGTACGTTCTTGTCGGACCACCATCGCTTTTCGCCCGGATCAAGCCTGTAGGTCATGGCCAGATCGTGAGGACGGAAGTCGGGTGATTGAACGCGGAGCACAATGGTTCTTGGTTCATCTGAAAGGTTGTGAATCAGCGTGAAGAGATTGGCTCGCTCGTGAACTACATTCTCCATGTCCACTTCGAACACGATATCATTGGTGGTGGTGTCTCGCCCAGCGCCAAGGTCTTCCTCGATGCGTCCAATCATGCGGAAAAAAGCAGGACACGATCGCTCGACGTGATGAATAATGGACAGCCATTCTTCCATCGTAAACACGGGGTGGTCCTTGACCAAGTTCATCCCTTCCTCATCGAGGACTTCTCTTAGTTCTCGTTCCATGGTCTCAAAATCAAGGCCTTTCGAATGACGGTACAGCGTCATCAGGATTTTTTCCCGGGCAAATTGGGGGTCTATTTGAGTCAAGAAAGAGGATTCGATTTGTTTGGAATACACTTCATATTCGGAGCGAAGCAACGGGTCCATGTGTGTTTTCACAAGGTCGCTGAAGACCATCTCCAGCGTCGAGGGGTGAATCGGTGGGTTGTAGGCATCAAGCAAGCCTGTTCGCTCGTCCATGTTGAACGGCCGAGAGCGAGTGGAAAGGTGCTGACCAAGTGAGAGCAGCGTGAATGAAAGCGAAAGCAGGAGTAAAATTCTCCCGTTTAATGATTCGATGTTGACGTAAAAGATGCCGACCAACATGACTGTAGAAATGACGGCATAGGTCAGCGAAAGCGTGTGTTTAGCACGAACACTTGTCATGTGGTGAGCAAGACCTTCGTAGCCGTGAAGCGATTGGACAGCACGGTGCTCTTGATTCAAACGATCGACTTCGGATTGGAAACTGGCGATCGACAAATGGGTGCGATGCCGGTGCACGGTTTGCGTGATAATAAAGCCAAACAGAATCACAAACGTGAGGGCTGTCAAGGTCATTGCGAAACTCAGGTTGACGGTTGGTTCTATTTTCGACCACCAAGCAGGTGAACCTTGCGCATAAGCCAAAGCGCCAAAAGCAGTCAAGAACGAAAAAGACGGAAGCAAAAGCAGCAATCGCAGCCCTGAACTCACCAATTGCCGGTCGAGGGCAAACCAAAACCGTTCGGAGGAGAGAATCGATTCCTCTCTGGTGTTTAGGGAACCATCAGCATCGACCATGTTTCATCCATGAGGGCTGTGTTCTAAAGCCTTACATCGATATGTCGGTCAAGATGGACGAAACAGAAGTTGAGCGGTTAACTCAACGCTGAGTTCAACGCGCCGCCCATCGTCCATGAAGTACCCTTCAGCGTCTCGTGAAATACCCGTTCCGACGGTGATGCCAATGGCTTTGAGGTGCTCCAGCCTTTCTGGAGCCACAACCATGCCTTGCAACGAACCATGCTCGCCTTCGGACATGGAGGAAAGAGCACGGATTTCTTTGTGACCTGCTTCAATGCGGGCAAGAATCTCGGGTGAAGCCTTTGGTATTTCTCGACCGCTTGGGTCCAGGTCAGGGCGGCCAAGGAGCAGCGATAACGCCACTTCCAGATCATCATCGATGGCGTGTTCAAGTCGACAAGCCGTGGCGTGTGCGTTTCCGTCAAACGGCAGGATGTCGAGCAAAACCTCGGCTAAACGATGCCGTCGCTTCATTTTCTTCCCATGAATCAAGCCTGTTGGCGTCAGTGTAGCCCCCTTGTAAGGCGTGTATTCAACAAGACCTTTGGTGGCGAGTCTCTGAATCATTTCAGTAGCGGAAGCAGGGGAAACTGAGAGCGCTTCAGAAAGATCTCCTGTGCGCACCATTGCTTCTGGGTCCCGCTCATAGAACTCGTACATGGTTTCGAGGTATTCATCCTCAAACTCCCTAAAGTGGCCAACCATGCTCTTCCCTCACCGTCCACCCAATTCAACCCTTTGCCGTGAATACAAATTCGCAAGCTGGGCACCGCACGGAACCGTTGTAACTGCTCGGAACCCGTAGGGATTGGTCGCATTCAGGACAAGACACTTCGACTTTCTCTTCCACCACTTCAACCTCTTCTTCGTCTGGCTGTTCTGTGCTCATTTCCGAGTCTTCCGAAGCGGTAACTTTTGCTTCCACCTCAAATCGGTTGGAGCAATCAGGGCATCGCACAGATCCGCTGTATGACTCGGGAACTCGGAGTTGACGGGCGCACTCTGGGCAACCGACCTGGATTTTGATGTCGCTGTGCTTCGCAGTGGAAGTGGTTTTTGAATTGGTTGTTGTTGGTCGATTTTTCTTTGAAGACGGACTCAGAGATTGACCCTGCTTGATACGAACAGCGGCGAGCACCACTCCTGCCAATGCGACGCCGCCAAGAATGCCCATCCAAGGAATGCTGAATGCTTCTTCTTCGGCTTCAACATCGGCAGAGGTAAAAGAATTCGAGGCGAGCAGTTGGGTGCCATCAATGCTCCAGATTGCTTGCAACTTCACCCTCGTGCCTTGAGGCCAATCCAAGTTAAACGTAAGCGTGGTTGACTCCCCTGCGTCGAGCGGGTCGGTAATTTTTGTCCCGTAAAGTGTGTTGTCCTCGCCGAGCAAAATGAGCTCACCGTTTGTTCCTGCGACATCGCCATTGTTGGTAATTTGGATTTGCACTGTGGCTGATTGCCCTGCTCCGGGTCTTGATGGAGAGGCCAACGGGTCGAAAGTGACGCTGTAGACCGGCCTATCGCCTGGAATAGATTTGCTATCGCTTGACGGGCCAAAAGCTTCGCTCCAGTTGATTGCATCGACGCGAAGGGTAACTCGATCTGCTTCGATGAAACCAAGGTCAAAGGTCCCATTGGTCACGCCCGGCGCCAACAGAACATCATAGTCAAGAAGGTACGTTTCACCTGATTCAAAGTACCCAAGACGCAATCGAACCGAACGGTCAACGCCTTCACCAAGCGTGACCGACCAGGACATGCTGACACCAGTTTCAGCATCCCAAGTCACCAAGCCGACAGAAGGTGAGAGCACCTGCTTGGCAGAAACTGGAACCACAAGCGTACCATTGAGTCCATCGTCGATGCTGCCGTCTGGTGAGACGAGGCGCCAAGAGACCATTTGGTCGCCTTCTTGCAACATGGGAACGATGACGGCGACCTCACCCGCTGCGTCCACCGCTAACGTGAGCAATGGGCTTGTGTAGGTGGATTGGGTGGTGCTGCATTCGAGGGCCACCGACCCTTCGATGTCGCCATGATTGCGCACCAGCATTGAGAAGCGAGCGCTGTCCCCTACATGCCAAGGCCCGTCAAGAACAGCCGGGGTCGACGAACCTGCGGATTCAAACACAGCCGAAACGAGGTCAAAAACGACCGTTAGAGGGCTGTTTGATGCGGCTGATAGGCGCATTCCCGACGCATTGCAGACCAAGTTATCTGGTCGCGCTTGAGTGGTAAATTGGAGCGTGGAAGAGGTGCTTACTGCCACCACGAGTGATTGGTTAAGAGCGGTTGTTATGCCGAAGGTGCAGGTGATTTGACCGGAAAAGGAACTGCTTCCATTGTTGGTGACTGAAAGGTTCCAATCGAGGACATCACCCGCCACATAATCTTCGGTAGCAAGCAGAAGTTGGAGATCCATTTCTGGCAGAGGTGGCGGTGCGATGGCCAGTTGGAAGGATCGTGATTCATCGGATTGGTCGCCATCACCGCTGTTGTTCAGGGTCGCAGTCAATTCGGTCGTACCTTCCGACATGGCGATGGAAGAGTTCCACTGCACGAGGGTGCTTGACATGCCATCAACCGCAATCCCGGTGATGTTGACCGATTCGTTGTATGCTCCTGCGTTCAATTGAATCGTCATCGATCCAGACCAAGGGTAATCACCATTGTTGAGGACAGGAATAAGCAAGCCGAGACGGTCACCGTCGCTTACGCTAATGTTGCCTGTTTCATTGCCCGTGCCATCGAGGCTGGTGAAGCTCATCGATCCGCTGGCACCGATCGCGATGCTTAACGGGACCAAACGTTGGATGGTTCGATTGAAGGAGACGACGTTTGTGCTGGTTTCTTGACCTACATCCCCCGAAAGCGTGGTTTCAATGATGGAATAGCCAAACGGCAGGGCATCGAACATCACGGAGAATGTTTCTGCGCCGTTTACGCCTATGGTTTTCGATTCGTTCAACGAGGCCAGAACTGCCCCACCAATTGTTTTCAGAGTGGAATGAGCGGTCACATCAGCGCTGAGCCCACCTTGCTCCACGACGTCAAAGGAATAATTCACGGTGTTCGAATCTGTCTGTTCTGCTAGGCCCAACGAAATCGAAGCGACATCGATTGTTGCTGAACCACCAGAAGCGGCGACCTGTGGGCTGAAAAGGCTCAACAAAAGGATTGCGAAAAGGCCAACAGCTGTCGTCCAACCGCTCCCCTTCGCCCCCCTCATAGATGCGGCTTGTCAAGGGGGTTCTTCACCTTCACGCCAAAAGGGGTCGCTACGCAGTGTTTATTCAAGGTTGGAAGGTGGGGGGACACTGTATGACCCCCGATGAGTTGCTCGGTGTGACCCCCGCCTTGCTGGCGAAGTCCATTTTACATCGACGCGAACGGCTTGCTGAGGTCATACCGGAACAACTCGATGCTCGTCAAGAAGAACTGGTCAACGCTGAACCCTTGGCTCGTGCAGCCAAAGAAAAGCGAGACGACATCAATGGCAAAGTTGCAAGCCTCAAGCGGGAACGCTCAGAAGCCCAAACGAAAGCACGGGTTTTGTTCAAGCGAGCT
>TARA_B110001450_G_scaffold198763_1_pt1 | contig 12915 bp, 8 predicted proteins | sample TARA_B110001450 | Tara Oceans TARA_B110001450 (sample SAMEA4396538) | marine metagenome | biome: Polar Biome; feature: [SRF] surface water layer (ENVO:00010504); material: water (ENVO:00002006), including particulate matter (ENVO:01000060) such as... | depth 5 m | reverse complement strand
GGTAAGTGCTCATTGTGATATACCTTGTGGTGTATACGATCCCGGCGCAGCTCAATACGCAGCATTAAGTGTAATTAGATTTATTGATCTTATAAATGAAATGTCAGATTCAACAATGTCTAATAAAGATGACTTAGCTAAATTTACAAGACTAGTTCAGCAAAAAGAAGAGCATTCTATAATTGCTAAGAATGAGATAGCAGTTATTTGGGGTGACTATTTTAAAGTGCCACAAATAGAGAAGTATCCCAGTGTTCATGATTTAGTTCACTCGATAATGATGGATGGTTCTAAATGCAAACAAGGCCTACATAGAGAGGACGGCCTAAGCCTGCTTGCAAAAATTAATGAATTTGCTGAAATGTTTTGGGCAACAAAAGAGATTGAAACAGAAAAGAAAATTTCTCCATATGCACCAAATCTTGAGGTCGTTGTTCCGGTTCTTAAGTCTGCTTAAAATCTTTAAAGTGTCGGGAGTGAGTATGCTCCCGACATTTAAACCTAACAGTTATGTAATTTGTTTCAAGACATCAAAGATAGATGTAGATGACGTTGTCGTCTTGGATATCGATAATTTTGGCAAAGTATTGAAAAGGGTTAAAACTAAATCCAATAATCTAATAACGCTTGAAGGAGATAATAAAAGTTATGACTCTCCTGTGTATGAAGAGTCATATGATATTTCAGAAACCCTTGGTAAGGTAATTTTTAAGTTCTAAGCTTTGTCGCCGTATTCTTGCATATGCTCTGCAGTTCTTTCATTGTTGCCATACATAAAATGATTTGACATATTTTCTCTGTACTTGCTTGCTGGGACCTTTAATCCTGTAGCTTCTGCAACTTCACGAATATGCATTGGTGTAGCTCCACAACAAACGCCAAGATAATTAATACCCAATTCAAAAGATTCTTTAGCAAAAGCATGTATCTCATACCTATTACAATATAGAGGATCCAACGCAGTTGGAAATGTTCTTCCATGGGGTGCTGGACAAGAGCATCCATTATCATCAGGTAGGTTAAAGAATGTAGGATTGGCCTCTGTTGTTCTAAATGGAAGTGGTAAAGCAGCCATATGACATTTTAATACTTTTCTAAGTTCTCTTAGGTAAGGCATCATAGTATCTGGACCTCTAAAGCAATTCATACCAACAACATCAGCCCCTCTTTGCTCAAGTTCTTTACATACATCCATGATTGAGACTCCATCTCTCATGACATTTTCAGCCATAGGGGCAATCGTTATAACAGATGGTAATCCAGCCTTTTGAATAATATCTAAAGCCATATATGCCTCTTCAGCATAGTAAAAAGTTTCGCCAACTAATAAGTCAGCTCCTTCATCAACTGACCACTCAACCATTTCACTAAACATTCTCTCAACTTCAGCATGTGTTTCTTTATTACCTTGTTCCCAAATATTTGAGTTTGAGATGTTTCCTGCCATTAGATTAGCCTCGCCTCCACCAATTGGATTATCAGCAACTTTTTTTGCAATTTTTAATGCAGCTCTGTTTAAAGGCTCAAGAAGATCTTCCTTACCAATAACTCTCATTTTTTCTCTATGAGCGTTGTAAGTAAAAGCCTCAACAACATCAGAACCCGCATGTTGAAAATCTTTATGGAGATTTTCTAATGCTTCTGGGTGTTCTAATGACACCATTGGTACAAACTCACCAGCAGAGAGATAACCTCTTTTTTCGATTTCAAATAAGAACCCCTCAGCACAAATAACTGGTCCCTCATTTAGTCTTTCAATTAATTGTCTTTTCATTTTATATACTCCAATAAAATTCATTACTTTTTATACAAAAAAATAATGATATATAGTTGAATCCTGGGAATTATTTCCGTTTTAGCACTTTCTTTTAGTTCGCGGCAATCAGATCAAATCACGAAATTGTATTGAATACAATTTGATGAAAATTGTAAAGGATTTTTTATAATAATTTTGTGTTAATTAGTTCAAAAATTGTATTTAAAGATTTAATATTACAAAGTGTCCAAATCAGAAAAAATTATCAGCGATCTAAGTCTTATAGAAAAAATTACTTTATTAAGTGGTTTTAATTCTTGGTATACCAATAAGATTGATAATAAAAAAATTCCAACCATTAAAATGTCAGATGGTCCTAATGGAGTTCGGGGTGACTCAACATCTGGAAAATCTTCAGCCTGCTTCCCTTGTGCTATATCTATTGGATCTACTTGGGACGAAGTTCTTATTAATGAATTAGGGGTTGCTTTAGGAGAAGAGGCAAGAGTTAAAGATGTTGATGTTCTTCTGGGTCCTACTATTAATATACATAGGCATCCTCTAGGCGGAAGACATTTTGAAAGTTTTTCAGAAGACCCTTTTCTCACTGGAAGGATTGCAATTAACTATGTTCAAGGCGTTCAATCGCAAGATGTTGCTGCGTGCTTAAAACACTTTATTGGGAATGATACTGAATACGAAAGACATTTAGTTAGTTCAAATATTGATGAAAAAACATTAAGAGAAATTTATTTATTACCTTTTGAAATGGGAGTTAAAGAAGGTAATGCTCAAGTAGTGATGAGCGCCTATAACAAATTGAATAATATTTATTGTAGTTCTCATAAAGAATTACTTATTGATATTTTAAAAAACGAGTGGGGTTTTGATGGTTATGTAGTAAGTGATTGGGGTGCTGCATTGGAGACCGTTGAAAATGCTAATGGCGGCTTGGACCTTGAAATGCCAGGTCCAGGAAATGTTTGGGGCGATCATTTATTTAAAAAAGTAAATGAAGGTGAGGTAGAAGAAAGTTTGATTAACGACAAGGTTAGGAGAATATTGAATATTGCTGAATTCTCTAAAAGGTTTGAGAATCCTTCTTTGAGGCTAGAAGAGGAAAGTAACAAAGAATCTCATAGAAAGCTTTTACGAAAAGCGGCAACAGATGGAATGGTGTTACTTAAAAATAATAATCTTTTGCCGTTAAAGCAAAATATTAATAAATTAGCAATTATTGGGCCTAATGCCAAAGAGGCTCAGATTATAGGTGGAGGAAGTGCTAGCCTGAAACCGTATTATCAGATTCACCCATTAAAGGCTTTTGAAGAAAGGCTCGGCGCCAATATACAAATAACTTATGGAAAAGGATGTAATACCTATAAATTTCTTCCAGCACTTAATGAAGAGCTTATGAGCAAAACTATATCTGGTAAGAATGGTTTCTTGGTTGAATATTTTGAAGGCTCTAATCTTGATGAAAATTTACTTACAAAGGAATACCTCGTTGGAAATAAATTTTGGGTGTTTGAGGGTTTCGCTAAAGAAGTAATAGCTAAATTAGAAAGGCCGGATATTTTAGTAAGGTTTTCTTGTGAGTATTCACCTGATATTTCTGGTACTCATGAATTTGAAATTTTTGGAATTGGTAAATGTAGACTTTTCATTAATGGAAATGAGGTCATAGATAATTGGACAGATACTTCACCTGGAGAAGCATTTTTTGCTTTTAGCTCAAAATCAAAAAAATGCTCAACAGATTTTGTAAAAGGTGAAACTTATTACATAGAGGCTACTTATAAGTTTGAAGGGAATTTTCCTGCGATATATATAGGATGTAAGACCCCGGAAAGAGCAAATCTATTTGAGGAAGCGTTAACACTTGCATCTGAGGCTGATCAAGTTGTTTTAATAGTTGGGACTAATTCTGATTGGGAAACCGAAGGTAACGATAGGGCTGAATTTAGTCTGCCTGCTAATCAAGACGCTTTAATTGAGGCAATTTTAGAAGTAAATCCAAATACAACAGTCGTGCTCAATACTGGATCTCCAGTAGAAATGCCATGGATTGATCAAGCTAATGCTGTTATTCAAACTTGGTTTGCTGGTCAAGAATTTGGTAATGCTCTTGTTGATATTTTATCAGGCGCTGTTAACCCTTCTGGAAAACTACCTACTTCATTCCCAAAAAATATTGAAGATACTCCGGCATATGCATTTTATCCAGGTAAAGATTTACAAATGAATTATGAGGAAAAGCTACTCGTAGGATACAAATGGTATGAAGCAAAAAATATTCAACCCCTATTCCCTTTTGGTCACGGTCTTTCGTATACCAATTTTGAATATAAAGACCTAAAAGTCGAAATAAGAGATAACCATGAAGTATCTTGTAAGTTTCATGTAAAAAATACAGGAAGCTATATAGGAGCAGAAACGGCTCAATGCTATGTAGGATTTTTACAAAAAGAAGAGAGTGATCCTATGAAAACTTTGCAAGGCTTTAAAAAAACAAATATGAGTCCCAATGAGATGGTTGAGGTAGAAATAGTTTTGAATTCAAGAAGTTTTTCATCCTGGAATATTGAAAAAGAAGATTGGGAGATACGACCTGGGTCATATCAAATCATGATTGGAAGTTCATCAAACAAAATTCTTCTTCAAGATGAGATTAATTTATAGATAATTCATTTAATTCTTTTTCGCTTAATTCAATTTGAGTTGCTTCAATAGAACTGTTAGTTTCAAAAATAGTTCTAGGACCAATTAAGGGAAATATTAAAGGTGATTTATGAAGCACGTATGCTAATGCTATTTGGATAGGTTGAAGATTTCTTTTATCAGCTATTTCAAAACATTTTGCCCTTCTTTTAAGATTTTTTTCGTCATGCCAAACTCTAATTTCTTCCTCCATAGAAGGGTTAGAGAAATGCTGATTTGATGTGACTTCTTTTTTCTTAATAAAGAATCCTCTAGCTTGGCTAGACCAAGGGAATAACATGATGTCATTTTTAACAATATAGTTAATATATTCACTATTGATGCCAACGCAGCCTGGCCAAACTGGATCTACCATCTGAGCAAGACTAAAGTTATTACTTAAAACTGAAAAAGATTCCTTCTGATTCGTTTGAGCATAATCTCTTGCTTCTGAAAAACGTTTAAGCTCCCAATTAGATGCTCCTATAAGGTTGATAAGCCCTTCATCTCTTATTTCATTTAAGGCATCAATAAATTCAGATACTGGTATTTCATTGTTATCTCTGTGGAGACAAAAAATATCCAGCTTTTGAATATTTAATCGTTCTAAAGATTCTAGAATTTGAGGCCTGATATATTGAGGTTCGCATTGAGGAGTGTGAGCAGCTTTACCTAATACAATTACTTCATCCTCGACCTGTCTTGAGTTTATCCAATCTCCTAAATACTTATCGCCCTTCCCGTTATTATAAATAAATGCTGTATCAAAAATTCTTCCTCCAGAACCATAAAAATGATCAAACATAGTAAATGCATGCAAGCTAGAAGTTTGGTTGTCACAACCCAATGCAAGCCTTGATGCAGTTTTATCTATGCCAACTAAAGAAGCTTTCTTAAATGCAGGTTCTTGAAGTTGATAAAATCTTGACTTAGGAATCGGCGACTGCTTAAGAGACTTTAAAGGGCAATCAATATTAAGTTCTTGCCTCCATTGATCTAGCCAAAACATATTGCTTTGTGTATCCGAGTGAGAAATAAAAGCTGATTCAAGTTTTTGTTCATGAATACAATTAGAAGCATGATCAATTTCTCTTGTGAATAACCCTACGGTGTCTAGATAGGGGACTGCTTTAATAAGCTTTCCTGAGTCATATATTTGTATTGAGGATTGTCCGTCCTGAAATTGACCGCAATGCCATGGCTGTTCAGCGATTAACTCTAAACTCCCACTTGAGATTCTTAAATTATTTACATACTCCTCATCTATGGCACAACTGATATTTGCTTCAATATTATTTGAGAACACTAAGTGAGCCTTTGATTGAAGATCCACTCCAGTCTCATCGATCCTTCCGGTTGCTGAAATACTTAAGGGATCTGCAAAAGGTAAATTTTGTAATTTTCCTGCTAATAATTTACTCATGGATAATGGATAGCATCCAACATCTAGAATTGCACCGCCACCAAGCAATGGATTTCTTAAACGATGCTCTTTAGGCAATTCAGCTGAAAACCCAAAAGAGCTTTCAATTAATAAAGATTGGCTTAAGCCTTTAAAAATATCTAAGTTATTTAGAATATTAGATGTTTGAGGATGAACGCGATACATATAAGCTTCCATCAAAAAAACTTTTGCATCTTTTGCCATATTAATCAAAACCATACTTTCTAAATGATTCATCGTAAGGGGTTTTTCACAAAGAATATGTTTATGATTTTTAATAGCCTCTAATGTGTAGAAATAATGAGAGCTATGAGGGGTGGCTATATAGACAGCTTCAATATCTTCTTCAGTAAGAAAGAGTTCAAGATTTTTATAAGCTTGAGTATTAAATTTAGTTGCGAATGCAGCTACCTTTTTTTCGTTCCTGCCAAAAATTCCTATTAAATCTGAGCTTTCACAATACTTTATTGAATGAGCAAATGCATCAGCGATACTTCCAGAGCCAATGATACCCCATTTTATTTTATCCATATGTTAATTTTCTATCCTCAATATCTCTGATAAGTTTTTGATGGAATGCTTTATCAATAGGATAAAAATACACCAAGATAAGACTTATCAATACCCCTGCAAAAGGTATCAAGGTCATAATTAATTTTAATCCTTTTAAGGTTTCATTTGACTGAACTTGATTTGGTTCAAAACCAATATTTGTAAGAACTATTCCCAAAGTCAGAGCAGCTAGAGCTATGGCTCCTTTTTGAGCAAAAGTCATGAAACCATATAAAGAAGATTCTGTTCTTATACCAGTTTTCCATTCCCCATATTCAATGGTATCCGGGAGCATGGACCAAAATAAAATTCCTGTTGCTCCATTGCCAATTCCAATTACGGCCAAAATAATAAGTAATTCACTTAAAGTTGTTATTGGATATAAGTAAAAAACCATAAAACCAATTAATAAAAATACCATTGCTATCAACCAAGAATTTTTCTTTCCTATTTTTAAGGCTGCATATGCCCAAAAAGGGATTGCTAGGAATGAACTGGCACCACTTACGCCTAAAACTAAACCTTGGTATTCATGAAGATCTAAAGAATATTTAACGAAATATATTAAGTTGTTATTAAACATTAAGGACGTTGAAACTAAAATTAATATGGAGCTAAAGACAATCCAAAAAGGATAATTGTTAGCAACAGATTGAGATATCTTTTTAAAACTAGGTAAGTCTTCTGCCTTGAATTCAAAGCTTCTTTCTTTTACAAAAAAGATGGTTATGGCTAAAACACAAATTGCAGCTGAGCCGGCAATTAAGCCTAAGAATACAAATCCAAGAGACTCTTCCCCTCCCCCAAAAAATAAAACGATTGGGAAGCCAAGAGCTGAAATAGTTAAGGTCCCAAAAGAAGCTCCTAACATCCTTGCAGTTGTAAGTTTTGTTCTTTCATCACTATCATCGGTAATTCGAGCTGTAAGAGATGAATAAGGAACGCTAACAATAGTGAAACATGTTCTATGAAAAAGATTAACAATTAATAAAAAAGAAAATAAAAGAGTTCCTTCAAGAGGCGGAACCCAAAAAAGTAAAACGAAAGATAAAGCTAAAGGAATAGAGCCGTAATAGATATAAGGCCTATAACTGCCCATTTTAGTTCTAGTCCTCTCAGCCATATATCCCATAAAAGGATCTGTTATTGCATCCCACGCAATTCCTAATGCATAGATCCAACCAGCTAATAAAGGAGAGATACCAACTACATCTGTATAGAAATATAATAGGTAGAGGCCAACTCCACTCCAATAAAGACAAATAGCATAGTCCCCTACTCCGTAAGCAGCTCTAATTTTATTGCTAACAATATTAGTATTCATAAATACTACAACTGTATTTTTGTATCAAGAAAGTACATGTTTTAAATATACATTGCATGCTAAAAATATGTAAGACTAGTCCTATGAATTACCATGAGGATTATGCAGAAGGAAATGGCGTCAAGATTGCATATCGTGACTATGGGCCAGAAGGAGCAGAACCGATTCTATTAACTCACGGACTTGGAGCTCAATTGGTTCATTGGCCACCACATTTAATAGAATTTTTAATAGCAAATAATTATCGACCTATTACCTACGACAATAGGGATGCTGGTTTATCAACAAGGTTTCTTGGAAAGCCTTCTTTCGTTTTCGGTTATCTTCGCTATTACTTAAGACTACCAATGAAATCTGAATATACTCTAAAGGACATGTCTAAAGATGGTATCGCGGTATTGGATAAATTAAATATCGATAAAGCACATATTCTAGGAACCTCTATGGGCGGAATGATTAGTCAGATTATTTGCTCTATGTTTCCTAATAGAGTGAAATCATTTACCTTAATTGCATCAACTGCATCTGTTCCCGGGCCCTTTAACGGTCCTTCTAAAGAAGTTAAGGAAGTAATGATGCAAAGATCAAAATCAAACAACCCTACTCTTGAGGACATGTATCAAAGAGAGCTCCGGTGGGTTTCCTTGATTGGCATGGAAGGACGCGATATAGATACAAAGGAATTTCGAGAAGACTTCGTTACTAATTACTATCGAGGTAGAGATAGAGTTGATGGGTTTGGCTATGCTCGTCAGCTTTTAGCAATACTTGCATCTAAGAACAGGATTAAAAAAATTAAAGCGATAAAAGTGCCGACTCTTATTATTCACGGAGATAAGGATCCTGTTATAGAAGTTAAGAATGCTTACACAATGAATAAACTTATACCGTCAAGTAAGTTAATCACCATTCCCAATATGAGACATTTGATAGAAGAAGAAATATTAGATCAATTCAAAGAAGAGATGCTAATTCATTTGAATGAATCTAAGTTATAAATAAATCAAGCGCCCTACCTATTTGGTATAAAGCTTACCCTCTACTATAGTGGCCTCAATATTAATATCTTTTATCTTCAGAGGATCTACAGATAATGGATTTTCAGAAAGAATTGTAAAATTAGCATATTTACCAGGACTAATGGATCCATAATCATCTTCAATTCCTAAAGTATAGGCAGAGTTTAAAGTCACTCCTTTAAGCGCTGTAAGCGGAGAAATTCTTTGATTTGGGCCAGCAACTTCTTCTGCATAATTAACTCTATTTACTGCTGCATCCATTAAAGTTAAAGGTGACGCAGGAGCCATTGGCATGTCTGAATGTAAAGATAATCGAATGCCTGCTGCATCAACATCTCCCAATCTGACCATTTCTTGTGATCGTTCGTATCCAACTCCTTTTCTGCTATATAAATCTGATAGTACTGAAACGTAGTATGGATTTGCGCTAACTATAACCCCTAGATCTTTCATCCTTTGAATTTGATCAAATGCAGAATAACCAAAATGGACAATGGTAGTCCTATGATCATCTCGAGGATTGCGCTTCATATTTTCTTCTAAAACATTTAAAAGCCTATCAAGGCCTCCGTCACCGTTTTGATGAACATGGATTTGATAACCAGCATCCCAGTAAAGTTTAAAAGTTTCAGTAAAAACTCTATCTTCCATAAGCCATGCGCCTTGATGACCATCGAGATAACCATCTCTTAGAACCATATTTTGAGAATACATAGCACCGTCTGTAAAAAGCTTTATGTGATTTGGAAGAAACTGAACCTTACCAGCTCCCCAAGATAAATGATCCTTAGTTGTTTCTAAAAGATTGGAGAGATCTGCATGCTCTAACATATAGAGAGCGCTTGGAATAAAAAGGGATCTAAAGGGAGTTTCCGCATCTCCAAAAACATAATTTTTTGCTTGTTGAATTTTTGGGTTATACATTACTCCTGGATTTGCAATCAAAGTTATGCCATTTTCTTGAATATACTTTTCTGTAATTTGAAGCCCAGCAATTATTCTTTGAGGTGCCGCAAGATACTGCATGACTTTAGGCATTACTGCAATTAAGCCCCTTTCTGAGAAATGACCTTCTTCAAGGCTGGCAAATTTCTTCTCTTCTTTATTTAAGTATTTTAAATCTTCTTCGGTAATATTAAATAAAGCCAAAGCTTTTGAATTCATAATAAATTCATGAAAGGAGCGATGAATTATTAATATCGGCCTATCTTTTGAGATTAAATCTAGATCTTGCCTTGTTAGTTTTCCATGAAAGTAATGATGAAAACCCCAGCTTACAAGTGCTTCGTTCTCGTCACTTATATTTTTTTCGATATTAGAAATTCTTGCTAAGTACCCTTCTCTATTTCTAATGCCTAAACTTTTTTTATGAGCTACATTCCAGTCATCTATAGCAACTATATCGGAATTCATCGTTATGGCAGCAAGCAATGGATGAATATGATGTTCTATAAAACCTGGAACGACAATACTATCTTGATGAGAGTTGTCGACCCTGATAGTTGGGAATTCTTTGATTAAATTTTCTATTGGCCCGACAGCATGAATTTTATTTCCTTTTATAAAAATAGCATTCGCATTTTGATATTTTGTATCTAAAGTGATTACATCTTTTGCAATAACTATTCGATCAGTTGATTCTGAAGAAAATATATTAAATGAAAATAAAGCTGTTAGAAGGATAAGATTTTTCATCCTTCAATTCTGCCATAGGAATAGTAAAAGTCTAACTCTCTTTCAAATGATAGGCTTGAGAAGTATTTATAAAAGGTAAAAGAAGCATGTTAATAACTGAATAAATGAGAACACTTATAGCAATTTGTGTCAGGGATACCTCAAGATAGGCATAAATTCCAATCACTAAACATAAAGCTATCCTTGCCACCTCTAGTTTTATTCCCCCTCTTCCATCAAACCACATAGATGTGCAGAACATAGTAAATGTCATCATGCTTATTGTTATCCATAGCTGAACATAATTTAAGTACCCACTTTCAATAAAAACAAGGAAAATATAGGTTATAAATAAATACTGGAACAAAGCGTATAATTTATGGCGTTTACTAATGACAGGATCGTACTTTGTAAAAGTTTGGGCATTAAATGTATCTTTTTCTACTTTTTCAGGAAAGCTCTCAGGCGACCAGCTTGTTCTAGCAAAAGGAGCATAGAGCTTGTCTTTCCAATCTTTTGATAGCCACATTTCTTTGATTATTTTTGAGTAGACATGAAGGTTAGCCCAAATTGGATTGAACGTATTTAATGTGCTTCTAATACCATAGATACAAGCTTCATTTTCATCTTCTACTTTGTGTGTTCCAAACATTCTATCCCAAATAATAAAAACGCCACCGTAATTTTTATCAATATATTGCTCGTTTTGAGCATGATGCACTCGGTGATTTGAAGCAGTTACAAAATAGTTCTCATACCAGCCAAGTTTTGGAATATGTTCGCTATGAACCCAGAACTGATAAATAAGATTTAACGAAGCGACGCTTACAAAAACATATGAAGGCACACCAATAAGAAACATCGGGATATAAAAGACCCAGCTTACTAATGCTCCTGTACCTGTTTGTCTTAAGGCAGTACTTAAATTGTAATCCTCACTTTGATGATGCGCTGCATGAGAAGCCCAAAAAATCTGTCTTTCGTGACTAATGCGATGAAACCAATAATAAAAAAAGTCATAAATAATAAATGCAAAAATCCATGTAAAGGCAGATGTTGGATCCAGCCTCCATAATGCAAAGTGAGTCTCTGCCATATAAAAAACATAGCCGGCTGCACCAATAATGATTAGTTTATTTGCAGTACGAAGTGTTCCCATAAATAAGTTGCTAATAGCATCATTCAATCTATAGGTATTTTTCTTTATTGCTATTCCATAAACCAGCTCTACTAGCAATGCTAGTAAGAAAAAAGGAACAGCTAGAGTTATGTAATCCATAATTTATTTTAATTGATTTTAAATAGTAAATGGGAGGACTTTAATCCTCCCATTTATATGATAGCTCTAATCTTTAAGAATTTATAGGCAGAAAGCTATTATTAGCTCTTAGCTACCCTGTCCTTTAGTCAGCAAAGTCTAATCCTTTTGCTGATTGAACTTCACGTTTATTAGGATTCACTGATTCTCTGAAGGGCACATCTACAATTTCACCATCCACTGGAACACCGGGTGATTCAGAAAATTCATCAGGCAATCTAACAAGTAATTTGGTTCCAATCTCTGATGAAGTCCACGGCACCCATGCAAGAGCAATATTTGTACCTAATTCTGGAGACCACCAAGGAGAAGTAACATAACCCATATCATTTCCATCAGGATCAGCTACCAACCAAAAATCAGGAGCATAGTCTGTTATCTCTTTTCCACCCAAAGTAATTCCGACCATTTTCATTTTAAATGGTGGCTTTCCTTCGTCGATCATATCTCTTTGTCTTTCAAGTTCTTCTTTGCCGATATAATCAGCCGTTTTATTACGAGGTACTTGATAAGCTAAATTTACCTGAAAAGGTGAAGTCTCGTGATCTAAGTCTTGACCCCAAGATAAAATACCAGCTGCTATTCGACGATGATGAGCAGGAGCTATGACCATTAAACCAAACTCTTCACCAGCTTCTAAAACTGCATTCCACATTTTTTCAGCATTTTCATGAGCATCACGGACATAGATTTCATAACCCTTCTCTCCTGTAAATCCAGTTTGACTGATTACAACATCAGCTCCGCCAATTTTGGTTTCCATAATCCCGTAATAAGGAACGTCTCTGAGTTCCTCTCCTGCTAATTTGGCCATAAGGTCTTCAGATAAAGGTCCCTGAATTTGAACAGGGCACACATCAATTTCATCAATTATGACATCAAACTTCCTGGTGACATTGACTCCTTGAAGCCATAATAATAAATCACTATCTGAAATAGAAAACCAAAACTCATCTTCAGTTAATCTTAGTAAAACAGGGTCGTTAAGAACTCCTCCTTTATCATTGCATAAAATTGCATATTTACCGTTACCGGGTTCAATTTTAGTTGCGTCACGAGTTATAACGTAATCAGTAAAAGCTTCTGCATCAGGACCTTTAACCCTAATTTGTCTTTCAACAGCAACAT
>TARA_B110001450_G_scaffold38242_1_pt1 | contig 12930 bp, 13 predicted proteins | sample TARA_B110001450 | Tara Oceans TARA_B110001450 (sample SAMEA4396538) | marine metagenome | biome: Polar Biome; feature: [SRF] surface water layer (ENVO:00010504); material: water (ENVO:00002006), including particulate matter (ENVO:01000060) such as... | depth 5 m | reverse complement strand
TCACCTTGATGATCTTGACGATTTAAAATACCTCCAAAAACTTTTGGGTGTAATGTCTTTACTCTCCCTCCTAATATTGAAGGATAAGAAGTTGTTTCCTCAACAGGAACTACTTTTATTCCTAATTCATTAATAAACTTTTCAGTTCCACCAGTAGAATAAATAGTTACTCCTAATTCATCTAGCTTTTTTACGATTGGCGCAAGCCCATCTTTATGAAAAACTGAAATTAATGCTGATTTAATTGATTTTGTAGCCATGTTGTTATTATTTTTTGAAAGATGCAAAAGTAATTTTAATAGCCGAAAAGACCATATAAAAAATTAATTATTTTAACATTAATTGTTGAATATCTATACCACTTAATAATTTTGCAACCTCTTCATTTACAAATTTTAAGAAATTTTCATCTTCTAAATTAAATGGATTTATAGTATTAGAATCAATATCAATTTGACCGATATTAATACCTTCTATAAAAAGAGGAACAACAATTTCTGCTTTCACAGTTATACTACAAGCAATATAATTATCTTGACTAGCAACATCAGGAACAACAAAATTACTATTACTTTCAGCAACTTGCCCACAAATACCCTTACCAAAAGGAATAGTTAAATGATCTGTAGGCTCTCCTACATAAGCGCTTAAATGCAATGTTTTACTATCATGATTAGCAAAATAAAAACCAACCCAATCATAGGAATCTAAATTATCTTTCAAAAGTTGACAAACTCCTTTTAACCTATCAAAAACAGGAAGTGTAATATCTTTAGTTATTGTCGAAACAATTGGCTTTAAATCTTCAAAAATCATATTATATTATGTTTTTATTAGTACAAAAACAAAAGTATTTAATTCTATCAGAAATGAAATGAAAAAAAATGTTAATTTGTTGCCATCTATGAAATCAATCTTAAAAAACAACAAACCCGTATTGAGATTTTTAGCTATATTTATTTTCAGCTATACAATACTATATATTCAATATTACTTTTTGGTTCTCAACAGTAAAGAAATTGATTATTTCACTAAAATTGTTTCCGAACAAACAGTCAAGTTGTTAAATTTAATTGGTTATGAAACAACAGCCAAAACAAATAAAACAAATGACTTCATAAACTTATATGTTAGAACTAAAAATGTGGCTGGAATTACTGAAGGATGCAATGCCATAAGTGTAATTATATTATTTATTGCGTTTGTTATTAGTTTTGCTAAGGATTTTAAAAAAACGCTACTATTTACAACAATAGGTGTTGGAATAATTCATGTCATGAATATTATACGTATTGTAATTTTAACAGTATGCCTGTATCATTTCCCTAAATACTCTACTCCACTTCATGACTATGTTTTTCCTGCAATCATATACGGAGTTGTTTTTATATTATGGATGTATTGGGTTAATTTATTTAAAAAAAATAAATAATAGATGAATTCAAAAACATTAAAAATAACAATAATTGGTTTTCTTTTTTTAATATTAGTATTAATAAGAATTTTTGAAGATGAATTATTTTATGATCCTTTTATTCTTTTTTATAAGAAAATTCTATATTCAAAAAACATCCCTGAAATTAACTTAATAAATATCATATTAAACACATTTTATCGGTATTTAATTAATTTTTTAATTTCAATAATTATTTTGTTTATTGCATTCAATAATAAAGAAGTTTTAAGATTTTCAATAATATTTTATACAATATCATTTATAATCTTAATTGGCTTATACCTTTATATATTATCACACCTAACAAAAGAATTATACCAAGTCTTTTTTTACATTAGACGTTTTTTAATACAACCAATATTTATTTTAATATTATTACCTGCATTTTACTATCAACAAGAAACAACTACTAAACTATAAAACCTTTTACAACTAAAAAACCTATGCTTTTGCATAGGTTTTTTAGTTGTAAAAGGTTTTAATAAATTACATTCCTAATTCTTTTTTTACGTCTTCAAATAAATTTGGACCGTCTGCTAGAATCAATCCAGAACCAGCAGTAGAATCAATAACGTATTGATATCCTTTTGCTCTAGCTACTTTTTGAATAGCTAAACGAGCTTTTTCCATAATTGGCTTAATTAAACCTTCTTGCCTTTTACTCATATCTTGCTGTGCATTTTGCTCATACTTCATAACATTATCACGCATACTTTGCACCTCTTGAGCTCTTTGACCATTAACCTCGTCAGTTTTAGTTGAAGCTTCTGCTTGATATTGTTTCATTTTATTTTGCAATTCTGTAGCCATTGTTTGTAAATCTGCTTGATACGTTTTAGTTAGTTTCTCTAACTGGTTTTGAGCTGATTTCATTTCCGGCATCGCTGCAATTAATTCTTGTGTATCAATATGAGCTGTTTTACTTTGTGCAATTGATAAACTTGTTGCTCCAAAAAACAACATTGATGCGATTACTAGACTTTTAATTTTTTTCATTTTATGGTTTGTTAAGTGTTAATTTAAAATTTATTTTTCTTCTTCAGCTGGCAATCCAGGAACACCGGATACATTTTTTTTCTTGGCCTCTTTTTCTGCCAACATTTTATTACGTTTCTCTTCAAATGCTTTTTTCTTAGCTTCTTTATCCGCTGCTCTTTGTTTTATTCTTTCATCAATTATTCGTTGTCTTTCTGCTTTATTATCTTCCGCTGCTTTTTTTCTAGCATCAACAGCTTCGTTAACAACTGGTACGACAACTTCATTTTTAGCATTTTTTTTAGCCTTTTTATCTTTCGCTTGCTTTCGTTTCGAAGCCCTCGTTAAAACCCTGATAATATACTCACTTAAATCATAACGCTTATTAGAGAATAACATCACTACATCAGCAGATTTATCAAAGATAAAATCATATTTTTTATTTTTTGCTAATTCTTGAACAGCAATCAAAACCTGATCTTGCACAGGTTCAATCAATGTTTTTTTCTGAATGAACAAATCCCCACCAGGCCCAAATCTTTTTTGTTGATAATCTAATATTTCAGCTTCTTCGATTTTAATTTCCTCTTCTTTTTCTTCAATTAACTCTTTGGTCAACAAGACTCTTTCATTACGTAAATCTAACTTTTTCTTTTCTATATTACGTAGCTTTAAATCAATCTCGCCTTTCCATTTTTGAACCTTTTGATCAAGTTGCGATAAGGATTCTTTGTACTCAGGCATATTTTCAAGAATATATTCCGTATCAACATAACCTATCCTTATATTACTTTTTTGAGCATTACAATAAAACGTAAATGCTATTAATAAACCAATAAAAAAAACTTTTGTTTTCATAACTTATGTTGTTTTACCGAAAATATCATGCCACGTTTAAAATTCTCTTCCTAAAATAAAATGTGTTTCCCAACCATTCTTTTCTATTTGACCTGGAAGAGGGTCAAATCCATGAGCAAAATCTATACCTAATAAACCAAATGCTGCCATATGAATACGAATTCCTGCACCTGCTGCTCGATACATATCAAAAGGATTGTATTCTTTATAATCATCGAATGAATTTCCTGCTTCAGCAAAAATCAACCCATAAATTTGTGCAGCTTGAGATTTCATTGAAATAGGGTGTCTTAATTCTATAGAAAACCTATTAAAAATAATACCTCCATCTTGACTGGACAAACTTCCATTATCAGGATAACCTCTCATTCTAACTGTTTCAATTTGTTGCAAACCAGCACCTCCTAATCCACTACCACCTAATGAAAATCTTTCAAAAGGCACAACACCTCTATCACTATTATACGCTCCCAAAAAACCGAAATTAACATTCGTTCTTAAAACCAATCGTTTATACAAACTTGAATACCAATCTCCTTCAAACTTTATTTTGTAAAACTCTAACCATTTATATCTTTCTTGATCAACTTTACTTAAGTCAGCCGCGGCATCATTGTAATCTGCAACAACATTATTATTTTCATCAACATAATTACCTTGACTATTTTTCAACTTGTATTCTTCTAAATTTTCTAAGTTAGCATAATCTACACCATTTACTAAGGAGTAAGGAAAGGTAAACTTACCTGTTAAAGAAAACTTTGAACCTCTTATGGGGAAAATAGGATTTATACCTTTACTATCTCTTGACAATCCTACAGTATATGCTAAACTATTTGAATATCCATCACTAATATTTCTAAATAAAGCAGTCTGATAATTCTTCAAATTATAATGTTGTAGTGATACTGATTGACTTAACATAAAATAATCATCTGGAACCTTCAATCTCTTTGCAAGTCCAACTGAAACTCCAATAATACCAAATTGCTGGTCTTTATCTACTTCTCTAGTAAGGTTATTAAACCTAAAATATCTAGAATAAGAAAAAGATACAGAAAATTGTTGTGGTTTTTTTCCTCCTAACCATGGCTCCATAAATGACAAGCTATATGTTTGATAAGTCTGTGCAGCAGAAGCCCTTAATGATAATGACTGCCCGTCTCCCATAGGCAAAGGACTATATGCGTCTTTATTAAAAATATTTTTTATCGAGAAATTATTGAAAGATAAACCAAGAGTTCCAATAAAACCACCTCCACCATAACCACCTTGAAGTTCTATTTGACTTGCTCCTTTTTCAACTACTGAATACTCTACGTCAACTGTACCCTCATTCGGATTTGGGTTTTTAATATTCGGTACTAGTTGCTCTGCATCAAAGAAACCCATTTGACCCAGCTCTCGTAAACTACGTATAATTTTTTGCTTACTGTAAACTTGACCTGGTTTTGTTCTTAACTCTCTATAAACAACATGATCATTAGTTTTGTCATTTCCCGTAACCGTTATGTTTTTAAAATACGTTAACTTACCCTCAGAAATTCTAATTTCAAAATCTATTGTATCATTTCTTACACCCGTTTCTACAGGAGTAACATTAGAAAACATATATCCATTATTTTGATACAGATTAGTAATGTCATCAGCATCAGGATTACTTGCATCTGCAACTTGCTTTTCTAAAAGAATTGCATTATAAACATCCCCTCTAAACAAACCTAACTTTCTTTTCAAATACTTATCAGAGTAAATAGTATTCCCAGTAAATTCTATGTCACCTATGTAATATTTTTTTCCTTCCTCTATTTCAATTTTTAAAGAAATTGTTTCGTTTTCATTAAATACAGGATCTCCACCATTAACCTTTACATCACGAAAACCTTTTTCTTTGTATGCTTCAGAAATTTTATTAAGATCCTCTTTATAGCTTGATTCAACAAATTTAGAACGCTTAAAAATTCTCAGAGGAGCTTTTAAACCTTTTTCTTTTGTATCCTTCATCTTTTTACGAAGCTTTGATGATTTAAAACTTTCGTTACCAGAAAAATCAATATTTGATATTTTTACTTTCTTACCCTTATCTATATTAAGTACTAAATTTATTTTTTCTTTACCTGTAGAGTCTACTATGGATACTGGATTTAAGTATACTTTACTAGACAAATAACCTTCTTTCGCATATTTATCTTGCAAATAATTCTTTGTTGTTGTTAGTAAGTTTTCTGTTACCTTAACTCCTTTGTTTAGTTTGTTTTCTTTAATAATATCTTCACGCTTAGATTTCTTTACACCCGTAATCTTAATTTCTTCCAAGGTAGGTAATTCTTTTACCTCAATGTTTAAGTATATAGATTTACCCTCTACTTTAGCAACGTATAAATCAACATCACTAAAAAGATTAGAAGCCCACAGCTTCTTAATTGCGTTACTAGTTTTTTCTCCTGGTATAATTATTTCTTGACCTTTTCTTAGACCAGAAAATGTAACAATAGTCTGCTTATTGAAGCTCGTGTTCCCTGTTACTGATATATCTTCAATGAAATATTTTGAACCTGAAACATAATTCTCTATTTGAGCATTTGTTTTAGTACTAAATATAAAAAGGACAAATATTAAACTATAAAATATTTTCTTACTAAAGTTGTTCACTTGTTTTTCCAAATCTTCTTTCTCTATTTTGATAATTTAATATAGCCTTATAAAGGTCTTCTTTTTTAAAATCTGGCCAAAGCACATCTGTAAAATACAATTCTGCGTATGCAAGCTGCCATAATAAAAAATTACTTATACGCTGTTCACCGCTTGTTCGTATTAACAAATCTACGTCTGGCAAATTTCGCGTGTAAAGATGCTCATTAATAATTGAATCATCAATATTTTCAATAGAAATTATGTTATTTTTAACTTTATTTGCTATTTCCTTAACCGTTTTAACAATTTCGTTTCTAGAACCATAACTTAGCGCCAAAGTTAAAACTAACTTTTTATTATTTTTTGTTTTCTCTATAACTTCGTTAAGTTCCTTATAGGCTTTAGAGGGCAACGAATTTAAATTTCCAATAGCACAAAGTCTAATTTCATTTTCATGAAGTGACTTGAATTCTTTTTTTAGCGAGGAAACTAATAATTTCATTAATTTATCTACCTCTATCTTTGGCCTATTCCAGTTTTCTGTAGAAAAAGCATATAATGTTAAATGAGTAACCCCTGTACTACTAGCTGCTTCAATTGTTTCTCGAACAGCATTAGCTCCTTTTTCATGCCCAAAAACACGAAGCAAACCTCTTTTTTTTGCCCAACGCCCATTACCGTCCATAATAATTGCTACATGCTTCGGTACGTTTTTAACATTTATTTGTTCTAAAAAACTCATAATTTAATTTGTATTACAGAAACAAGGGTTTTTACCAAATGTATAAGTTAATGTGATACCTGAAAACACGTACCAATCATTACTATTTATATTCCCAAATTTTAATGACTCGATACTTTCTTTCTCCTTAACCGGATTACTCCCATCAAGATCATCAGTAAAAGTATATCTCGCACCTATTTCAACAGCAAGAATTAATTGTTTTGTTATTGCAGATTTAACCCCGAAAATCATCGGAATAGCTAACGAGCTATGAGAATTATACTCTTCTATAATAGAGTCAGAGTTTAAAGCTAGTGCATCATAATTAAAATAAGAAAGACCTGTAAAAAGGTAAGGAGTAGTTTTTATCGCATAACTATGCTGATCATGTAAATCAAAATTCCAAAACGTAAATTCCATTCCTGCTGTTATTTCTTTTACCTCATTTTTAAATGAAAAATCACGTTTCTTTCTTCTTGATTCTGAAGATTTTGAATCATCTCCAGTTATACTTGAATATATCATTGAAACCCTGTAAGAATGCCTTGCACTTCTATTCCACTTATAGATACCACCTATAGCAATATTATTAGGCTTGACGTAAACTCCCGAACCAACATCTGCAATTGCATTCGAACCTCCTAAAAAGAGTCCGAATTCGTGGATTTGCCCAAAAGAAAAATAAGAAGAAAATAATATTATAATAACTAGACGATACATAGTGAAATTAACAATTTGCGAATATACAAAAAATGACTTAGTTCATACAACTAAACATCTTCACTATAAAACTTCATTTATTAGCATTTATTGTTTTAATTTCTATTATCCTCTCCCCATAATAATTTATTACGTAGTGTATTTAAAAAGCTTTCCCCTTTAGGCTCAATCATATTAATATTAAAACCCGCTTTTTGTATTATTAATTCAGTACCATTTTTAACTGTAATTATTCTAGAATCTAATGAAACTAAATGCAAATCTTCTCTTCCTCCAACAATTAACTTTATAACTGTTTCTTCAGGAATCACTAAGGGTCTAGCATTCAAATTATGTGGCGCAATAGGTGTCAACACAAAACTATCAGATTCCGGAGCAACAACTGGTCCACCACAGCTTAAAGAATATCCGGTAGAACCCGTAGGTGAAGCTACTATCAAACCATCTGCCCAATAAGATGTTAAATACTCATTATTTAAAAAAGTTTTCACTCTTATCATTGAGGTAGTATTTTTTCTACTAACAGCAATTTCATTCAAAGCAAAGTTAAAATCTTTATCCAAACCTTCAATTTTAGCATCACTACTTAGCTTTAATAAACTTCGTTTAGAAATACAGTAATCACCAGCAACTATCTCATCTAAGGAGGATTTTATTTTATCTTTTTGTATGGTTGCCAAAAACCCCATTCTACCAGTATTAACACCTACAATTGGTATACCTGAATTTCTAACATAAGAAATCGACCTTAATATAGTTCCATCACCACCGATACTAATAAAAAAAGCGAATGAGGAATCCAAATCCTTATATGATTTGAACGAATTATAATCTACACTAGAAATTTGTTTAATAAACTTTAATGTAGACAACTCTATGTGAATTGAAACATTCAGACTACTTAACTTCTCCAATATAATACTTACATATTCTTTAGGAAAATTACTTTCAAACCTTCCGTATATAGCAACTTTTAACATAATTATATATCCAAATACTTTTTCAAATAATCTGATCTATCCTTTAAATCTTGTATATATGACTCCTTCTCATTCCCTGCAACAACGACATAACCGTACCTAATAAACGTTTGTATAATTTCAGACATACTATGATTATTAATCTTTACGGTAATCTCTGCTTGATTATATTCTATTTTAGACAAGAAAACACCTAATATTTTCGCATTATTAGATTCTACAATTTGTGAAATCTCACTAAACGAATACTCTTTTAAATCTTTACTCACAATTAAAATCGCCCCAGGCTCAAAAAAGAAAGGTGTTTGATCAAACAAACCAATAATATCTTTCAACTCATAATAACCTATGTATGAATTTTTACTCATTACCGGCATCACATTAGTGTTGTTTTGAGCAAAAGCTTCAAGTACATCTAACCAATTTGCAGTATCGTACACAAAAAATAAATCAATAGCATATTTACAGTCATCTATTGACATCTCAGAATCAAAACAATGTGTATCATTTCCTGATATACACCCAATAAAGCTTTGATTGGAAGAAATTGGTATATGGGAATAAGTAAGATTATTAAACATCTGCTGAACCAGAAGAATCTTTTGATTAACCTCAACAGGCTTAATGTCATTTATGATAAGTTCACTAAGATTCATTTAGTATAAATTTATATTGCAAATTAACTAATTTATAGTAATAAGCAGTAAATTTGTGTCTCAATTTTTGAATCATGACTAAGTTAAGTGTAAACATAAATAAAATCGCAACTCTTCGAAACTCAAGAGGAGGAAATACACCAAACCTTTTAAATGTTGCATCCAACATAGAACGTTTTGGAGCAGAAGGAATAACGATTCATCCAAGACCAGACGAAAGACATATTAGATATCAAGACGCTAGAGATTTAACAAAAATTGTAACTACCGAACTTAATATTGAAGGAAATCCAAATGAGAAATTCATACAATTAGTTTTAGAAACAAAACCAACACAAGTAACCTTAGTGCCAGATGCTGTAGACGCACTAACATCCAATGCTGGATGGGACACCATTAAAAACCATGATTTTCTATCAGATGTTATTTTAGAATTTAAAAGACATAACATCAGAACTTCTGTATTTGTTGACCCATCATTAAATATGATTGAAGGCGCTAAAAAGATTGAAGCTGACAGAATCGAACTATATACAGAAGAATTTGCACATCAGTATTCAAAAGGAAATTTAAAAGCCATAGAACCCTACACAAAATGTGCAGTTTTAGCAAATGAACTAAACTTAGGCATCAATGCAGGCCATGACTTAAGTTTAGAAAATATTAAATTTTTTAAAGACAATATTCCAGAGCTATTGGAAGTTTCTATTGGACATGCGTTAATATCAGAATCAATTTATTTAGGAATTGAAAATGTTATCAACATGTATTTAAATAAGTTAAAATAATTAAAGAAATCATGGATATACTTCATTCTAAAATTTTAGGAACAGGAAAACCACTTCTTATTCTTCATGGATTTTTAGGAATGTCTGATAATTGGAAAACTCTTGGAAACCAGTATGCAGAAAATTTTGAAGTCCATTTAATTGACCAAAGAAATCATGGTAGAAGCTTTCATTCAGATATTTTTTCCTATGACCTTATGGTTAATGACTTAAGAAATTACATAGATTTTTACGAATTAAAAGATGTCTATATGATAGGGCACTCCATGGGAGGTAAAGTTGCAATGCAATTTGCATTAACAAACCCAAACATACTAGACAAAATAGTCATAGCTGATATTGCTCCAAAAGAATACCCTCCACATCACCAATATATATTAAAAGCTCTATCTGAAGTAGACTTTACAACTCACAAGTCTAGAAAAGAAATTGAAAAAATATTAAGTTACTATATACCTGAAACTGGAGTAATTCAATTTTTAATGAAAAATATTTACAGAAAAGAAAAAACAGAATTAGCATATCGATTCAATCTTAATGTACTAAAGAACAATTATGATGAAGTTATCTCTTCTTTTAATACTAATGAAATCTTCACAAAACCTACACTCTTTCTAAAAGGAAGCAATTCTAATTACATAACTTCAGACGATTTAATTACAATTAATCGAAACTTTTCAAATGTCGAAATTGAGGAAATTAAAGATAGCGGACATTGGTTACATGCTGAAAAACCTCAAGAATTCTATACTAAAACTATGAATTTTTGGTAAATTATTGTATCATTGTTATGCTTACATAGCATATATTTAAATTAATTTAATTAGAAATCAAATCTATTATTATGAAAAAACTATTATCATTTGCTTTGTTTTTTCTTTCAGTAGCTACAATGTATGCCGGTGGGTACAGAGTTTCTATTCAAGGCCAAAAACAATTAGCAATGGGACACACAGGTGTCGCAGTAATCAGCAGTGCAGAATCAGCATTCTTTAACCCAGCAGGACTATCATACTTAGATGGCAAACTTAATGTTTCTTTCGGTGTTAGCGGTATTATTTCAAAGGTAAAGTTTCAAAACACTGATTTAGGTTATGCTGCAGAAACAGACAATCCTTTAAGTACACCTCTAAACCTTTATGCATCATACAAAATTAACGACTGGTTAACTGCAGGTATTGCCGTGTATACACCTTACGGAAGTTCTGTTGAATGGGAGAAAGATTGGGCAGGATCTAACCTAATAAACGATATTAAATTACAAGCAATTTTTGTTCAACCAACTATATCTATAAAAGTTAATGAGTTTTTAAGTATTGGTGGTGGTCCAACATATGTAAATGGTTCTGTTAACTTCAATAGAAACCTAGATACTGGTGGCGGCGACGTTGACGGAAACAGATCTAATGTTACTGTTGACAAAAAAGGAATTAGCGCGTGGGGATATAACCTAGGTGTAATGATTAGACCAACAGAAAACTTTAATATTGGATTTAACTACAGATCAAAAGTAGTAGTTGAAGCTGAAAATGGTGAAGCTGACTTTGAAAACATCTCTGTTTTACCTGATGGTAAATTTAATGCAGCATTACCACTACCTGCAGAAATAACACTAGGATTATCTTACAAGTTTTGCAAAAAATGGTTATTTGCATTTGATTACAACTTTGCTGAATGGAGTGAATACGAAGCATTAGTTGTTGAATTTGATAATGCAGCTGGAACATCTACAAACCTAAGAAATTACTCAGACGCAAGCACTTACCGTTTTGGCTTACAGTATGACGTAAATAGCAAATGGACTGCAAGAACAGGTATCTATTTTGACGAATCTCCAGTTGAAGACGGATATTTTGCTCCAGAAACACCTAGAAATGATTCAGTTGGTTATACAGCAGGATTATCATATAGAATTAATGATAAATTCTCTATAGACGCTTCATTCTTATACTTACACTTTGACGAAACTGATAATTCATACGATTACATTCAAAACCCTGACGGTAGCTACTCTTCTTTTGGAGGGACTTACAAATCAAATGTCATAGCACCAGGAATTGGAATATCATATAAATTATAATTTAAAAAAACAGATATGAAAAAATTATCATATATAACATTAGCTTCAATCGCGTTATTTTCATGTGATCCAGAATTTGACGATTCGGTAAACGTAAATCAAAAAGACTATTCAGCTGGAGACGCAGATTTTTCAAGTTTTGTAACTTTAGGAAATTCTTTAACATCAGGATTTGCTGACAATGCACTTTACCTTCATGGACAAGAAAATTCGTTTCCAAATATATTAGCAGGACAATTTTCATTAGTTGGCGGTGGAGAGTTTACTCAACCATTGGTTAGTGACAATTTAGGTGGATTTACAGTTGGCGGTGTCGTAACAGGTACCAATAGATTAGTTTTAAATTCTCAACTATCACCCGTGCCAATAGAAGGGACACCAACAACAGAAATTACTGATATTCAACAAGGACCATTTAACAACGTCGGTGTACCAGGTGCTAAATCATATCACTTAACTTTTCCAGGATATGCTGCACTAAACCCTTATTATACTAGATTTGCTAGCTCACCAACAGCAACTGTACTTGAAGATGCAATTGTTAACAACCCAACTTTCTATTCTTTATGGATTGGAAACAACGATATTCTAGGATACGCATCGAGCGGAGGGACAGGAATAGATCAAAATGCAGCAGGAAATGTTGACCCATCAACATATGGCGGTGGAGACATTTCTCACCCCTTGGTAGTTCAAGGTTCAATCTCGGCAATGATTCAAGCTCTAGATGCTACAGGAGCAAAAGGTGTTATTTGTAACATCCCAAGTGTAACTGATATTCCTTTTTTTACTACAGTACCTTACAATGCTATACCAATGGATACTTCTACTGCAGAAGCTACAAACACTGCTTATGCGCAATACAATGGTGGTATTCAACAAGCTTTCGCTGCATTAGTGAATGCTGGGCTAATATCGCAAGCAAATGCTGATGCAGAAATAGCAAATCGTACTATTTCTTTTACAGCTGGACAAAATGCGTTGGTAATCTTGGATGAATCCTTAACAGATTTAACAAACATCAACCCTGCTTTAATTTCAATGAGACAAGCAACAAAT
>TARA_B110001450_G_scaffold10947_1_pt1 | contig 12949 bp, 10 predicted proteins | sample TARA_B110001450 | Tara Oceans TARA_B110001450 (sample SAMEA4396538) | marine metagenome | biome: Polar Biome; feature: [SRF] surface water layer (ENVO:00010504); material: water (ENVO:00002006), including particulate matter (ENVO:01000060) such as... | depth 5 m | reverse complement strand
CACCAAGGAACCAAATTGATTCCTGCCGATTTTATAGGATATAAAGAGTCTTTGTATGGTTTAGATGACCACCACAAGAAGCTAATGGCAAATTATTACGGTCAAATAGATGCATTGGCTTTTGGAAAAACAAAAGAAGAGGTTCATTTAGAATTAAAGTTTTCTGGAGATCAAGCCAAAATTGCATCCCTTTTGCCTTTTAAAGTATTTGAAGGAAATAGACCCAGTAATACCATCCTTTTTGACAAGTTAACCCCACGCTCTTTGGGGAAACTAATTGCATTGTATGAACATAAAATTTTTACGCAAGGAATTTTATGGAACATCTATAGTTATGATCAATTCGGAGTGGAGCTTGGGAAAGAGCTGGCTAAAAAATTATTAAATAAGCAATAAAACAATTTTTTTTAAGCATTATTAACGAATTACAACTTTTTTGTTAATAAAGCTGTTAATATAAAATTGCTTCATTTTCTGAAGAGTATTTTTATTTTGTTTACTTTTCAGTTTCTTAATTTAGTGTTAAAAATTAACATTAAGTTAACAGGATAGAACTTCAAAAAGAGGAGTTTTACGTAATATTAAATAACATAAAATTAAACAATGAAAAATTTTAAAAGTTTATTATTTGTTGCGGTATTATTTATATCGGCTTCAGTATTAGGACAAACTAAAATTACTGGGGAGGTTGTTGATGAAACGAATCAACCATTGCCGGGAGCTAGTATTGTTGTAAAAGGAACAACAAACGGTACATCAACAGATTTTGATGGGAAATTTACCTTGCAAGCAGGAGTTGATTCTGGAACAATCGTTATTTCTTTCATCGGATTTCAATCAAATGAGGTATCTTTTTCTTCATCAAACTCTAATTTAGGAACGATTCAGTTGCAAGAAGATGATAGTTTAGATGAAATTATTGTGACTGCAACATCATTTGCTATTGACAGAAAAACACCAGTAGCAGTTTCTACAATTAAAGCAGCTGATATTGAGAGAAAATTAGGGTCTCAAGAATTTCCTGAAGTTTTAAAATCTACACCAGGGGTATATGCCACTAAATCTGGAGGTGGTTTTGGAGATGGTCGTATTAACTTACGTGGATTCAATTCTGAAAACGTTGCCGTTATGATTAATGGGGTTCCTGTTAATGATATGGAAAACGGAAGAGTTTATTGGTCTAACTGGGCAGGGTTATCAGATGTAACGTCAGCAATGCAAGTGCAAAGAGGTCTAGGAGCGTCTAAAGTAGCAGTGCCTTCTATTGGAGGAACCATTAATATTTTGTCTAAAACATCTGACGTCCAAAAAGGTGGAAATATTATTGCTTCAACAGGTAATAATGGATATCAAAAATATGGTTTTACCCTATCTACAGGCTTAATGGATAGTGGTTTGGCAGCAACAGTATCTTTTGCAAAAATTGAAGGAGAAGGTTATGTTGATGGAACACAATTTAAAGGGTTCAATTATTTTGTAAATCTTTCCAAACAAATTAATGAGAATCATAAACTATCATTCACAACATTTGGAGCACCACAAAGACATGGTCAAAGACAAAACAGAAGTACTATAGATACCTATAGAAACGCTGAGTCTGGAAATCGTTTTAATCCAGATTGGGGTTATAAAAACGGACAAGTAACTCATATTGAAGATAATTTTTACCACAAATCTCAAACATCGTTAAATCATTACTGGACAATGAGCGACAAAAGTAGTTTGTCAACTGCTGTCTATGCTTCTTATGGTACAGGTGGTGGTGGTGGAACCGCAGGAACTAACAGAGACCTATTTAGTGTTAGGTTAGGAGGTTCGGATCAACCGGTAGATTTAGATAATATTGTTGAGATTAACCGAGCAAATGGAGCTTTAGGTTCTGAAGCAATTTTAAGAGCATCAAGAAATGATCACGAATGGTTTGGCGTTTTGTCTACTTTTAAAACGGAGCTTTTAGATAATTTAGATTTAATTGCTGGTGTAGATTGGAGAACGTATACAGGAAAACACTTTAGAGAAGTAACTGATTTATTAGGAGGAGACTACTACTTAGATGATAATAATGTAAACAATCCAAATGCAACATTAGGTGTTGGGGATAAAATGGGATATAATAATGACGGTCAAGTAGGTTGGTTGGGTTTCTTTGCTCAATTAGAATATGGTACTGATAATTTTAATGCTTTTGTTTCTACATCTGTTCAAAGAAGTTCTTATCAAAGGATTGAATACTTCCTATACGACTTGAGCACAGAAGCTGGTAAAGATCTTGCAACTTCTGATGAAATAATTCTAAACGGTTACAGCATCAAAGGAGGCGCAAATTTCAGATTAGATGATGTTCAGAATGTTTTTGCCAACATAGGTTACTTTGAAAGACCGGCCGCATTTAATGCTGTTTTTAATGGGTATAATAATACAAAAATTAATGAAGATGCAGAAAACGAAAAAGTTTTCAGTTTGGAATTAGGATACGGTTTAAGAGGTGAAAAGTTTGCTGCGAATGTAAATTTATACAGAACTCAGTGGAATGACAGAACATTCACAAGAAATGTTAGAGCTACCGAGCCCGGAGCTGAAGACTACACCGCAAATCTTTTAGGTGTTAATGCATTACATCAAGGGGTGGAGTTTGATTTTACCTACAAGTATTCAGATAAATTAAATTTTACAGGGATGTTATCTTTAGGTGATTGGAAATGGGATAATGACCTAGAAGATGTACCTGTTTTTGATGAGAATCAAAATGAAGTAGATACAATTTCTTTACCTATTGATGGTTTAAGAGTATCGGATGCCGCTCAAACTACAGCTGCTTTAGGAATGTTATACAAGTTTTGGGATAAAACCTCAATAACATTAGACTACAACTATTTCGCAGATTTATATGCTCGGATAGATGTTTTGAATTATGCGAATGCTTCAACAAGACCTACAGATTCTTGGGAAGCACCTAACTACAGTACTATGGATGCTAGTTTACGTCATGGCTTTAATCTTGGAGAATTTGACACAACTCTTACGTTGCGTGTAAATAACTTGTTCGATACGGAATATGTCGCTGATGCAATTGATGCTTCGGACCCACTAGTATTCTTTGGTTTTGGTAGAACATTCAGTTTAAGTGCAAAAATTAAATTTTAAAAACTTTACAAATGAAAAAAATATTTTATTCTTTCGCAATACTTTCTTTGTTGTTTACTTCGTGTAATCCAATGGAAGACATTTATGAAGAAATTGATGCAGTAAAAACCGTTATTTCTGGTGAAGCAACAATTATTCTAACAGATGCAGATTATGATGCTTTAGACCTAGGTTATGGAAACTTTAGCTCTATGGAAGATGCAAAAGCAAATTTACCTGGTTTTTTGTCAGATAAGTATCCAGCATGGGGTGCAGAATCTTTAGCAGCAGTAACCTTTAAGTTATATGCTCCAAAATATGATGAAACAAGCCTAGAGGTGTATACTGTGACTGCTGATGATTATGCAGACAATGGCTATTCTTATGGGAACTTTTCAAAAAGCTCTGACATAAGTGATTTTTTAGATATTAAATATCCAAATGCAGCAAATAGATTATTAGTTAATTTAACTTATAAGTATTATTCAGGTAGTGTTTCAACTCTAAATAACGGTTTTCTATACGTAAACGGTGCTTGGGAGATGGCTATTGGAATTAGTGATGATCAATATACAGCAATGGGAGAAGGGTATTCTAATTTTTCTAGTGAAGATGAGGCTTTAACTAAAATACCTGTATTCCTATCAGAGAAATTTAAATATGTTGAAAAATCTGCTGGTGATATAGAAGCAATCATGTATAAATTGTATACAGGTGGTTCTGTAAAAAGTTTTATCGCTAATTTCATTTATGATGGTGCTTCTTGGTCAAAATATAATAATGTAATTGATGAAACTATTAAGTTTGGTCATGATGGTAACAGTTGGGTGCCAGATAACACAATTAAATATACGTTAACTGCTGCTGATTACGAATTAGTTGGGAATGGTAATTACGGTAACTTCGACGTAAGAGCAGGTAAAGCGGAAGAGCCAGAGGCTGTTCGTGTAGAAAAAATAAGCACGATTTTACTAAACAATTTTCCGTCTGATGCAGAAGGGCAAAAATACATTGTTTCCTATAATATCTATAATGGAGCAGCAGGTGTTTGGTCTCTTGCAGTTATTAAAGAAGGAAGTGCATACGTAAAACAATAGTTTACGATACATCAATAAATTTATCAAAACCACCTCAATAGAGGTGGTTTTTTTTTATATAAAATTAGTAACTTTGCAGAATTAAAAAACCAACTTCATAATTATGAAAGATATTCATTCGTATTGGGCCTATTTAGTTTTGGCAATTTTAATTTTTGCTGTTATCAATGCGGTAATAGGTCTTAAGAAAAAGAAGCCATTTACTGATAAAGATTTACGTATTGGTTTATTTACACTTATTGTCTCTCATATTCAATTATTAATTGGTTTGGCTTGGTATTTCATGTCTCCTTGGTACAGTGCTCTAAAAGCAGATGCAGGAGCAGTTATGGGAGATAAAGCAGCAAGGTTAATTGCAGTAGAACATCCTATAACCATGATTTTAGCCATTGCACTCATTACAATAGGTTGGTCTAAACACAAAAAGAAAACTTCTGATACTGATAAGTTTAAAATAGTTGCTATTTTTTATGGAATTGCATTATTGTTAATACTTTCTAGAATTCCTTGGAATAATTGGTTTTAAAATGAAAATACTAAGCTATCTCTTATCTCCTATTTTTATGGGAGTATTTTTTTTAATATTGCTTATTTTTCACCCCTTACAATGGATAGGCCTAAACGTTTTTGGTCATAAAGTTCACGGAAAAGTAGTGGACTTTTTAAACTTTTTTTTGGTGAAGTCCATGTTGATATTAGGTGTAAAAGTTCGTGTTATTAATAAGCACATACTACCCGAGAATGCTTCCCTTATTTTTGTTTCAAATCATCAATCTACTTTTGATATTCCTCCAATTGGTTGGTTTTTTAGAAAACACGCTCCAAAATTCGTTGCAAAAATAGAACTAGGAAAAGGAATACCAAGTGTTTCTTATAACCTAAGACATGGAGGTGCTGCTCTAATCAACAGAAAAGAACCAAAACAAGCCATCACTGAATTGGTACGATTTTCGAAACGAATTCATGAAAAGAAATGGGGCGCAATTATTTTTCCAGAAGGAACAAGAAGTAGAAATGGAACTCCTAAAGTATTTGCAACAAACGGATTAAAAATGATTGCGAAGTACAATCAAGAAGGATATATTGTACCTTTGACAATTAATAATTCATGGAAAGTTTTTAAGTATGGAAAATTTCCGTTAGGAATAGGGAGCCCAATTGTAATTACTACGCACCAACCTATAAAGATCAATTCTTTGCCATTTGAAGAGGTATTAGAAAAAACAGAAACAGTAATAAAAGCTCACATAAAATAAGAATATGTCTATAAAAAACATTAGAAAGGAAGTAATGCTAACCCTAGAAAAAAGTATGGATACTTTTATGGATAAATATCTAATCCCTGCTGAAAAAATTTGGCAACCCACAGATTTTTTACCCAACTCGCAAAAAGATAGTTTTATTACTGAAGTAGAGGAAATAAGAGAACTTTCTAAAGAATTACATGATGATTTTTGGGTAGTTCTAGTAGGTGATACCATCACAGAAGAAGCATTGCCAACCTATGAGTCATGGTTGTTAGATTTAGATGGAGTGACTCAAGATCCAGACAATAGCTGGGCAAAATGGGTAAGAACTTGGACTTCAGAAGAAAACAGACATGGAGATGTTTTAAACAAATACCTTTATTTGTCTGGGCGTGTAAACATGCGAGAAGTAGAAATTTCTACACAACATTTAATTGCAGATGGTTTTGATATTGGTACTTCAACAGATCCCTATAAAAACTTTATATATACTACTTTTCAGGAACTAGCCACCTATGTTTCTCACAATAATGTTGCTAAAATTGCGCGTAAAAAAGGACACAAAGCTTTGGCTAAAATGTCTAAAATTATTGCAGGGGATGAAATGCGTCATCACCAAGCGTATTCAGAATTTGTAAAAGAAATTTTTAAGATTGATGCTAGTGAAATGATGTTGGCTTTTCAGCACATGATGAAACACAAAATTGTAATGCCAGCATTGCACTTACGGGAGTCTTTTGGTACTAAAGGAAGCCTGTTTGATGATTTCTCTACAGTAGCGCAAAGAATTGGAGTATACACAGGCTTCGATTATGTAGATATTTTAAAGAAGTTAACGACGACTTGGGAAATTGATAAAATCACCAATTTAACTCCTGAAGCAGAAAAAGCGAGAGATTATTTGATGAAACTTCCAGATAGAATGTATAGAATTACCGAGAGAATTGTAGTTCCCGATACTGATTTTAAATTTAAATGGATGATAAATCCAACTTAGTTTTAGAGCTTAGTTCTTATTCCGCGTTGCTTTTTGTGAGATCTATTTCAAATAAACATACGGGAGCTTCTTTATAATGCTCTGGTAAATTTGAAGTGTCTTTAAGAGTATGCATGCCTAAAAAATCAAATCCGGCTTCTTTATAATGTTCAATTAATCTCGTATTATTTCCTAAAGTATCTAATCGTATAAACTGTATTCCTTTTTCACCCGCAAATTGTTTTGCCCAATCTACAATTTTAGCAACCATTTTTTTCCCCCTAAAATTTGGGCTCGTGGCTATTCTATGAATATAAATAGCACGGTCTTTATTTTTCTCTTCCCAAATTTGTTCATCATTGAATGTTATTGCCCAAATACAAACAACCTCGTTTTCAATTAACATTTTAAATTGTCTATTCTCAGTAATTTCAGTTTCAACCATATTTCGATCAAAATTTGGCCAAACAATTACTTTCTTCTTTTCTCTTTGATACTCTGAGGCAATTTTATAAAGCCGAAAGACTTGATCAATATCTATAATCGAAACGTTTTTAATGGTCATCGTTGTTATTTATAAAATGTCAATTTTAAAAGCATCTTTATCATTTAAAAAGCCCAATTTTTTTCGAATGCCTTCTTGTGCTGTTTTTACTAAAGTTGCTTTTAACATTCCGACTTCCTCCTCTTTAAGCGAAGAAACCTCTTCTCCCAAACAATTTACAACTATAGAATGTCCCGAATAGTTATATTTATTAGCGTCTTTACCCGTTCTGTTGACACCAATTACATAGCTCATGTTTTCTATTGCTCTCGCTTTTAAAAGGGTATCCCAGGCTCTAATTCTTTTAACTGGCCAGTTAGCAACGAAAATTAAAATATCATAATTTTCGGAGTTTCTTGTCCAAACTGGAAACCGTAAATCGTAGCAAATAAACGGACAAATTTTCCATCCTTTAAAATTTACAATGAGTTTTTCTGTTCCAGAAGTGTATAGGGTATTTTCCCCTGCCAAAGAAAAAGAATGCTTTTTGTCATATATTTCAATTTTCATAGATGGATGTACAAAAAGTAACCGATTGTAGTAGTTCTCATTTTCTTCTACAACCAAACTTCCAATCAGTGCAATTTGATGCTTTTTTGCCATCTTTTGCATCCACAAAACTGCTTCTCCGTTCATTTTTTCAGCTACTTTTTTCGGATTCATTGTAAAACCGGTTGTAAACATTTCCGGTAGAACAACGAGGTCTGTACCTTTAGGGGTAGCATTTATTTTTTCTTCAAAAAAGGCAAGATTTTTGGATGGATTTTCCCAAACCAAATCTGCTTGAATTCCGAGTACCGTTAATTCATTTTGCATTCAAAAATAATTTACTGATTAATGAGGTATAAATGTAAGTTTTTGTATTTTAGAAATCCTAACCGATTCTTAAAAAATTGATACAATCTTTCATATCTCAGACTATTGATACCATTTTAAAAACGACAACATCTTTTCAAGACGTTGTTTTTATTCTACCTTCTCAAAGAGCAAAAGTATTTGTGAAACAAATACTTAAAGAAAAAATAAAAGTAGGTTTTTTGCCAGAAATACTAAATATTGAACAGTTTATCAATCAAATTTCGGGTATAGAAAAGGTAGATAATGTTCAATTGCTTTTTCATTTTTACACAATTTATAAAGACATAGAAAAAGAACCCGTTTCTTTTGATGTATTTGCTTCTTGGGCATTTACAGTACTTCAAGACTTTAACGAAATAGATCAACATTTAATAGTCGCAAAAGATATATTCATCTATTTAAGAGATATTCAACGGTTAAAAAAATGGTCTGTAAAAGGAGAATTTAAAGAAACGGAATTAATGAAAGATCATTATTCATTTCTAGAAAAGTTGAACGCCTTTTACACCGCACTCTATCAATATTTAAATGAAAAAAATATTGGATATCAAGGGTTAATTTATAGAGAATCTTGTAAAAAAATAGACACATTTTTACAACAATACGCTCATAAAAAATTCTTTTTCATCGGTTTTAATGCATTGAATAAAGCGGAAGAATTTTTATTTCAGAAGGTGTTAGAAAACGAGAATTCTGATATTTATTGGGACATAGATACTGTTTTTTTTAATTCAAATCACCAAGCAGGTAAATTTTTAAGAAAATACAAAGCAACATGGAACTACTATGAAAAAAATGAGTTCAAGACCTTAGAGACTTCATTCTCGAAACCAAAAAAAATTGAGGTTATTGGAGCACCAAAAAATACCACACAAATAAAATATGCCGGAGAAATCTTAGAAAAATTTACCGATTTTAGTAATACAGCATTGATTTTAGCAGACGAAACGTTGCTGCCAATAACGTTGAATTCTTTGCCTAAAAATATAGATGCCATCAATATTACAATGGGATACCCTTTAAAAGACGTTTCCACAACAAATTTATTACTGTCCATTTTTCAACTATTTATCTCTCAAGAAAAACTTAACAAAACGCTTTTAAATGAATTTTATCATAAGGATGTAATCCGTTTTTTAAAACAGCATTCTATTTTTAATTTAATTCAAGATATTACTCACTTTTCCGATGAAATTTCAAAACATAACCAAACTTTTATCAATAAAAACTATCTTCATAAAGCACTAGAAAATACGCCTATTGAGTATCGAGAAGTTGTCATTTCAATTTTCAATTCCTATGTATCTATCGATGATTTTATTGATCGGATTTTAAACCTGATCAATTTTATAAAAGAAGACACAAGTGATTTAGAAAAAGAATATTTATTCCGCTTTTACACAACCTTTACCCAATTAAGAACATTGCAGAATGAGTATGAATATTTTCCTGATTTAAAGACATTATTCCTTTTCTTTAAACAGCTAATTTCTTCAGAAAGTTTATCCTTTCAAGGAGAACCACTTCGAGGGTTGCAATTAATGGGAATGTTAGAAACACGTGTTTTAGATTTCGAAAATATCATACTTGTATCTTCAAACGAAGGTATCTTACCAGCAAGTAGCCAACAAAACTCATTTATTCCTTTTGATGTAAAAATTGAGTTTGATATACCGACTTATAGAGAAAAAGATGCAATTTTTTCCTATCATTTCTTTAGACTATTACAGCGGGCAAAAAAGGTGTTTATCATTTACAATACAGAACATGATGTTTTTGGAAGTGGTGAAAAAAGTAGGTTTGTTACACAATTAGAAATGATGAGAACAGATATTGTTCATAAAATTATAACCCCAAAATTGATACATCAGAATGCCCCTTTGAAAGTAGTTGCTAAAAATGAATCTGTTCTAGAAAAGCTGAAAGAACTCTCTGTAAAAGGGATCTCACCCTCCGCTTTAACCAATTATTTATACAATCCAATTTCATTCTATAAACAGAAAATTCTCAAATTAAAAGAATTTCAAGATGTTGAAGAAACAATAGCATATAACACCTTAGGAACTGTTGTTCATGAAACATTAGATGAGTTGTACACGCCATTTGTTGGTAAATTTTTATTGATAGAACATCTTGATTTGATGAAAAAAAAATCTAAAGAAATCGTTAAAAAGTATTTTAAAAAGGAATTTAAGAATGGAGATATTTCAACAGGAAGAAACCGTTTAATTTTTGAGGTAGCCATCAGATTCGTTCATAATTTTTTGGAACAAGAACAGGAGCTATTGAAAGATGAAAAGAATCATTTAAAGATTCTGGCAACTGAAGAAAACTTAGCAACAGAATTAAACATTGATGGGTTCGATTTTCCAATAAAAATTCACGGTCAAGTAGATAGAGTTGATGAACTAAATGGTGTTTTACGAATTATAGATTATAAGACAGGAATGGTAAGTAGTTCTGATTTACGTGCTGCAGCATTTGAAAGTTTACGAGAAAAACAGCAGTATAAGGCCATTCAAGTATTGTTGTACGCCTATTTATATACTAAAAGTAAAAACTATAATTTTAAACAACCTTTAAAAGCAGGAATTTATTCTTTTAAAAACTTAAATAGTGGTTTTTTAGCAGTTGATTTTTCTTCAAATTATAGAAATCCAGCGGTAGAAATAACTTCAGAAAAATTAGACGAATTTATAGATCAAATAAAAAGCTATATCACAGAAATTTATTCTCTCGATGTAGATTTTATAGAACCTGCTGATTTAAAATATTAATTTATTTTCCTTTTAATATTAACAAAGGGATTGAGGTATGAAACTCTTGTTTTAAAATTGTATTTTTTTCCCATAATTTTTTAAAGAAACCGCGTTTGCGTCTAAACACACACAATATATCTGGGTTATGGGTTTTAAAATGCTCTAATACACCCTGAAAAGTAGTGGCGTTTTCAGTAACAGTAAAAGTAGTTTGTAGTTTAGATAAGTCTTTATCGATGACTAAATCTTCCTCTTTATACCCAGCAGTTTTCACCAATAAAGAGTTTACTTCAGGGCTTAGGTGCTTCACCATAAATTTTAATGGATTTAAAACTGTCTTGCTTTTCACAACACCCGATTTAAAGGCTAATAATATCGTGTTTATTGGTTTGTAAAGATAGCTTTCTGGGACAGTTAAAACAGGTAATTTTGTTTTTTTAACCAAACTTCCGGCAGTACTTCCTAAAAACACTTCTTCTTTAATTGAATTGCTTTTGGCCCCAACAATAATTAAATCAACACCAATTTCATGATCCACCGCTTCTACACTCTCAAGAACACTTCCTCTGGAGGAAATTAATTTTATGGCTACTTTTTTTCTATCAACAGATTTTACAATTGCACGTAAATATAAATTTGTTTCTCGTTCTATAATTGCGTTTACATTTACCATAATTCCAGCTTTAGATTTTGCTTTATAAGCTCTAAATACTAAAATATTAGCACCAATTTCTGCAGCAAAATCGATCGCATATTGCAATGTAGATTGGGCGTTTTCTGTAGATCCAATAGGGACTAAAATATTTTTCATCATCCTAAATTTAAAGCCACAAAGTTAGGTATTTTTCAATCATTCTCTTCTTTTTACACATTTTAGATATGTACCTTTGTTCAAAAGAATTTACTTGAGCGCAAACATTGGCTTTAAAAGCATTAATAAATTAGCAATTCCTGCATTAATTGCAGGTATTGCGGAGCCTTTGTTGTCTATTACCGACACTGCAATTATTGGTAACATTAATGAGAACGGCACAGAGAGTTTGGCTGCTGTTGGTATCGTTGGGGCATTTATATCGATGTTAATTTGGGTTTTTGGTCAGATTAGAAGTGCAATTTCTTCTATTATTTCACAATATTTAGGAGCCAATAAATTAGATGAAATTAAAACATTACCAGCCCAAGCAATTGCAATAGTCATTTTAGGAAGCTTATTTGTTTTGGCAATTTCGTATCCCTTTGCTACACAAATTTTTCAATTTTATAATGCATCAGGAGAGGTTTTGGTCTATTGTATAACTTATTTTAAAATACGAATTTTCGGATTTCCATTTTCGCTCTTTGTTTTTGCTGTTTTTGGTATATTTAGAGGATTACAAAATACCTATTATCCAATGATTATTGCAATCATCGGCGCATTGCTAAATATTATTTTAGATATTATATTCGTTTATGGAATTAAAGACTTTATACCTGCAATGAATATTGAAGGAGCCGCTTACGCAAGTGTAATTGCACAAATCACAATGGCAGTTATCGCACTAATTTTACTAGTGAAGAAAACACCTATTTCTTTAAAAATAGAACTTAAATTTCACAAAGAAGTTTCAAGGTTATTAGGGATGATAGGAAACCTGTTTGTAAGAACAATCGCTTTAAATATAGCATTGTATTTTGCAACAACTTTTGCCACTGGTTATGGAAACGAATACATTGCAGCTTACACGATAGGGATAAATATATGGCTTTTAGGAGCTTTTATGATCGATGGATATTCAAGTGCTGGAAACATTTTGGCAGGCAAGCTTTTGGGAGCAAAAGAGTATAAAAATTTGGTGGAATTGAGTGCTAAACTTTTTAAATACGGATTAATTACAGGGACAATTATTGCGCTTTTGGGTTTCGTTTTTTATAATTTTATTGGACAATTATTTACAAAAGACCCTGCTGTTTTAGAGCAATTTTACAATGTCTTTTGGATTGTTTTACTATCACAACCGATAAGTGCTATTACATTTATTTTTGATGGAATGTTTAAAGGAATGGGAGAAATGAAATACTTAAGAAACCTTTTAATTCTGTCAACAGGATTGGTTTTTATACCAGTCTTATTCGTTTTTGATTATTATGGTTTAAAGTTAACAGCCATTTGGATCGCTTTTACTCTTTGGATTATTGCAAGAGGAATTCCATTAATATTTAAATTCAGAAGCATGTTCTTACCACTTTTAAAAGAGTAGTTTTTTACCACAAAAAGAACAGCAAGTACCTGTTTATTTTCTAGAACCAACTAAAAAATGCATTTATAAATAACATTCAAGATAAAAACTTATTTTTACAAAAAGAAA
>TARA_B110001450_G_scaffold39069_1_pt1 | contig 12980 bp, 12 predicted proteins | sample TARA_B110001450 | Tara Oceans TARA_B110001450 (sample SAMEA4396538) | marine metagenome | biome: Polar Biome; feature: [SRF] surface water layer (ENVO:00010504); material: water (ENVO:00002006), including particulate matter (ENVO:01000060) such as... | depth 5 m | reverse complement strand
CCAATCATATCTGCATATTTCATAGGTCCTCCTCTCCATTTAGGAAATCCATAACCATTGGTATATACTACATCTATATCTGATGGCCTTACGGCGATTTTTTCTTGTAGAATTTTAGTTCCCTCATATACCATTGCCGCAATATATTTATCTAATATTTCTTGATCAGAAAAAATCTTTGGAACCACACCAGCCCTTTGTCTTTCTGAACTACATATAACTTCGATTTCAGGATTTGGAGTTAGAAAATCAACACCTTCACCATAAAGATAATAACCTTTTGAGGTTTTTTGTCCAAACCAACCATTTTCACAAACTCTATCAGCAATTTCTACATACCTGTCATCTTTGTGTCTAAATGGAGCTTTTCGTTTTCTAGTTGCCCAACCAATATCTCCTCCAGCAAGGTCAATAACTTGAAAAACACCCATCGCACATCCAAAATCTCTTAAAACTCTATCAATGTGAAATGGACTGGCTCCATCTTCTACCATATGATAAGTACCAACAAGATATTTCGAAAGAATTCTATTACCTATAAATCCATCACATACTCCTGAACGAACAGGAACTTTCTTCATTTTTTTTGCAAGCATAAAAGCTGTAGAAACAGTATCTTCTGATGTTTTATCAGCTACAACAACTTCTAATAATTTCATTATATTTGCAGGCGAGAAAAAATGAAGACCTATAACTCTAGATGGGTTATCTACAACTGTTGAGATTTCATTAACATCTAAGTAACTAGTATTTGAAGCTAAAATACAACTTTTACTACACAAGTCATTTAATTTAACAAAAACTTGTTTTTTAACTTCCATATTCTCAAAAACAGCTTCAATAACCAAATCTCTATCTTGAAGTTTTTTCATATCTACAGTGGCTGAAAACAAACTCATTATTTTTTGTTTTTGATCAGTTGAAATCCTACCTAATTTTAGATTTCTCTCATATGTAGAATTAATTTTTTTTAGGGCCTTATCAATTGCTTCTTGGTTTTGCTCTATCATAATAACGCTATAACCAGCATTCATAGCAGCCATTGAAATCCCTGTTCCCATTGTGCCACCACCTATGACACCAATCTTTTTTAATTCTACTGGCTTACCATTCACTAATTCTGGTATTTTTGTAATTGCTCTTTCTGAAAAGAAAGAATGAATTAAACCTTGTCTTTGAGAACTTTCTATACATTCTTTGAATAATCTTCTTTCATTTTTTATTGCTTCAGGAAAGCTTAAAGCGAGACCTTCTTCAACGGACGTTATGATTGCATGAGGAGAAAAAAGATTTTTATATTTTTTTGACGCCTCAGATCTAAACTTTGTTATGACACTTTTTATCTCTTCTATATTCTTTATTTTATTATCAATTTTCGAAGTTGGTCTGACATTCATTCCCTCTTTAATTAATTTTTTTGCATACGCAATTCCGTTTTCTATACTTTTGTCATCCTGCGCAATCTCGTCAACTATACCATTTTCAAAAGCTTCTTTAACAGGAACATGCTTTCCTGTTAACATCATATCTAAAGCCATCGGAACACCACAAAGTCTCGGAAGTCTTTGAGTTCCTCCTGCTCCTGGCAGAATACCCAACAAAACCTCTGGCAATCCAACTTTAGTTTTTGGTGATGCAATTCTATAGTGAGCAGACATAGCTACTTCTAACCCTCCTCCTAAGGGCGTACCATGAAGAGACGCTATAACAATTTTGTCTAAATTTTCAATTTTATCACAAATTTCGCTCAAAATTGGTGCATCAATATTTTTACCAAACTCCTTTATGTCAGCTCCTGCAAGAAAAGTTCTTTCAGGAGCAGTTATCACAATTGCTTTAAGTGAATTATCTAAAGCTAATATTTCAATGACTTGAAGCAGCTCGATTCTAACAGCTGCACTAATAGCATTGACTGGTGGGTTGGAAATTTCAATTAACGCTATATTGTCTACAATACTATGTTTAACTACTGTCATTTTTCTCTCTTTATACTAATTCTTTTTTAGCTTTAATATATTCATCATTAATTCTTTTAACTAAGTCACTTGCCGGCAAAATACTTTTCACAGCTGATATACCCTGACCTGACCCCCAGATTTCTTTCCAACTCTTTGGCTTTGAAGCACCTGAACTAAAATTCATTTTACTTGAATCACTAACTTCTAGGTTATTTGGATCTAGACCTTGTGCTTCAATGGAGCCTTTTAAATAATTACCATGAACACCCGTGAACAAATTAGTATAAACTATATCATCTGCAGAAGATTCAGTAATCATTTCCTTATACCTCTGATCTGCATTTGCTTCATTAGTTGCAATAAAAGCAGATCCAATATAAGCCAAATCAGCGCCCATAGCTTGTGCAGCTAAAACAGCTCCTCCGTTAGCTATTGATCCTGACAATAATAAAGGTCCATCAAACCATTCACGAATTTCTTGAATTAGAGCAAAAGGTGATAAAGTTCCTGCATGACCACCTGCACCTGCTGCTACAGCAACTAGGCCATCAGCCCCTTTTTCAATAGCTTTTTTAGCAAAGAAATTATTAATTATATCATGTAAAACAATACCGTTTGCTTGGTGTGCTACTTCATTAACTTCTGGTCGAGCTCCAAGAGATGTTATCCAAACAGGAGCTTTCCATTTAGCACAGATATCAATATCTTGCTGAAGCCTTACATTAGATTTATGCACTATATGGTTGACAGCATAGGGAGCAGCTGGATTATCTGGGTTTTCTTGATTATATTTATCTAATTCTTCATTAATTTTATTAAGCCAAATTTCTAACATATTTGGCTCTCCTTCTCCTTCTCTTGCATTAAGGCATGGGAATGAACCAATAACACCAGCTTTACATTGAGCGATTACAAGATCTGGGTTTGAAATTATAAAAAGTGGCGATCCTATAACAGGAATTTTTAACTTATCTAGAGGGGGAAGCAGTGACAATATTGGCTCCTTTAAAATATAATATAATTGGATTTGGACATTTAACACTCTAATTATGAAATCATCAATAAATTTAATTACAATTTTTTATTTTTTTACTATAATTTAGTAATTAGCACAATGGAGGTTAAAAATGCATTTAAATGATACCCAATTAAAAAAATTTGACGAAGATGGTTATTTATTTTTTCCTGAAATGTTTAGTGCTGATGAGGCTTCCTTATTAAAGGATGAAGCTGACAAAGTCTATTTAGAAGATAGAAAAGAAGTTTGGAAAGAGAGTTCTGGAGTAGCTAGAACAGCATTTGCAGCTCACAAATACAATGAGGCTTTTAGTAGATTAGGAGCTCATCCCAGATTAGTTGAACCCGTCTCACAAGTATTAGATGGGGATATTTATATGCATCAATTTAAGTTAAATGCAAAAGCTGCCTTTGATGGAGCTGTATGGCAATGGCATCAAGATTACGGCACTTGGAAAAGGGATGATGGAATGCCTGAACCAAGAGCAATGAATATAGCTGTATTTTTAGACGATGTAACTGCCGCAAATGGTCCTTTATTATTTATCCCTGGAAGTCACAAGGTTGGGGTTATTGATGCAGGACACGACTTAAAAACAACTAGTTACCCTCTTTGGACGTTAGATAATGATAAAGTATTAGAATTAGCAAAAAGAGGAGGTTGCGAAGCTCCAACTGGCCCAGCAGGAAGTATGTTAATGTTTTCTTCATTACTTGTTCATGCAAGTCCACCAAATATTTCTCCATTTGGTAGAACCATTGTTTACCTTTCATTATGTCATGTCGATAATCATATACGCGAGTTTAATAGAGAAGAATGGATCGCTCACAGAGATTTTACACCTATCTCTAAACTTAATGATAATTGTTTGAATGAATTAGTTAATCAAAGGGTTAACGCCGCTGAATAACAAAAATCTCTTCAAACAAGGAAAAATATAAATTGTTATCTATTAGTTCTGTATCAAATTTTAGGGATGTTGCAATAGGCCCTAAAATGAAAAAAGATCTATTGTTTAGATGTGCCAAACTCAGCACCTTAGATAATGAAGATATTGCTAAACTGGAAAATATAAATCCTTATGCTATAATTGATTTTAGAGACCCAAAAGAAATAAATAAAGCTCCAGATAATTTAACAGAAAAATTATTAAAAAAATACATAAGCCTTCCTATTTCTGCCAGCACACTTAACAGAATGGTTGCTGAAAAAAACATTCGAGGTGACAATAAGTTAACATATGAAAAAGTAATGGAAGAAAGTTATAAATTATACTTAAATAACCACAAACATGTTTGGAAAGAATTTATCAACATCCTACTCAATTCAAACTCCACTCCTGTAATTTTTCATTGTTCAGCTGGTAAAGATAGAACAGGAATAGCAAGTTATATTATTCAAAGATTATTAAATAATTCTATCGAACTAATTTATGAAAACTATTTACTTTCTAATGAATTATTGTCCTCAACAGCCGCCACAGCTGAACAGACAACTTCTTCAAAAAGAGGTGATCTTATGATTACTCGAGTAATGCTTGAAACCTTAGGAAAGGTTCAAAAATCTTACTTAAATTCAGCTATTAATGAAATAGAAGAAAAATATCAAACTTTAGAAAGTTACATTTTTAATGAATTGGGTTTCAATCAAAGTGACATTATAAAATTAAATAAACTTTACTGTAATAAATAGGTAAAAAAATGTTTTTACAAAATGCTATATCCAAAAGAATTGATAACCAAAATCCAGTAAAAGTTGCTTTAATTGGTGCCGGCAAGTTTGGTTCTATGTTTTTAAGCCAAGTACCTAGTACTAACGGCATAGAAGTATCTGTAATTGCCGATCTGAAACCTGAAAATGCCATTAAAGCATGTAAAAATGTAGGTTGGAGTGACGATTTAATTAACAAAACTAAGTTTGTTGGCCAAGGTATTGAAGCAATAAGACTAGATGAAGTAGAGGTAGTTGTTGAGTCAACCGGGTTCCCATCTGCAGGTATTGAACATGCAAGACAAGCCTTTCAACATGGCAAGCATATTATTATGGTTAATGTTGAAGCAGATGTTTTAGCTGGTGCTGCTTTAGTTAAAGAAGCTAAGTCTGCGGGTGTCGTGTATTCTATGGCATATGGTGATCAACCTGCACTCACTGCGGAAATAGTTGAATGGGCAAGAGCTTCTGGTTTTCATGTAACTAGTGCTGGAAAAGGTACTAGATACCAACCTATCTATCATAAATCCACACCTAGTACTGTTTGGGACTACTATGGATTAACACATGAAGAGGCTCAAAAAGCTGGAATGAACCCGAAAATGTTTAATTCATTTTTAGATGGTACCAAATCTGCCCTAGAAATGGCTGCCATAGCTAATGCCTGTCAATTAGAAGTTCCAACAAATGGATTGTTATTTCCCCCTTGTGGAATGGATGACCTTGCTGAAATTTTAAAACCAAGAAATTTTGGTGGACTGTTAGAAAAAAATGGACAGGTTGAAGTTGTTTCCTCACTAGAGAGAGATGGTCGTCCAGTATTTAAAGATTTGAGATGGGGAGTTTTTGCAGTACTTCAAGCGCCAAATGATTATGCAGCTTCTTGTTTTAAACAGTATGGTATGAATACAGATAATACAGGTCAATTTTCAGCTATGTACAAACCGTTTCATCTCATAGGTATGGAACTTAATATATCTATCTTTTCAGCTGCTTTATTAAATCAAGCTACTGGACAAACACAAACATTTACTGGAGACGTTGTTGCTACGACTAAAAGAAACCTAAAAAAGGGTGAAATACTTGACGGGGAAGGAGGAGAAACTGTATGGGGAAAACTTGTACCATCCAAAACATCATTATCTATAGGAGCCCTTCCTATAGGTCTAGCTCATGGTATAAAACTTAAAAATGATATTAAAGAAAATGAAATAATGAAATGGACCGACGTTGATTTTGCGTCCAATGATCCAGCGATTTCATATAGAAAATCTATGGAAAATGATTTTAAATTTTTATTGGACTAATCGGCCCTTTATCTAAACGCCAAACAAATCCTGAACCGCCCTCTTTTGGAAAAAAATCCTTTAATAAAGGATCATGACCTGGAACAACTAAATTTACGTCAGATGCTAAGTTTTTAATTAATTTAAAACCATTAAGCATATCCTCTAGATCAACAACGATTGGAAAAGGTTTACCGGTAAGAAAATTTTCATAAAAATGTGTGGCGTCTGATGCTAAACACATATAACCACTTTCTGTTTTCACTCTAACTGACTGCAATCCTCTGGAATGGCCTCCAATCAAATGAACAGTAACTCCTGGTTGAATTCCTCCTACACCATTATAAAAAACAACTCTTCCTGAATATAAGTTTTTAACCATTTGACAAACATGCTCACCAGTAAAAGGCATTTTAATAGTCTCATGACACATACAAGGCCCAGTAGCGTAAGCCATTTCAATTTCTTGCATATGAAATTTTGCATTGGGGAATTCCATTAATCCTCCTGCATGATCATAGTGAAGGTGAGTTATTATCACATCAGTAACCTCTGACGCATCAATATTTAAAGCTTTAAGAGCTTCCGATGGAGATCTTTGGATTGGTCTGTTTCTTCTTTTGGCTTCGTCATAATCGTATCCTGTATCAACAACAATTATACTTTTACCTGACTTTAAGACCCATATAAAATAGTCTATAGTATGTGCTTCATTTGAGTGATCGTCAAAAATAAAACTCTCTTTTCTAGTTCTATCAGACCTTTCAGCATACTTTAATGCATAGACTTCCCATGTTTTCTCTAGAGCTGTTTCCATATAAAACCCCTAACTATTAGTTTTTAACTTCCTCTAGTCTATCAGTTGCAGGAGGTGGCGTTGGACTGATATCAGAAATTAATTTATACGTTTCTAAATCTAATTTTATATCAACTGAATTTAGAGATGGTTGTAATTGACTTAAGTTTTTAGCACTTATTATTGGAGCTGTAATTACATCATTATGTGAGACCCATGCCACTGCTAATGAAATGGGATCTTGATTAATACTTCTTGCAAGTATTTGAAGTTTACCAGCTGCCTCAAACATCCAGTTTTGACCATACCTTAACTTATATTTAGCATTATCATGTAATCTACCAGAACTATTTTTATTTAATATATTGTTCTCTAGTTCATATTTTCCAGTCAAAAGCCCACCACCTAAAGGACTGTAACTAATAACACCAATATTTTCTGACTGAGCCATTGGAAGTATCTCAACTTCAGCCTGTCTTTTGACAAGGTTATACATAGGTTGAAGTATGTCTATATTTGGAAACCCATTTTTTTCTGCTACTAACTTGGCTTTCATTACTTGCCATGCAGAAAAATTTGAAACACCTAGTTGAAAAAACTTTTTCTCTTCTTTTAACTCTCTTAGAGTTTCAAAAGTTTCTTCTAAAGGGATGTCTTCGTCCCAATGATGTAAGAAAAAGATATCAACATAATCTTGTTCAAGCCTTTTTAAACTCTCCTCTAATTGCAACCTTATATTCTTGCCACTTGATCCACCAACTGAGCCAGCCTTTGTAACTAAGATAATATTTTCTCTATCTTCTTTTATTAATTTACCAAGAATTAATTCAGATTTACCACTAGTATATACGTATGCGGTATCAAAGAAATTTATCCCATTATTTCTGCAAGCTTCATACATTTCATGGCTATCTCTTTCGTTGGCTCCATCACCAAACTGCATTGTTCCAAAACAGAGAGATGAACTTTCTAAATTATTTGGACCATATTTTCTAATAATTTTCATAAATCAATCCTTTCACTCCTTAAATTTTTTCATCCAACCTAAACCTTCGTCGGTGGTTGTCTTTGGTTTATATTCTGCCCCAATTATGCTTTTGTATCCAATTTTATATATTTCTGGAATTATATAGTTGAAATCAAGCTCACCTCTATCTGGTTCAGATCGATCTTGTACTGATGCAATTTGAACATGTCCGATATATGGTAAATGTTCTCTAAATCTCTCCAGCACATTTCCTTGATTTATTTGTATATGATAAAAATCAAACATAATTTTAACAGAATCAGAACCCACAAGTTCACAAATTTCTTTTGCCTGCTCTACCTTTGTTAAAAAATAACCAGGATTATCTTTCAAATTTAAGGGCTCTATTACTAAACCTATATCACTATCTTCAATCAATTCCTTTGCAAACTTTAAATTATCAATAAATGTCACTAAAGATCTAGTTGATAAATCCGCAATGCCAGCCATAGCGTGGATATTTTTTGATTTTACAATCTTTGCATACTCAAATGCTTGAATTATTGCTTCCCTAGCCTCTTTGATTTTTGATGGTACAGCCAGCAAACCATTATCACCATTTTCGATATTTCCTTTAATAGTATTTATACCCATTACAGGAAGATTTACTTCATCAAGTGCTTTTTTTACGTCCACTGCGTCATGTTTATATGGAAACTGAAATTCTACTGCATCAAAGCCATTTTCTTTAGCCTTATAAATTGCTTCAATCTGTGAAAATTCAGTCCATAGTAAACCTAAATTAGCAGAAAATTTATACATATTTTTAATCCCAATCTATATTGAATTTATTTACAACTGAACGAATTTGATTTTCATTTAATTCGATCGGCTTAGCACCTTTAAGAATTAGAGCTAGCTTTGCAGTAGCTTCTAATTCTTCAATAGCATTTACAGAAGATTCTAAATCTTTACCTGAAACAACTGGTCCATGATTTGCTAAAAGCACTGCAGACCTCTTGCCAGCTAAACCTTTTATAGCTTCACCCATGGCAGGGTCACCTGGAACGAAAAAAGGTAAAAGTTTTACTTTTCCTAATAACATTATTGAATAAGGAGTATAAGGTGGCAAAACGCTATCTTCATTAATATCTGGTAACATAGAAAGCGCAACAGAGTGAGTGGAATGCAGGTGAACTACTGCTCCTGACTTCATACCTCTTGTTTCATAAAAAGCTTGATGCAAAGGCAATTCTTTAGTCGGAGTTGAAGAACCTAACAATTCTCCATTTTTAGTAACTTTTACAATTTGATTTGGATCAAGCCTGCCAAAAGACGATCCTGAAGGAGTGACAAGGATATCATCATTATTTAAACGAACAGAAATATTACCTGTAGATCCATGAGTGAGACCTCTATTAAACATAGAAGATGCAAACATACATATTTGTTCTCTTAATTTACTTTCATTCATTTTATAAACATAGCCTAAATCAGTAAATTTTAGTATCCAAAAAATTGAAACAATAAAGCTATTGATATTCCTATAACAGTGTGACTCCAAATAGCTGATGAACATGCAAGTAATGGAGAAGGTGTTTTAATAGCAAGAAAACCTTTTCCAAGAATAGGCATAAAGAAAAACCAAGGAACTACCACGCTAGCTAGGCCAAACTTGATACCGTCAAAAAATGAAGCTATAAAAATTTGTTGTTTAATTAACATAAAAAAAGCTCCGGAATACATGATAGCAACGCCGTAATGAACCAGCCAACCAATTGACAACTCATTTTTAATTACAGCTTCATTATCTATATTCGGACTATAAATCTTACCTTTTGAAATTAATAAAACAAACCATCTACCAACAACAGACCAATCAGAAGGATTTATTCCAAAAAGAAGTTTTAAAATCCTTTGCCATAGGTCCATAGCAAAACAGGACAGAATACCGATAATAATAATATGAAATAATTCCATAAATCTATCCTTTAAAGATTTAATTTTTTCTAGTAATTAGCTAGTTAACAATATAAAACTTAATATGAAAAAATCTATTTTAAATTATATTTTTTGAAAACTATAATATTAATTAAACCTAAAGGAGAATAATTCATGGCTGATTTTAATGGGCAAACTGCAGTTATTACTGGTGGAGCACAAGGTATTGGCCTTGCAACTGCAAAGAGATTTATTGAAGATGGTTGTGAGGTAATGATTTGGGACATGGACGAAAAAATGGGTTTAGAAGCAGCAAAGGAGTTAAATTGTCATTTCCTTAAAATGGACCAAACTGACAATGAGTTAGTTGCAGAAACCACAGAAAAAACAATTAATATAATGAAAAAAATTGATATTTTGGTTTGCAGTGCTGGAATAGCTGGACCAACTTTTTCAACATGGGACTATCCTGTTGAAGAATGGTCTAAGGTATTTAATGTAAATGTAAATGGTGTTTTTTATTGTAATAAACATGTAGTTAAGACAATGCGTGAAAACGGTTATGGTAGAATAATTAATATTGCATCTATTGCTGGCAAAGAAGGCAATCCAAATGCATCTGCATATTCTGCATCTAAAGCAGCGGTTATAGCCTTAACTAAATCACTTGGTAAAGAAACAGCAGACCATGATATAGCCGTTAACTGTATAACCCCTGCAACAGCTAAAACCAGAATTCTAGATCAAGTCTCTCAAGAATTTATAGATTATATGATTTCAAAAATACCGAGAAACCGGTTTGTCAAAGTAGAAGAAATTGCATCTTTAATTACATTTTTAGCAAGCAAAGAAAATAGTTTTACTACTGCTGGTGTTTTTGATATTTCCGGCGGTAGGGCGACATATTAATTTGGTGAGGATTTTCAGGAGATCCTCTGCACCTTAATCCAAAAGCTAATGATAAGGGGGAAAATCATTAACAACATTAAATAAAGTAGGAGTTTATTTAATAAATATATGTTAATTTATTTAAAGAATAGATGCATTATGTGCTGACGTACATACAATCATAATCCTATTTTTGATAAAACATTAATCACTTAATTTTGCAATTATAACATTTTGTATAAAAATTAATCATTTTAAATGTCAGTATTGAGTTCCATTATTCCTGAAAGTATTACTACTGCAAATAAAGCAAGTCCCATTCCTCTGTTTACCCAAATTTGCTTTTTAGATGCTAAAGACCATTTTTTTAAACTTATACCTAACCATAACCAGAATATGTGTATAGGTATCCAAATTGAGTTTACTATTAAAAACTTAGTTAGGATTTCTAGATTATATGAAGTCATCCCTAAAGATAGAACAACAAACAAATGACCTTGAACAACATATGCTTTTGGATTTACAAATTGTAAAAAAATTCCTTCATATAACTTTGGTGCTTTTGAAGTCTCTTTAAACCCTGTTTTATTATCTGAAGTAGCTATCCTCCAAGATAGAAACGATAAATATGATAATGACAAAAAGAGAAAAGTTAATTCAACACCATCAATCTCAAATAAAAATTGTTTAAAACCTAAAACAACAAGTAACGCAACTCCATTGGTGCCAAAAAACAAACCAATAAGATACATGATCCCTACTCTCCATCCAAAACCTGCACCAACTCCAGCTAAGGAAAGAACACCTGGACCAGGCGTAACCATCATTAAAAAACTAACAATTATATAAGCTACCATGAGAATATATAGAGAAGATCTCTATACCTTTAGATTAATTTAGTGAAAAAGATTAATTATACTAACAACTATATAATGACAATATTATAAGAAAAGCTTCCCTGGATTCATTATTTTATTTGGATCAAAGGCATTTTTAACTTTCTTCATAACATCAACTGCATTTCCAAGTTCTTTTAACATATATTTTCTTTTACCCTGACCAATACCATGTTCACCAGTACAGGTGCCATCCATTCTTATAGCCCTTTCGGAAATTCTTATTAAAAAATTATCTAACTTGTCTAACTCAACCTGACTATTTTTATCTATTAATAGTGCAACATGAAAATTTCCGTCTCCTGCATGACTTACAATAGGGCCAATTAATTCATTTTCTTCCATATCTTCTATTGTTTCTGTAATACAATCAGATAATTTAGATATGGGAACACATACATCAGTAGAGTAAATATCTGCATCTGGCCTAACAGCTTTACAGGACCAATAAGCATCATGTCGTGCTTTCCACAACTTGTTTCTTTCCTCATTATTAGACGTCCATTCAAAGTCATTACCTCCGAAATCTGATGCTATTTCACCAAAGAATTCTGACTGTTCTTTTACTGATGCCTCACTTCCATGAAATTCTAACAACAACAAAGGAGCTTCTGGTAGATCTGTTTTAGAATAACTATTTACAGCTTTGACTTGAGCAATATCAAGGAACTCAATTCTAGCTACTGGAATTCCTGCTTGTACAGTCATTATAACAGCATCAGTAGCATCTTTTACAGATGGGAAACTTACCCTACCACCAGCTATAACCTCTGGAATACCATAAAGTTTCAAAGTAATTTCCGTTGTAATACCCAATGTGCCTTCAGAACCAACCATTAAACGAGTTAAATCATATCCAGCTGAGCTTTTTCTTGCTTTATTAGCTGTTTTTATTATTTGACCGTCAGGCGTAACCACTTCAAGAGCAATAACATTATCTTTCATAGTCCCATATCTTACTGCATTTGTTCCAGATGCACGAGTGGCTGTCATACCTCCAATTGAAGCATTAGCTCCTGGATCAATAGGGAAAAACAAACCTGTGTCTCTTAAATGAGTATTCAATTGTTCTCTAGTTACTCCAGGTTGAACGACTACCAAAAGATCTTCTTGATAAACATTTAAAATTTTATTCATATTATTCATATCAATTGAAATGCCTCCATATGGAGCATTTACATGACCTTCAAATGATGAACCCACACCAAAAGGTATTATTGGGCATTTGTATTCACTACAAATTTTTACAACTTTTTGAACATCTTCCTTTGTTTCGGCAAAAACAACCCCATCAGGCAATTCAGGTTCATGAATAGTCATTGTGTGTGTATGTTGCTCAAGTATACTTTTACTACTTGAAAATTGTTGACCGAATTCATCCTTAATTTTTTTAACGCAAAGCTGAATGCTTTCTTTATTATAATCGCTTGCTAACCATGTTGAAACGTTACCATCCATATTTACAACCCTTTTTTCTAAGATCCATAATTTCTTTTTTTATAAAATTTTACCCGGATTCA
>TARA_B110001450_G_scaffold164225_1_pt1 | contig 12996 bp, 11 predicted proteins | sample TARA_B110001450 | Tara Oceans TARA_B110001450 (sample SAMEA4396538) | marine metagenome | biome: Polar Biome; feature: [SRF] surface water layer (ENVO:00010504); material: water (ENVO:00002006), including particulate matter (ENVO:01000060) such as... | depth 5 m | reverse complement strand
CTTGGGTGGGGGTGAGGCGATCAAATAGATCTGTTCCAGATAAGCTCGAATAAATATAAGTCGTAAAGCATTTTAGATAAGCTATAAAATTACTTAATTAGGTAAATAATCATCATATTGCGGCACAAAGTAAAATCTGTAATATCTATTAAATTGGTGTAAGATTTTGATTGAATAATGACCGACAGGATTCCCTTGCTTTGAACAAAGAAACTACAGATACAAAGCAGTTGAAGGTAAAGAATTCTATGCTTCTCAAAGAGATGGAAGACTTTTGTGAGAGGGTAGGCATTGCTGAGTCAACCTTTGGACGACTGGCGGTCAACGATGGAAAATTTATTAATCGCGCTCGTAGTGGCAGTAAGATCGGTGAGAAAATGGTTGCCCGGAGCCGTCAATTCATAGCTGATGTGAGATCTGGTAAGCGCAGTGTTGAGGGCCGTGATCGCCGCCGGGTTGGTATTGCTAAAAAAGAAATGTTGGCGCAAATAAGCTCGCAGGAAACAACTGCGGGTGTTGTTCAGGCCGTGGAGCAGAATGAACAGCGCCAGAGTCATCTGGTGTTTTATAATAGCTGTAATGAAAAATGGCAAATAGCCGAACGTGCTTATAAAACCATTGATGACCTCCCTGTTTCTCCCCCAGCTTTCAGGTTGTTCGAGGGTAACCTGGGAGAAGGGACTACCTTGGCTAGACTTTTGAGGGCCCTTCACCACAAGCATCCTACGGTGCCATTTCTAATTGTTGCCAAAGAGCGGGGGCTAGATGATTTGCGTAACAGCCTCGGAAAGATGGCCGATCGATTTCTAGAGCACCCATTGACAGTGTTAGTAATTACCAACATGGATTTCGAAGAGGCGGCGACACTGACAGCTGGATCAGTTAAACGCGCTACGGCAATGAATTGGAACACCGTCTCATTGGAGGGCAATACAGCGTATGACTTTCAGAAACAGATCAGTGATCTCCAACAGCATTTTGGCAAGGATTGGTTAGTCAAGTCGCGGAGGGACGGGGAGCCGCGACATCAACGTCCGAATGTGTTGGTTTTATACAGAAAGGATCACGAGTTCCTGCTCCATAATATTGTTCCTCAACCAGGGTCTTTTGATGCGCGGTATGACTTTATTCTTGCTTCGCATTTGTACAGGCATGACCGATCAATATCATTCAAAATTGACAAGGTTTTGTTGCCTCTGGTCAAATGTCTGGCCCCTAGTGGTCGAATGATGGTCGTACAGTCTTATGGAAACGACCCTGCGCATGAAATAGCACGACAGTTCTGGAGTGAAGACGACCTGCCTTCTGTTGGGCGACAAAAACTGATTGCAGAATTAAAGCGCGCAATAGGTAATGACAGACTGCAGTATAAGTTCACAGGTGCGACCGACAAGACATCGCTATTTCGATATGATATGCATACTCTTCCGATCGATATAAATCAGCAGGCAGATATATCGATATTATTAGCTGCCTGGAGTAACGCTGTCTTCGTTTCGCAGGTCCCCAGAGACAAAGTTGATGCATTGGTAAATTCCAAAGAGGATTACTTGCAGGCCAGCGCCAATATAATAAAAAAACATGCAGGCCTGTGGTTTATTAATGAGTCTTTTGTAATTAAGAGAGACCATTAATTATTTGACGTAGTTATGCTCACTCGGTAGCGATAGCTTGCAAAGCGCCGTAATCCGCAGCCACTATGATAGCCAGGGTGGTTGATGGCCTAAATATAGTGTTCTACATCGCCTGCCGGGCCAACGGTATAGCGCGGAAGCGGTCGGTTTGACCAGCGATCTGCTTCAGTTGATAGTATTTGAATACGGTGAGTCAAATTGCGTTGTAAGGTACCATCTTCAATGCAGACGGCTAGGGATTCAGGTGATGTAGTGGTGTAGCGTAATTGATCTGCGCAGCAAAATACCATGGTACCTCTGGGAAGAGCTTCGCGGTTACCACTTATTTGCTCCATAATATCTGAAGGTTCCTGCAGTTCATTAATCGCTTGATTGCCACATACCTTAGGGTTGGCAGCCCGGCCGTTATAGGTAGTAAGCTCAAGGGTGGATAGATGTTTAGATAAATTGATAAATCGCCAGGCGCTTCTAGACACCAGCATTTGTGCTGACCCGAGAGAATGGCCGCTGGAGTTTATTATTATGCCGGTACTAAATAACACTCCACCGCCTGCAGCCACTAATACATAACAGGGTGTAGCTTCAAAAGGTTCATTGGTGAGTTGTATTTCCACCTGGCTGGAAAGCTGATTACTTGGCACCAGTTGCGTGGTATTACCAGTATGAATGGCTACTCGGTCAATAATAATGTCTGGGGTCGTTATATTATTGCTAGGACCTGCAATATGCGGCCTATAGAGATAAAAAGACATATGTGCTATTCCTGTTTATTTTATGCATCGCTGTGTGTGAGCTTCTCATTAGCTAGGCTGCCAGGCGATCATGTGAATTTCACCCATTTCACGGTTCATTTTCTTCCAAGTCTCTCCACCATCTTGGCTGCGGAAGATTTGCCCAAAAAGCGTAGCGACGAAGATAATGCTGGGGTCGGCAGGATTAGTGCCTATAGACCAAATAGTGGTGTTGACCGGCTCAGGTATAGGTGACTTTTTCCAACTCTCACCATTATTATGACTGATTAACAGAATGCCTGTTTCCCCAGAGGGGCGGTCAGCGACTGAAGCGAAGATAACACCGCTGTCATCAGCACGCTCTTTAACACCACGAAAATATGGCCACGGGGCTTCGGGAACAGGTGAATGATCCCAACTTTGACCATTGTCGAAGCTCTTATGCAAGCCTGCTTCGGAGGAGCAGAGGATCGTGCGACCGTTATTACCATCAATAAATACTAAATCGTGAGTATCACAATCTAAGAGCCCGTCGTTAAGTACTTCCCAGGTTCTCCCGCGATCCTGGGAGCGAAATATCCCATCTATTTCAATCGTTAGCCAAATAGTATTGTAGTCGAGAGGGTCAAAGTGAATCGATGTAACCCGAGGCGTATTTATAAACCAACACTCGGTACTTGCGTCTAGATTGCTCCGAGTCCAGCTAAGACCGTTGTCTTCAGAAATGAAAATTTCTGCAGGTCGTGTACCGCAAACAATAAAATTTGGGTCGTCAGGGGCTTGCTCAATATGCAGAATTTGAAGGTTGTCCATGGGAGAAGGAATGTAATTGAATCGATTCGAGTTTTTGGTCCAGCGGTAAAGCCCTTGATCTGTCCCTACTAATAGCTCGCCCGGGCGTTTGGGATGGGTGGTAATTGACCAGCATCTCGCCTCATTATACATTCCGCCAGTGGGGGTGAGCAGGCGCTTCCAGCTTTCGCCTTCATCTTCACTAAACCAAACAGACCGCATAGTGGCGGCATAAGCAGTGTATTTCATGCGATTACTCCAGTAGGAATTGTCTGAGGCAGTTGGATCTCCCTATTATTGCCTAATAAAAAATCATCGTCTAGTGGGATTATTGGTTTGCGAGGTTATTATGTTAGAAATAATAATCGACCCATTGCCGAAATTGGATGCAAAGTATTGTTTAAAAGTTGCCACTGAGGAGGCAGGCAATTATCAAAGTGATATCTAGCCAATATTTAACTTAATTTATCAAATTAAAATGAGGTCTAAGGGTTAAAAGTGCAGCATTTATCGGGTCGGCTAATAAAATAAGTTTTAGTCGTGCTATCGGTCGCAAGGAATCCCGATTTGTTCTATGACATGCAATTAGCAGTTATAGGTATATGAAATGATGATTCTAATCACTTAACTCTTTACCCCCTTGCTGAAAATAAACATATAATAAAAGTGGAATAAAATGCACTTTAGCTGAAAACTAACTAGGAGTAGTGTATGGCAATTGTAACAGTGACCTTACTCGAAGGTCGTAATCAGGAAGTTAAAGAGCGGGTAATTAAGGGCATTACTGACGTGCTTACTAAGGAACTTGATCCGAACCCCCAGCATATTCGAGTAATATTGAATGAGGTTAGCCGCGGTAATTACGGTGTTGGTGGTAAAAGTATTTTGTAATGTTGAGTACGGTCGGTATTCAAATAAATTTCGGCAAGCTGGCGATAGATTGAAGGAGACTATATCCCGCTGTTTTTAGCATCCGCAAGCCCTAGGAATCTATAAAACCACATAGCTCATTGATTCATGGAGAATAAGTTACGACGCCTACTGTATTTTCGGTTGTTTGCCCCAAGCGAATCAAGATATTTATTAAATAACCTCCTTGGGAAAATAGGCCATAAACATGCGAGTATTTGTCAAAAAGAGCCGAATCATCGGCGAAGGCGGCTAAATAAGACATCAGTTAGCATCCTAGTAACTATAATAGACTGGCTGGGGATTTAGACCGGCAGTCGATCCTTAATTTACGTTATCGAATGGCAGAGCACACCTGTCCCACTAAAACTATAAAGTTGCCGTTATTTTTTTAGTGGGATTTACTTTGTGGTAAATGTAGATTAGAGTCTTCCTTCCCTGCCGCGATCATAGTGAAGAGTCGGGGTTTTTAGGTTTAACTTTTTTGTTCAGCTTAATCATTGCTTAGGTGCTACGTTTGGCATTTTGGGCTGTAGCTGCGAATTAGTGAGTTCATGATATTAACCTATGAGAGAAGAATAAATGATTGATTTGAATCGAGTTAGGCAATCTATACCCCCTGTTCTAACCGGGTTGTTGAATGGTAATCCAGTAGATGACGATGGTGGTGAGCGCATAGCCGTTATTAATCCAGATAACGGTAGTGCAGTGCTGGAGTTGATTGAATCGAATATGGAGCAGGTAAATCAAGCGGTAGTTGCAGCGCGCGTCAGCTTTGACGGGGGCAGTTGGTCTAAAGCTTCGATTTCTTATCGCCAGAAGGTTTTATTTAAAGCAGCTGAGATGATTCGCAAAGATGCAGAAGTCATAGCAGCACAGGATAGTTTGTGCACTGGACTTCTCTATCATAAATCGACTCTCAGCCAAACGCGTTTTGCCTCAGCTGATTGGTTCGAGTTTTTTGCCAGCTCAATTGGTGTTTTTGGAGAAGAGTTGTTCAGGCATGTGGCTGGTGCAAAAACGTTGGTGTCTAGGGAGCCTGTTGGTGTCGCAGCTCTCTTCACTCCCTGGAATATTCCGGTAATGGGTGCATCATTGAAGTTGGCAGCGGCCCTTGCTATGGGAAACAGTTGCGTACTAAAACCCTCTGAACAAAGCCCTCTGGGAACTTACAGGTTGGTGCAATTACTTCATCATGCAGGTCTTCCTGAAGGAGTGATTCAGCTGGTAAATGGTCGCGGTGCAGTTACGGGCGCATCGCTTGCTTCGCATCCTGATGTCGATTTAATTTCATTTACTGGCGGCGAAGAGGCTGGCCGTATTATCGCGGGAGAGGCAGCCAAGCGATTTGCTAAAGTGACAATGGAGTTGGGGGGTAAGTCAGCCAATATTATATTTAACGATGCCAATTATGAACGTGCGCTCGATGGAGCTCTTGTATCGATTTTTGCTAATAATGGACAGGCTTGCCTAGCGGGATCACGAATTTTGTTGCAAAAGAAAATAGCCGATCGCTTTATTGCTGATTTTACAGATCGAGCCAAAAATATCCGTATTGGTCGCCCTTTTGATGAGGATGCCGAGCTAGGGCCGCTGTCATCTGTAGCCAATATGCAGCGGGTACTTTCTTACGCGGATATTGTTCGTGATGACGGAGGGGAAATTCTTGCGGGTGGTAACCGAGTTTATGGTTTTGAAGATGGCTGTTATGTCGAGCCAACGGTTGCATTGGCCAAAGATAATAGGGCGCGAGTTTGTCAGGAAGAATTATTTGGTCCCTTTGTAACTTTTCTGACATTCGAAACAGAGGAGGAGGCTATTGCTCTCGGTAATGACACACGTTTCGGTTTAGCTGGCTATGTTTGGACCGAGAATTTACAGCGAGCAATGCTTGTAGCGGACGGTTTGCAAAGCGGTTATGTGTTGGTTAATAGTGTTATGCAACGAGAAAAAAATGCGCCTTTTGGTGGCTTCGGCCATTCTGGTATCGACCGCGAAGGTGGGAAATCAAGTCTACGATTCTACAGTGAGAGCAAGGCGACTTTAATCGCTTGTGCGGATACGGATATCCCAAAAATGGGGCTGGCCTCGCAGAATGACCGCTAACAGACTAATACGTGGATAGTTAATATCGGGTATTAAAAATAGGAATAAAATATGCCTTTAATGGAAGGAAAAATTACCATCGTGACCGGAGCTGCGCAAGGTATCGGCGCGAGATTAGCTCTTGGTTTTTCTCTTGAGGGTGCCAAAATTATTGTTGCTGATATTCTGGATGGTAATGACGTTGTGGAGAAAATTAGAGCCCAAGGGGGAGAAGCCGAATTTATTCGTACTGACGTTACTGAAGAGGCATCTTGTGAGGCAATGGTAGCTCTTGCTCACAGTGCTTTCGGAGGTGTCGATGTTCTGGTCAACAATGCGGCACTGTTTGGAACTCTGCCATTGACGCCATTGGGTGACATTACATTACAGGATTGGGATCGGGTTTTACAGGTTAATACTCGCGGTGTTTGGCAGTGTGTAAAGGCTGTGATACCCAGCATGATAGAGCGCGGTGGGGGTTCCATTGTCAATGTCGCAACCAATCGAGTCTTTAAGGGGTTCCCCAATTTACTGCATTACGATGCTTCAAAAGGAGCGGTGCTATCCATGACTAAGGCCATGGCTGCCGAGTTGGGTGATAGTAATATCCGCGTGAATGCCGTCGCTCCTGGTTTGACCATGAGTGAAAATGTATTGGCAAAAGAAGACATTGGCGACCGTGTTCATTCGATTATTAATGGTCGTGCCCTTAAGCGAGAGCAGCAGCCTGAAGATTTAATCGGGCCAGTATTATTTTTAGCGAGCGAATTAAGCGCCTTTGTCAGCGGTCAATCATTAGTTGTTGATGGCGGCGGGATTATGCGGTGACTAGTACTAAGTTAATAAAATTTCAAAAAAGGAAATCAGATGAATCATAAGTTGCCATTGCAAAGTAAGATCGGCTATTCCATTGGGGCCTACGGCATGATGCTACCCTGGTTTATACAAAGTGTATTTATATTTTATTTTTATACGGACGTGCTGGGTATTACTCCAGAACAGGCGGGAACTATTTTTTTTATAGCTGTATTATGGGATGCAATAACCGATCCGATTGTAGGGGTGCTTGCCGACAGAACTCGAACTCGCTGGGGTAAATATAGACCTTATCTACTATTTGCTAGTGTGCCTCTGGCCCTTTCCCTGATAACCGTTTTTTTGAAGCCGGACTGGCCTATCGAGAAGCTATTTATTCTTGCACTCGTTAGTCATTTATTATTTAGACTTTGTTTCACACTAATTTATATTCCCTACACCTCGATGTTGGCAAAGATCTCACCAGATACGACGGAACGAAGTTCTGTAGCGGCATATAAATCCGTGGCCGTGTCATTTGGAACGCTCACGGTTTCGCTGTTTACGCTCAAATTAGTGGCTTATTTTGGTAGTGGTGATGAGTCAAAGGGTTTTTTGGTAACAGCAACATTGTTTGCCGTACTAATGGTGTGTTCGCTCTGGGCCTGCTTTTTGTTGACTACCGAGGTGTCGGAAAGTGAAGAGATTTTTGATAAAGAGCGCTATGACATCCTGTCGGCGGGTAAAATTCTGATAAAAAACGTACCATTTTTACTGGTGTTTTTTGGGGTGATTGCTTTCACGGGCTGCTACACTATCATGCTGAAGTCGATAGTGTACTTTTTCAAGTATAATTTGGCTGATGCTGAGAGCGCTCGATGGGGCCTGTCGGCAGCGTCACTTTCGGGTATCTTTGCAGTGCCGATATGGGCGATGATCACTAAGCGCACCAGTAAGCGTTTTGTATGGATCGCCGGATCTATTTTAGCTTCATCAGGCCTGCTTGTATTACATTTTAATCACGAAATAACGATTATTTGGGCCGTACTAAATATCTTTGTTATTGCCTGTGGCATTTCTGCCTTTCTTATGACGTTTTACGCAATGATTGCTGACACCATAGATTATGGTGAGTGGAAATACGGAGTCAGGATTGAAGCGTTATCTTTTAGTATTCTTTCTTTCGCCAACAAAACATCATTGGCGATTGGTGGTGGAAGTTTGGGTTTTATGATGGCTTCGGTAGGGTATATAGCGAATGCCGAGCAAAGCGTGGAAGCGCTTGAGGGGATTAAAACCATTCTTACTTTAGTTCCAGCTGCGGGCTTCTTAGTATCTGCCATTGTCATATACTTTTATCCCATTGATGCCAAATACCATCAGAAAATCCGAGATGATATTTTGGCAAGAAAAAACTTAGGCACCAGTTAAACATAGTATTCGATAGTTTATCTTTGAGTCTTTTTGGCTTTAATTTTCGAGGAGAATAAATACATGCAATTAAATGATCAGGAGCAAGACGTTCTTGACGGTAGCGAGGGTAGTGCTCGGGCCCATGCTATGTCTCTACTGGTGAAATATGGAATTGCCTTGGGTGCTGAAAAGCTGGTTGATACCAATAGTGTATGTGGTGGAGTGGTGGGTTCGTTACCCGGGCGTAGGGATGTTCTTCCGCCGGAAAAACGGGATAACATGGACGCTGTTTACTCTCTACTTAGCCTAGACAGTGATGTGACAATGCATATTCCACCCGTAAAAACTAACACCTATAAATTAATCGAGGCGATGGACCCTGATCATTATGACGTGCAGGGCGTGGCGGAATCGACACAACGTTTAGTCAAAGATACAGCTAAGTTCTGTTCTCGTATTGGCGTTCAGACCTGCAATACTTGTGCGCCATACTTGGTTGGCAATGTGCCAATTTTTGGCGAACATTGTGCATGGATGGAATCCTCAGCAGTTATTTATATCAACTCGGTGATAGGGGCTCGAAGTAATGTCGAAGGTGCGCATAGTGCAGCTGCTGCCTCATTAGTCGGAAAAATTCCTTACTGGGGTTATCACGTTCCTGAGAACCGTTTGGGAAGCCATCTAATAGAAGTTGATTGCTCTATTGAAACCAATCTTGATTGGGGGTTAATGGGTTACTGGGTTGGTGAAATGGTAAAAGAAAATGTTCCTGTGTTGAGTGGTATTAAAGGTATTCCAAATACTAATGATCTGAAACACTTTGGCGCCGCAGCAGGCAGTTCAGGTGGCGTTGAAATGTATCATCTAGCAGGCATTACCCCAGAAGCACCGACACTTAAAGCGGCCTTTGGTGGCCACAAGCCTAAAGAGACTATCCAATTTGGATTGGCGGAGCGACGTAAGGCCTATGATTATTTCAGCACCGGAAAGGATCTCAATATTGATTTTATTGTGTTGGGCTGTCCTCATTCGTCATTGGAGCAGATCAGGCAAGTGGCAGCTTTACTTGAAGATAAAAAACTTTCTCCAAATACTGCGTTATGGATGTTTACACCGAATGCATTGAAGACAGTGGCTACAAAAATGGGTTATACGAAAATATTTGAGCAGGCGGGCGCTTACATTATGAGTGATAGTTGCGCAGCACTGAGTAAAGTCGCTCCGGCAGGCGCAAAAGTTGCCGCGACTAATTCCTGTAAACAAGCCCATTATTTGCCCGCTACACTTGGTTTGGAGACATGGCTTGGTACGACTGAGCAATGTGTTCAAGCTGCTATTACGGGACGTTGGGAGGAAGGGTTGAAGTGAGTAAGATAATTCTGAAAGGACGATCTGTAGTGGCAGGCGTTGCGGAAGGTGAAGCTATCGTAACAAGAGAGACTATCTCGGGTTTTGGGGGAATCGACTCGGCTACAGGCATGATAACTGAGGTGCGTCATGAATTGAGAGGGCAGTCCTTTAAGGGCAAGATTCTTGTGTTCCCTGGAGCGAAAGGTTCTTCTGGGTGGGCTAGCCATTTTCAGACAACACGCCTAGCCGGGTCGGCGCCGAAAGCGATGATATTTAATATTATGACAACCAAAATGGCACTTGGGGCTGTAGTAACTCGGGTGCCTGCGGTAACTGATTTGGATCAGGATCCACTAGAAGTGATTGAGACCGGCGATTGGGTCAAGGTCGATGGGGATAAAGGAATTGTTGAGGTCATAAAGTCGAGTAACAATAACTAACGATAAATTACTTTTTAAGGATCTCTTGATCCAACATCATGTTTAGTAATCAAAAGTTTGCTTGCTACATGTCTGTGACTAAGCATTACATATTATTAGTTTGTTAAAACATAAAGAGAGATAAAATATGACTGAAAAATATGACGCTATTATTGTTGGTGGTGGCCATAATGGGCTTACTTGCGGCGCTTATTTAGCAAAGGCGGGTAAGCGAACTTTGATTTTAGAAAGTAAAGATATAGTGGGTGGCGCTGCAGTGACTGAGGAGTTTACTCCTGGCTACAGAGCGTCAACGTACTCCTTTATTATGGGGCATTTACACCCGAAAGTAATTAAGGAACTTGATCTTTATAAACATGGTCTAGAGTACTTTGAGGTGGATAACGTTATTAACCCCACTGACGATGACTGTATTGTTTTTTCCAAAGACCCAGTTAAAACTCAGCAACAGATTGCTCGTTTTTCGAAGAAGGATGCTGAGAATTATCCCAAATTCTTTGAAATGTTACAGTCAACTATTAAAATCTTGAGACAGATGCAACTTGAAACACCGATAAATCCATTTCGTAAAGATATTAAAAGTTTAATTAAGTCAGCAAGGTTTGCATGGCGCTATCGAAATTCAGAAAAAGAGATATACAATTTGATCAAGGCTCTATCCTTGAGTGCTCATGACTACGTAGATCGTTGGTTCGAGACAGATATTGTAAAAGCAAAGTTTATGTTTTGGGCAACAATAGGGGGTAATGTGGGCCCTTATTCTCCAGGGACAGCTTTTTATCTCGTTACTCATTTAGTTGGTGAAATGGGTATGAGATTTGCCAAGGGTGGAATGGGAACCATCTCTAATGCTATTGCCTCATCAGGTGAATCGCATGGTATGAAAATTAGAACTGGCGCCAAGGTAGAGAAAGTGCTGGTGCGGGATGATCGAGCCTATGGTGTGCAGTTACACAGCGGTGAAGAAATTCATGCCAAAATGGTTGTCTCTAATGTCAGCGCCAAGCTGACATTTGGCGGACTGGTGAACCGCGAGCATCTGCCGGAGGAATTTATGGAGCATATTGATAGCTTCAGATCGCGAGGCAAGAGTTTTAAACTACTCTGTGCTGTAAATGAATTACCGCAATATAAAAGCTTTTCTGCAGAAAAAACAGGTGTTGAATATCCGGCATATGCACATATTTGCCCAACACCAGAGTTTCTTGAGAAGGCCTATGATGATGCCAAATATGGTTGGTACTCGTCAGAACCTTTTCTCTCTCCCAACGTCCCTAGTTATTACGATAAGAGTTTAGCTCCGGCAGGAAAGCATGTTGTTATTATTCAAGGGGGTGTGACTCCCTACAGCTTAAAGGAAGCTACTTGGGAACAGGAAAGACCAAATCTGATGAAAAATATTTACTCAGTTATGGATCGGTTTGCACCTAATTTTTCGAGTTCTGTTATCGATTACAAGTTATTACTACCAAAAGATATCGAAGATGATATCGGTATGCCGGGAGGTAATACTCAACATGGAGAGCTGACACTGGATCAGTTATTTGTATTCCGCCCTGTAATTGGTTATGCAGATTATCGGACACCTCTACAGGGGTTATATCAGTGTGGCGCGTCAACCCACCCCGGTGGTGCTGTATCTGGAGTGAATGGCCATAATGCGGCACGTGAAATACTGAAAGATTTCCCTAGGTTTTAAATGAAATAAGCGTTACTGATGAAAATAATTTTTTCTCAGGGTATTAGTTAAATGTCCTGATGTACTAGTTTGCTCATAGTAATTTATTTATCACTAGGGGTAGATATTCCTTAGCGCCTAACCAGCCAGTTTACAGTCTAATGCTTTTCAGAGGTTTTAAGCGCACATTCTTGTACTGGGACATATCTAGGTGCCTGGCAATGGGAGGTCGATAAGTAAGTTCTCATTGGGATTACTACTCTAAACTTGGGCATCAAATCGGGCAGGCTGGACCTAGGACTGATCTTCCGGCAGGAATTTAATGATGTAACGAGTGCTGCATGCATGGTTTTTGTTGGCTGATTTCGTTGTTAAGGCCGATATTTAAAATGTGACCTATAATAAATCTTGTCCGAATCAATTGTACGCCATCTACTTAGGGGGCTTAGCTTTCGATTAGTATCTGTGTGACGGTAATAAGTACCAAGCATGAAGTCATCCACCTTTTTTCCCACTAGTTAATATATAACAAATATAATATAGTGTGGGATATATGCAGGAACACAAACCATAATTAACAGGACATTGATGATGATTCACAATTCACTTGAAGATAAGCTCCACCAGTTTGGTAATCCGGTTGAAATGCTCAGAAATGCCGAGGCTGGTCCTTACCAGTTTCCCATTAAGCCTGAGTTCACCAACTGGCGTGACGAACAGGAAGCCTGGCGTCAGTCAGCCGTTTTTTTTGATCAGTCATATCACATGACGGATCATTATATTGAGGGCCCAGATGTAAAGAAATTGGTGGAAAGCTTAGCAATTAATTCGATGGCGAATTTTCGTAAGGACGTTGCTAAACAACTAGTGGTTTGTAACTCTGATGGTTATATGATTGGTGATGCCATCATGTTCATCCTAGAAGACAATTTGATTAACATTGTTAACAAACCGATTTGTGGTAACTGGGTTCAGTTTCATGCGGAAACCCACGGTTTTGATGTGGAAATTAATAAAGACGACCGTAGTCTTGATAATAGTCAGCCGAGAAAGGGTTATCGCTTCGAAGTCCAGGGCCCTAATGCTTGGTCAATACTTGAAAAACTTAACGGCGGTCCTATTTCTGATATCAAGTTCTTTAATATGGGCGAGATAAATATTGCTGGTCG
>TARA_B110001450_G_scaffold6585_1_pt1 | contig 12997 bp, 10 predicted proteins | sample TARA_B110001450 | Tara Oceans TARA_B110001450 (sample SAMEA4396538) | marine metagenome | biome: Polar Biome; feature: [SRF] surface water layer (ENVO:00010504); material: water (ENVO:00002006), including particulate matter (ENVO:01000060) such as... | depth 5 m | reverse complement strand
GCTATGGATAAAGAAATTTCAAAAAAAATTTTTATAAAAAATAAAATTTTAACACCAAAATATATTAAATTTAATTATAAAAAAAATAATGATAAAATTATCCAAATTATAAATAAAAAATTAAAATTTCCTGTTGTAATTAAGCCTATTAATGAAGGATCTAGTGTAGATGTGTTTATATGTAATAAAAATAATATTACCAAAAATTTAAAAAAATTAAGATTGTATAATGAAATCTTAATTGAAGAATTTATACCAGGAAGAGAAATTCAAGTTGCTATTATGGGCAAAAAAAAACTTGGTGCAATTGAATTGAAACCTAAAAGAAAATTTTACGACTATGAAGCAAAATATAATTCAAAAGCAAAAACAAAACACATAATACCAACAAATTTAGACAAAAAAGATTTGAAAAAAATTTTAGATATTTCTTCTAAGGCTCACAAAATTATTGGTTGTAAGGGTGTCACAAGATCAGACTTTAAATTTTATAAAGGAAAATTTTTTTTATTAGAAATTAATACTCAACCCGGAATGACAAAACTTTCATTAGTTCCAGAAATTGCTTTATACGCAGGCATTAGTTTTATAAAATTAATTGAATGGATTATAAAAGATGCATCAATTAATAGATAAAAAATATAAAATATTAATCTATGTTATTCTTTTATTTACACTAAGTACTGTCAGTGGAAAATTCGGTCAAAATAAAAGTTATTTTTCCTCAGTTATAGGAGTAGATGTCAAAGGGCTTTCTAGTAATGAAAATTTACTAATTTCAAGGAAAATAAAAAATCTTTTGTATAAAAATATATTTAAAATTAAAAAAGAAGAATTAAAAAAAATTATTGATAAACATAATATTATAGAAGAGTACAATATTAAAAAAATATATCCTTCATCAATTCAAATAAATATAAAACCAACTCAATTTGTTGCTAAAATTTCTGATGCTCATCAATTGTTAGTTGGCACAAATGGAAAACTTATTAAAAATAAAACATACAATAAAGAATTACCATATATATTTGGTGAATTTAAAACTAAGGATTTTTTAGTTTTTAAAAAAGATATTGAACGCTCTAAATTCAATTTTTCAGAATTTAAAATGTTATACTTTTTCCCATTAGGTAGATGGGATATTTTAACATTTGATAATATCTTGATAAAATTACCGAAAGACAATCTACTGCAATCACTAAATTTAGCACATAAAATGATAAGCAATGATTATCTTAAAGATCAAAATCTAATTGATTTAAGAGTAAGTGATCAATTAATAATAAATTAATGAATAATAAAAATATTCAAACATACTTTGATTTTGGCAATTCAAAAATAAGAGCTGGAGTATTTGTTGGCGTTGACCAATTCTATAATGAAGGTAAATTCTCTCTAAATCATTTAAGCTTAAATGAACAAATCCACAATATAATTACGTCTCTTGAAAAAGAGTCAAATGAATACATCAATAACATAAACTTAATGATTGATAGTCAAAAAATGTTATCTATTGGTATTTCAATATCAAAAAAAACTGATGGGTCAATTTTAAAGCAAGAAGATGTTCAGTTTTTAATCCAAGAAGCAAAACAACAAATTTCAAAAAATTATAAAAAACTGAATATTGTTCATATTATTATAAATAATTATAAGATTAATGGTATTGATTATACAATTATACCAAACGAACCAAAATGTTTTTTGATATCTCTAGATATTATTTTTATCTGTTTTCCAAATGAAACAATTTTAAATTTTAAGAATATTTTTTTTAATTCTAATATTTTGATTAATCAAATTATTTGCTCCAGTTATGCGAAATCTGTGAATTATAAAAAAAATTTAAATTTAACTGGAAACACATCATTCATTGATATTGGATTCAGTAAAACGTCTATGATTTCCTTTCATAATGATAAACTTGTTTCTTTAGATACTTTACCAATTGGAGGAAATCATATCACCAAAGATATATCTAAAATTTTAACTGTTGATCTAGAAGAGTCTGAGGCTATAAAATTAGATACTATAAAGAACCAGGAAATTCAAAATAATGCTCATTATTCAAATGAGAAAATTCAGAAAATAATTTTAGCACGAATTGAGGAGATATTAGAATTAAGCATCAAATCCATAACATCAAATTCATTCAAATCTAGCTCCAGCTCGTTTAGAGTATTTTTAACAGGCAATGGCTCAAAAATATTAAATAATAGCTATAAAGAGAAAATTGCAATTTCAAAAGATTTAATTATTTTAGAAGATACTACAGATAATATTTGTAAATCAGGATTACAATTAGGAATGGGTTTAAATAAACAGGAGGTTGTAATAGTAGCAAAAAAACGAATAAAACAAGGATTTTTTGAAAAACTTTTTCATTTTTTTAATTAAAATAGTATTTTCTTGTAACATTTCTTGTTTTTCTTAATTTAACTACAGTCCTTATAAGTTCGTAATGTCAATTTTAAATCAAAAAACTATTAACAAAAGCATTAATCTTAAAGGTGTCGGCCTTCATAGCGGTTTAGAAGCAAACTTGACGATTAAACCAGCGGAACCAAATACTGGTATAATTTTTAAAAGAACGGATCTTAAAAGTGAAAATACAATAATACCAAATATTTTTAATGTAAGTAATGCTGCATTTTGCACAACTATATCAAATGAGAGTGGCGCCAGTGTATCAACAATAGAACATTTAATGGGAGCTTTATATGGAATGGGCATTGATAATGCGATAGTAGAAATTGATAATAAAGAAATACCAATTCTAGATGGTTCAGCGAAATTATTCGTAGAGGCAATTTCCAAAAATGGAATTAAAAGTAGCGATGCAGCTATAAAAATAATTAAAATTGAGAAAACAATAGAATTTCAAGATGGAAAAAAAACGATTTCCATTGAACCTACTAAGATTAGTTTAGATATTGATTTTGAACTAAAGTACGAAAATGATTTAATAGGCACCCAAAGAAATGTAGTAAAAGTTTTTGAGTCTGATTTAACAGAAATTTATAATTCGAGAACCTTCTGTCTTTTTGAAGACATCGATAAATTGAAAAAAATGGGATTAGCTAAAGGTGGAAGTCTAGACAATGCAATTGTGGTTAAAGATGATGAGATTTTAAACGAGAAAGGCCTTAGAAATGAAAAAGAATTTGTAAATCATAAAATTTTGGACTGTCTTGGCGACTTGTACTTGGCAGGCCACAAAATAATTGGAAAACTAACTTGTTCTCAAGGAGGTCATAAACTTACAAATCAACTTCTAAGAAAAGTTTTTTCAGATAATAGCAACTATTCTCTATTTGAAATCAAAGAAAAAAACCTTCCACATACGCTTTTAAACAGAAACCAGCTAAAATCTATAGCTTAAAACTATAAATTTTCAAAAAAATTTGCTAAAAATTATTATGAAGTTTTCACAAATAATAATTATATTATCTTTTTTAATTTTAAGTTCTTGTGGTGGCAAAGAAGAAGTAAGTGAAAATATCATTCAAACCGATAATATAGAATCTGAAATGATCAAGGCTTATAATGAGGGAGTTGAAGCTTTAGAAAAAGGGGATGTGACGTACGCTTCAAAAAAATTTAATGAAGTAGAAATTTTATTTCCACAATCAGAATGGGCACCAAGAGCATCATTAATGTCTGCTTATAGTTATTGGACACAACAATATTATAGTAACGCCATAGATGAACTTCAAAGATTTATAAAATTATATTCAAGTAATGAAAACTTAGATTATGCATACTATCTCTTGGCCATGTGTTATTATGATAGTATTATAGATGAAAAAAAAGATTTGTTACAACTTGTTAAATCTAAAAAATATTTTGAATTAATCAAAAATCAATATCCAAATACAGACTATGCCTTAGATGCAAGATATAAATTAGAATTAATCCAAGATCTTTTAGCTGCAAAAGAAATATATATTGCAAGACATTATATAAAGAAAGAGAAATGGATTGCAGCTATAAATAGATTAAAAAATATATTAAATAATTATGATACAACAATCTACATTGAGGAAGCACTTCATAGGTTAGTTGAAGTGCATTACATTATAGGCCTAGAAACAGAAGCAAAAAAATATGCAAAAACATTGGGTTATAACTATAAAACAAGTCAGTGGTACGAACAATCCTACAAAGTATTTGATGATAAATATGAATTAAGAAAAGTCAAAATTCAAAAAGATAAAAGAAAAAAATTAATAGGGAGAATAAAATCTTTCTTTTAAAAAATGCAAAATGAAGAAATTAAAAAAAATTACTTAAAAAAAATTAAAAGATTTAATGCTTACAATAAAAATTATTATGAAAAAAGCAAACCCTTAGTAAGTGACGCTGAGTTTGATGAACTAAAAATTGAAATTTTATATTTAGAAAACAAACATGATTTCTTAAAAAACTATAACTCTCCATCAAAAAGCGTTGGATTCAAACCATCAAAAAATTTTCAAAAAGTAAAACATAAAGTTTCAATGCTTTCACTTGGAAATGCTTTTAATAATGAAGATTTAAAAAATTTTGAAAAGAAAATTGTTAATTTTTTAAGTTTACAAAATACCAATATAATTGAATACAGTGCGGAACCAAAAATTGACGGTATATCTGCTTCGTTAATTTATATTAAGGGAAAATTAACCAAAGGTCTTTCCAGAGGAGATGGTACAGAGGGTGAAGATATTACTCAAAATTTAAAAACAATTGCCGACATACCACAAGAAATAAATAATAAAGATTTTCCGAATGAAATCGATATTAGGGGGGAAGTATTTATAGAAAATAATGATTTTAAAAGTATAAGCACAAAGTTTGCTAACCCAAGAAATGCAGCTTCTGGATCTTTAAGACAAAAAGACCCAAAGGTTACAGAAAAAATACCACTCAAATTTATTGCATATACCTATGGATATGCAGAAGAGATGACAATTAATAATCAAATAGATTTTTTAGAAAATTTAAAATTATGGGGCTTTAAAATAAATCCATTTAATAAAAAGATAACAAGTATTAAAGGTTTAATTTCAAATCATAAATATTTAGAAGAAAAAAGAAAAGAAATACCCTTTGATATTGATGGTGTTGTCTACAAAGTAAATAGTTTTGATTTACAAAAAAGGTTGGGTTTTGCAGCCAATGCTCCGAGATGGGCAATTGCCCATAAATTTTCTGCAAATAGATCTATTTCAGAAATTAAAAATATTGAAATTCAAATTGGTAGAACTGGAGCGCTAACTCCAGTAGCAAAAATAAAACCAGTTAATATTGGAGGAGTAATTGTGTCAAATGCAACACTTCATAATGAAGATGAAATTAAAAGAAAAGATATAAGAATTGGTGATATAGTAATAGTTGAAAGAGCTGGTGATGTGATACCACACGTAATATCTGTAGATTTAAAAAAAAGAAATAAAAATTCAAAAAAATTTATCTTTCCATTGAGTTGTCCCTCCTGTGGCAGCAAAACAATAAAAGATTATAATGAAGTAACAAAAAAACAAGATGCTGTAAGAAGATGTTCTAGTGAAGGATATGAATGCGAAAAAATTGCAATAGAAAAGATTAAACATTTTGTATCTAAGGATGCTTTTAATATAGATGGTTTTGGAAAAAAAATTGTGGAAAATTTTTGGGATTTAAAATTAATTAGATTTCCACAAGATATTTTTAATCTTAATTATAAAAATATAGAAAAACTAGAGGGTTGGGGAAAGCTATCAGTAAACAATTTAAAATTTTCAATAAATCAAAAAAAAAGGATCTCCCTTGAAAAATTTATTTTTTCGTTAGGTATTAGATATATAGGTCAAGAAAATGCAAAACTTATTGCTAAACATTTAAAAAAAACAAGCAGTTTTTTCCAATTATCCAATCAAAAAAATATTGAAAGTTTGTCTAATATAGATGGAATTGGTATTACCCAAATTCAATCTATCAAGAAATTTTTTTTGAATAAAACAAACATAAAGGTTTTATCCAAGTTAAATCAAAATCTTTTAATAGAAAATGTACAACAAAAAAATAATGATGGATTGTTAAAAAATAAAACTTTTATGATTACAGGCAAGTTAAATGGAGTTAGTAGAGCTGAAGCAAAATCATTAATTGAACAGAATTCAGGAAAAATAATTAGCAACGTTAATAAAAAACTTGATTATTTAATAGCAGGTGAAAAACCAACTACAAAAAAAATTAATATTGCTAATGAATTAAATATTAAGGTTATAGATCAAAAAGAATGGTTAGAAATGTTGAATAAGGTTGGCTAACCACTTTTTTTCACTTTTGTTAAGTGAGCCAGAATACTCTGAATAAATACTTAAATGATATTTAAATAGGTAGTCCTTTTCTATTTTTGATAATAAATTGTAATTTATTAAATCAGTTTCTAGTGGTGCTAGTGTTAAATTTTCAAAATATAATCTACGTTTTAATTTTTTAACATAAACTAGATTTTCAATTCTAATTCCAAAACTATTTTTTTTATAATATCCTGGTTCGTTGCTTAAAATCATTCCTTTTTCAATTTTAACTAAATTATATTTAGATATTGATTGTGGACCCTCATGAACATTTAAAAAAAAACCAACACCATGGCCTGTTCCATGAGCATAATCTAAACCCTCATTTTTTAAAAACTTTCTAGCCCTAATGTCTATTTTTTTTCCAGTGTTATCCCTGTTTAAATTTGTAAGCACAACAGCAATATGGCCTTTTAAAACATTGGTGTAGGCGTTTTTCAAGTTCTGTTTTTGTTTTGTGAAACACAGAGTTCTAGTAACATCAGTAGTTCCATAATGATATTGTCCACCTGAATCTAATAAAAAAATATCTTTTTTATTTATTATTTTAGTTGATTTCGGAGTAGCTCTATAATGAACAATAGCACCATTTGAACCAGAGCCTGCAATTGTATTAAAACTTGGAAATAAATAGTTATTATTTTTTTTTCTAAATTTTTCTAATTTAATTTGGGCGTCAACTTCAGTTATTTTTTTTTTATTTATTTTTTTAATCCAATAGATAAATCTTGTTAATGCTAAGCCATCTTCTTTGTGTGCATTAATCATGTGATTGATTTCAGATGAATTTTTAATAGATTTTAGTTTATATACTGGGTCTTTATTGTCTAAAATATTAAATTTTGATTTAATAATTTTTTCATTAAAAATTGAACATGTTTTTTTATCAATTATAAATTTTTTACCTTTAAGATTTTTAATAAGATTTGAAAAATCTTTAACTTCAATAATATCTTTTTTATTTAGCTTGTTTTTGTTTATAATTTTTTTTGTAGCTTTTTTTTTAGCAATTAAAAATAATCTCTTATTTTTATCAATAATTAATTTAGCGTCAGGTATTGGGCTATTAGGATTATCAAATCCTCTAATATTTAATATCCAAGCAACATTTTCTGGAGCACTAATAAATAAATAATCTGCTTTGTGCAAACTTAGAAAATTTATAACTTTAGAAATTTTTGATACATGATCCTCTCCTACAATTTTCTTGTTTAAAGAATAAAAAGGTTTTGTTTCTTTTTCTTTAAATTTAACTATTTGATCAACTAGATTCTTGTTTAGTGCAACAAGATTGTTTCCTGAAAAATAATTTTTTAAAATATTTGATGTGAATAACTTTGGGTCATAACCTAAATTTGCATTTTTAATCAATTTTTTTGGTAATTTCTTATGAATTTCTATAATTGTAAAATTTTTTCCAGACTCTTTTTGTGCTTGAATCGTATATCTGCCATCAACAAATAAATAGTTTTTTTTTTTTAAAATAACAGCAAGGCCAGCAGAACCGGAAAAATTAGTAATCTTTTTTAATCGATCATTTTTTGCATATTCAGAAAAAGTTTCATCATTTTTAGGTATTATATAACCATCAATTTTAAATTTTTCTAATTTTTTCTTTAAAATTCTTATTTTATTTTTAATCATTTGATTCTTTTTTGATATCTTATCCACCCTGGACTTTTTGTTCCTTCGTTAATTTCAAAGTCTTGATTAAATTCAAAATCACTATCATCATCCTTAGACTCATCAAAAAAAGAATTTTTTTCTAAAAATTTTTCAGGCAGCTCATCTATAAATCTTGATGCCATACTATCTATCCAGTTTCCTTGGTAAAACCTGTTCATTGAGAATGATATTTCGGCCTTCTTTTTTGCTCTGGTTATGCCGACATAAGCTAACCTTCTTTCTTCTTCAAGTCCTTTTTGACCTTTTTCTTCGATAGATTTTTGATGAGGAAAAAGACCTTCTTCCCATCCAGGTAAAAAGACAACATCAAATTCAAGACCTTTAGAACCATGCATTGTCATCATATTGACTTTTTCACCGTCCCAGTCTTGATCTATTGAAGTTGCTAATGCAACATGTTCTAAAAAGGCTTCCAAACTGTCAAATTCTTTCATGGCACTTAAAAGTTCTTTGATATTTTCTAATCTATTTTCATTTTCTAAGTCTTTTTTATTTTTGAGCATGGCTGAATACCCAGACTCATCTAAAATTAACTGTAATAGTTTTACATGATTAATTTTTTTAATGTTAATGTCATTTCTCCATTTATCCAATAGGTGTAAAAATGAGTTTAGACCAATCTTAGTTTTGGGTTTAATTAAATTTTTTTCAATTAGTTTTTTGGATGCAATTTCCAAGCATATAGATTCTTCTTTTGAAAATTCATGTATTGATTTTAAGGTAGTCATCCCAATTGACCTTTTTGGATTATTAATTATTCTATCAAAAGCTAGATCATCTTTTTGTTGATGAACCAGTCTTAAATAAGCAACACAATCTTTAATTTCTGCTCTTTCATAAAACTTTGTGCCACCTAAAATTCTATAAGGTAATCCAATTTTTAAAAATCGTTCTTCAAATTCTCTTGTTTGAAATATTGCTCTTACTAATATTGCAATGTTATTTAATGAGTATTTTTTTTTAAGTTTTTTTTCAATCTCATCAGATACTCCCTATTGCCTCATCTTTTCCATTTTTAAAACAATTAAGTTTTACAAGATCACCTTCTTCCATTGTTGTTCTTAAAGTTTTTCCAACCCTATTTTGATTGTTAGATATTAGATTGGATGCAACAGATAAAATATTTTGAGATGAACGATAATTTTCCTCTAATCTGATTATTTTAGAATTAATATAAACTTTATCAAATTCTAAAAAGTTTTTAATTTCTGCACCACGCCAACTATAAATTGATTGATCATCGTCTCCTACACAGCAAAGATTTTTATGTTTTATCGATAATAAATAAAGCCATCTACTTTGAATGTAATTTGTATCTTGATACTCATCTACAAGTATATATTTAAAATTGTTTGAATATATTTCTCTTATATCTAAATTTTTTTCTAAAATTTTTACAACATGTAAAATTAAATCACCAAAGTCACAAGCATTTAAATCTAATAATTTTTGTTGATAAATTTTATATAAAGGAAGTGTAGTTTTTTCGTAAATATCATTTTTGCTAATAATAACTTCACTTGGGTAAAAACCTTTATTTTTCCATCTATCGATAATTGATAATATATATTTAGGAGCCAATTGCTTTATATCTATATTTTCCCCCTTACAAATATTTTTAATTAATCTCACCTGGTCATCTGTATCAATAATTGTAAAATTAGATGTTAATCCAACAGCAGGTGCATGTTTTCTTAAAATTTTTGCACATATAGAATGAAATGTTCCAAGCCATTGCAAACCTGTAGCTTCAGAATTAAGCATTTTACTCACTCTATTTTGCATTTCTTTTGCAGCTTTATTTGTAAATGTTACAGATAATATTTGATTGGGAAATGCTTTTCGCTCTTTTATTATGTGAGCAATTCTGGAAGTTAAAACTTTAGTTTTGCCAGAGCCAGCCCCCGCAACTATTAGTAATGGACCATCAAGATACAAAACAGCTTCTTTTTGTGCTTTATTAAGATTTTTTAAATATTCAGAGTTTATCATTTGTAAAATTTCTTTATAAGCTAATAAAATTTAAAATTATTTATGAAAAAAATTGTTAAAAAATTTAATAACTTTGTTAATGAGACAATATTCAATGTTCAGAATAAAACAAATAATATTTTCAACAATCTATTTAGAAGGAAAAAAAATAACGAGTCTAAAATAAGCAATTTTAATAAATCTTTTATTATTATATTTAGCTCAATATTTCTTTATTTATTCTACCTATTAATACCTCTTTTATATGATAAAAATTGGGTACAAAATACCGTTGAAAAAAAACTTCTGAATGAATTCAAAATTAATCTAAGTTCTTCAGCAGATATTTCATATCTAATCCTGCCAGCTCCACATTTCTTAATCAAAGATTCTAAAATTTTAATAGATGATAATAAAAAACTTAAATCAATAGCAGAAATTAAAAAATTAAAAGTTTTTTTAAGCCAAAAAAACTTTTTTGATAAAGAAAAGATAGAACTTAAAAAAGTAGTAATTAATAATGCTAATTTTTTATTTTTAAGAAGCGATATTAAAAAAATTAATGAGTTTAGTAATAAAAAATTTTCCAATAAGAAGATTCAGATAAATAATAGTAAAATTTTTTTTAAAGATAATTTAAATCAAATAATCGCAATTACAAAATTGGATAAAGCAACACTATTTTTTGATGAAGACAAATTATTAAACTTATTTAAATTAAAAGGAGATATTTTTGCAATACCTTTTACTTTTGATTTTAAAATTTCTAACAAACCAACAAAAAATAAAGAAGTTAATATTAAAGCTAAAACTCTTAAATTAAATATTTTAAATAAGTCATTAAAAAATAAAAATAAGTCTACTAGTGGAACAAATATTATTTCATTTTTAAATTCTACAATAAATACTGAATATGAATCTAAAAATGAGTTAGTTATTTTTAAGTCAGAAAACTCAATGACAAAAAATTCTGAATATAGTTATAATGGAAAACTATCGATTAATCCATTTGATTTAGATTTAAATATTGATTTGGGAAATTATAAAATATTTCAATTATTTAATATCAATTCCATTTTTAATGAGTTTATAAAATCAGGAGCATTAATAAATGAAAATATAAGTATAAAAATTTCAGCAACTTCAAAAGCAAACTATCTGAATAAAATTTATCAAAATGCTAATATTAATTTTAATATTATTAATGGAAAAATAAATTTAGATAATTCAAAATTAATTAATGATAACATTGGTACTTTAAAATTAATTGATAGTAATTTATATATTGAAAATAATAAGTTAATGTTAAATTCAGATGTATCAATTGATATTAAGGATACAGATCGTTTATATTCTTTTTTAAATACACGTAAAAAATCAAGAAAAAATGTTAAGAATATTTTGCTTAATCTAGATTATGATTTCTTAAGCAACCAGATTAAGTTTAATTATGTTAAAGTGGATAATAATAAAGTAAGTGAGCAATTTCTAAGAATAATTGATGGTTTTAATGATAATAGTTTAAATAATTTAACTAAAAGTAGAAGATTAATTAACGAATTATTTAATATTTATGAAGGGTAGATCATTTTTTTAGGATCTACAATCTGATCATAGTTTTCTTCTTTAACTAGACCTGTTTTAAGAGCTTCATATTTAAGTGTAGTATTATTTTTTAAGGCAGTTTTTGCAATTTTTGCCGCATTGTCATATCCAATATGAGGAGCCAAAGCTGTAACTAACATTAAAGAATTATCTAAATGTTCTTTTATTCTTTTTTTATTAGCCTTAATTCCCTTTACACAATAAAGAGCAAAATTTTTTGTGCTATCAGCAATTAAATCTATGGATTGTAGTATATTGTGAGCGATCAAGGGTTTAAATACATTAAGTTCAAAGTGACCATGTGATCCTGCCAATGTAATGCCAGTATGGTTTCCAATTACTTTTACACAAACCATAGTTACAGCCTCACATTGTGTCGGATTAACTTTTCCAGGCATTATTGATGATCCAGGTTCATTCTCTGGAAGTATTAATTCTCCATAACCGGCTCTTGGTCCTGAACCTAAAAATCTTATGTCATTTGAAATTTTCATTAATGCCACTGCACATGTGTTTAATGTTCCTGAAAAATTTACAATAGAGTCATGAGCCGCCAGTTCTGCAAATTTATTTTCAGCAGGCTTAAATGGGATTTTCGTAAATTTTGCTATTTCTTTTACAATTTTATTATCAAAACCTTTTTTTGAGTTAATTCCAGTTCCTACAGCAGTTCCACCTTGTGCTAGGTAATAAATTTCCTTGATAGCATATTCAATTCTTTCAATACATTTTTTTAGCTGAACTTGATACCCTGAAAATTCTTGGCCAAGTGATAAAGGTGTAGCATCTTGCAAATGAGTTCTGCCAATTTTAACAATATTTTTAAATTCCATTGATTTTTTTTTCAGCTCTTTATCCAAGATTTTTAAATTAGGTAAAAGTTTTTTAATCGTTTCTTGAGCTACAGAAATGTGCATAGCTGTTGGAAAAACATCATTCGTAGATTGTGATTTATTTACATGATCATTTGGGTGCACAGGTTTTTTTGAGCCTTTTTTTCCACCTAGTATTTCAATTGCTCTATTAGCAATTACTTCATTAACATTCATATTTGTTTGAGTTCCAGAACCTGTTTGCCAAACTTTTAATGGAAAATTATCGTCTAGTTTTCCTTTAATTACCTCTTCAGAGGCTTTAAGTATTGAGTTAGCTATCTTTTTTTCAATTTGTTTTTCTTTAAAATGAACTATTGCAGCTGATCTTTTGATGATAGCGATAGATTTAATAATTGAAATATTTACTAAAATTTTTCCAATATTGAAAAATTTGTTGGATCTTTGCGTTGAGGCTCCCCAATATCTGTCATTTGGAACGTTAACGCTTCCAATGCTATCAAATTCTTTTCTAAATTTCATTGATTAATACATAATTAATAATTTATTATACTTATACATTAAATTTAAAAAACTTAC
>TARA_B110001450_G_scaffold35705_1_pt1 | contig 13004 bp, 14 predicted proteins | sample TARA_B110001450 | Tara Oceans TARA_B110001450 (sample SAMEA4396538) | marine metagenome | biome: Polar Biome; feature: [SRF] surface water layer (ENVO:00010504); material: water (ENVO:00002006), including particulate matter (ENVO:01000060) such as... | depth 5 m | reverse complement strand
TATTTTCTTCTGGTTTTATTTAACAAAATCTATTAGATTTTAGGATATATTTATAGGTCAATTAAATTTTCACATTTGACAATTTTGGATTTTAAAATTTCTGAAATTTTTTCTTGTAATTTAAAATTTAAAACTTCGAATTTTTCGGATTTTAATTTCATTTTATCCAATTCATCTTTATAATTATATGCTAATTTTTTTTCTTCTCTCAATTCTTTACATTTTTTATCAAATGCTTCTTTTAAATTATTTGAAGAACCAAAATCTTCTATAAATAATTGATTTGCTGGATATAAACATTTTTTTTTATGTTTTGCTGTATTGAAATGACTAGCAATCATACTTGAATATTTTTTCGGATAAAAAGTTGTTCCACAACAAATACAACCATTGGAATATTTATTTTGTAAATCTCTAATATTTAAATCTATTTTTTCTGTATTATTTTCATTGATTTTGGGTTCATACTCTGGAAGAACTGCAATAATATGAGTCATAATTATAATTTTCTAAATATTTTATATTATATTTTATTTTATTAATATTTAATATCAATTTTCATTAATATTTTATATTTTATATTATATTTCATTAATATAATATAATATGAAACATATATTGGATAATATTGGTAATAATTTACATAATTTAGTAAGATTTCAATTTAATAAAATCCAAATTTTACTTTTTTCAATGTTGTTTTTTTCATTAATATATATGTTATTAGATGATAAACATTTTGAAGGAGTAAATAAATTCAAAGAAATTGTAAAAGAAGAAGTAATAAAAGATAAAGTAAAAAAAGAAATAACTGAAAATTATGCAAATCTTGATTCAAAAAAAACTATAGAAATAGATAAAAGTTTAGATAAATATTATACTAAAAATAAAGTTTTAGAAGAAAAAGCAATTGATAAAGCAACAAAAGAAAGCGAAATAGATACAAACAATGAGGAACTTGATCCAACAAAAGTAGATCCATCCTTATTTACAAAATATTTGAATCGTCTATATTTTGCCATTGTAACTGGATGTCTTTTGGGTTATGGTGATATTTTTCCTGTATCAAATATTTCAAAAACATTATCAGCTTTACAAGGTCTTTTGACCGTTAGTTTGATTATTTACTAGTTAAGGAAACCCAGGTTTCCTTATGATCCTTCCTAATTAAAATTAAAGTATTAAAATATTGTAATATATTATATGCTAAAATTTAAAATTTATAATAAAAAAAACAAAAAAATTTATTTCTATATTTTTTGCACCTGAAAAATTATATAAAATGAGATATAAATTGGGTATTTGGAATAATACTGCTCATGATAAAAAGTTTAAAAAAAATATATGATTTAATTAAAAAAGACAAAAATTTAGAACTACAATTTAAATTTAACAATAAATTTGTATCTGCAAATGATGTTAATGTAAAAGAATTTATGATATCATTAACACATAATAAAACAAAAAAAAGAGGTGGTAAAAAAAATACAACAAAAAAAAATTATAATATTTTAATAAAATTTAAAAAAATATTATATTATGGATGAAAATAATTTATTACAACAATGTTGGATTTGTATGGACCAATTGAGAGATTATATATTACTTCCGGAAGAAGATGAATATTTTGGTGAAGATATTGGAATATTTAAAAATACTTTTATAATTAAAAAATTTTATAGTAATGGAATGGAGAGATTACCTGTTTTTAGTTTTTTGTATTTTACTTGTTGTAATAGTTGCATAAATAATTATTTAAAATATTATGGACGATTTTATAAAACATTGAATACGCGAGAACTTAGTGGGAAAATGTAAAAAATTAAATTTTTTTATATTTTCTATTATTAAAAATATTAAAATATTATGACCAATGATCTCTCAAATATTCAAATTTTAAAAGAAGATTCTAAGAGAGAACGCAAGCATAATGCAATAAAATTGCCAGATTCAATAATACAAGAATCTATACCAAAATATGTGACTTATTATAAAGAATGTTATAATATTCAAAAAAAACTTTATAGGGAATTTTTTAAAATAGAAAAACATCCGAAAATGGTAAAAGGAAAACTATATGTATCAAGTAAATCAAATAAGATACATATATTAGAAAAGTTAGAAGAAATCAAAAAAATTTTAGAAAAATTAAATAGTGTTGGAGAGAACGAAGATGATGGAGTAAATGAAGATGATGGAGTAAATGAAGATGATGGAGTAAATGAAGATAATGAAATACAAGTAAAAAATAAAATAATATTACCAAAATACGTTTCTCTCAAAAATCATGAAAAAGATTTTAATAAATATTATTTAATTTATGATAAAAAAACCAAGTCCAAACGAATCAGTTTAAGATCTTTGTTTAGTAAAGATAATTCAATAAATACTAATATATCACTGTTTCTCTCAAAAGTAGAAGAAAAAATCTTTGAAATTGATGAAAAAAATAATAATAATGAAGATAATAATTATGGAAATTAATCTTCCCTATTAATTTCAATAATTAAATCTGTTCCACAAATATCAGGTTTACTACAAGTAATACTTTTAAATTGTTGTTTAAAATTTTCTATAGTTGTACTATTTATTACTGGCGCATCTTGTAATAATTTTTCATATTCTTTAAATGAAGTATTAACAAATTCAGAAACAGCTATTCTATCATTATGATTAAGTGCTAACTGTAATTTAATAGAACGATAAAAATTACCATACAATCTTGAAGATAATTTATGTTCGCTTGCTTTTTCATCTGCATTATAAAATTGTTTTAATGACTGCATTAATGATGATACTAAACCAAGAAAGCCTACGAAATACATAATACTTTCATAATAATTAGATGAAGTAGATGATAATGATAATGAAGATGATAATGTAGTAATTAAAATACTTGCTATTGAAATTATATTACTTTTTTTACGCCAATATTTTCTATCTTTTGAATGCATTATTGAGAGACCCGCGCCTTTCTCTCCCCAACTTTTTAATAAATCTTCAATAGAATTATTCCATTCTTTAATAGCAATATTATCTTTATTATCTTTATTAGCATTTTGCTTATTAAAATCAAATTTTTTTGTTTTTTTCAACTCATAACTATTGTTCTCTGTATTCAGTAAATTTTTAGTTAATTCATTGTTTGAAGTATTATAATCCATAATATATATTATATTTAAAATATTAATAATGTTTTAAATGTATTTTATATAGAAACAAATTTTTAAAAATTAAAAATTAAAAATTAAAAATTAAAAATTAAAAATTGATATAAAAATTATTATTATAACTTAAAATAAATTATAATTATTATGGAAGGTGAAAATAGTGTTATGCCAACTATTATTCAAGAAGTTGTTGCTATTTTAGATCGTTCTGGTTCTATGAATGGTAAAGTAGATGACACGCTAGGTGGTATTAATGCTGCATTTGAACAACTAAAAACCGAACAAGAAGCAAATACAACAATTAAAGTTTCTGTAAAACTTTTTGACAACGAAGAACAACTATTATTTCGGTCTATTGATTTAAACGATGTTCGTCCAATTGAAAGACGCCAATATATTCCACAGGGTTCAACAGCACTATTAGACGCACTTGGTAATAGTCTTAATTATTTTATGACAAAAAAACTTCAAGATTCGACGGCTTATAATTCGTGCGTTATTTATGTAGTGACAGATGGAATTGAAAATTCAAGTCAAACGTATAATGCAGAAAAAATTAAATTATTGATTGCCGAAGCAGAAAAAGAATATAATATTAAAATCATCTATTTAGCAGCAAATCAAGATGCAATTTTAGAAGCATCTAAATATGGTATTGCTATTGATAGCGCATTAAATTATAGTGAAAATTCACAAAATGTAGAATCAGCACATCGTTCATTGGCTTCTGCTGTAAAGCGTGTTAGAACCGGCGAATATAGTGGTTTTACTAATCTTGAAAGAAGTGCTTCACAAGCACCTGAACCAGCTGCTGTTACTCGCCAAAGACATTAAATAAAAATAAAAATAAAAATAAAAATAATATATTTTTCAAAATAACTTTAAATTTTTTTCTTAACTATATATAGATTGTTAAGTATATTGTTAATTTTACATAACAAAATTTTTGTAAAATTAAAAATATTTTCTTCTATTATAATGTTATTAAATATACGTAAATTTATATATGCTTTAGCAAGTATTGAAGTAACTGATTCTAACAAAAAAAGAAGTTGGGATACTTTTTATAAAAATAATACTTGTACATATTGGAATAATATTTTATGGAAAAAAATACTAGAAAGTGAATTTATAAATGGTAAAGAAATAGATAAATATGAATTTATTGATTTTTGTGGATATTATTGTAATAAAGAAAAAAGCGAGGCAATATTTAATAGAATAAATCAACGGTCGCGTTCTATTAATTTTTTAGAGTTTGAAGATTTTCTAGAAATAATAGATTATAAAGATTATAATAAAATAATGAATTCACTAGAAAATAATCAAACATTAAAAAATATACATGAATTGAGTGAAGCCGATGAAGAATTTAAGGAAGATAGTGAATCATTCAAAAAAATAAATATTAATACTCAAAATCAAAAGCAAAATAACATTTCTATTGAAGTCCCTTTATTTGATTTAGAATTAGAAAAAGTATATAATAAACAAAACTTTAAAAATATAATAATTAATGGAGTTTTTTCTCCCTATGATTCCCGCGATTGGTTGTATGATAATTATTTAAATCAAAATGATTATAATTTGCCAATTGTATTGGACTATAGAAGTAATCTCCTTCCAGTGCGCAATCAAGAAAGTCAAGGATCTTGTTTTGCAATGAGTGTTGCTTGTATGAAAGAATACCAAGAAAAACAAGATTATGGTTTGAATGAATATTTATCTCCACAATTTTTTTATAATATTCGCGATAACTTATATGATAATAATAAAAATAACGATGAAGGCATGTCTGGAAGAAACGTTATGAAATTACTAATGAAATATGGTATATGCAGTGAAAACTTATATTCATATGGAAGAATTCAATATAAAGATAAAATTCCAGAAAGTTGTTTTAAAGAAGCTGAAAATCATAAAATAAAAGGCTATGGAAGAGTATTAAGTATTGAAGCATTAAAATATAGTTTAAAATATAATGGACTATGTTTAATTGTTTTTCCGATTTATAATTATGGACCTGAAATGTGGATAAAAAATGAAAATGACAAGTTTTTAGGAGGCCATGCCATGACAATTGTTGGTTACTTAGAAAAATGTTTTATTATAAGAAATAGTTGGGGACCAGATTGGGGCGATAATGGTTATAGTTATTATTTTTTTAGTGATTGGGGTGCTCATTGGGAAATTTGGACAACTATAGATAAAGAAGGCAGTAAAAAATTAAAATTAATTAAGCCAGAACCTGAGTCGCCTCCAAAACCAGTTTTTAGACCATCAACACCTATTCCTATACCAGATTCTAATAAATTTTTAGATTTAAAAGATGTAATTTTGAGAGAGGATGATGAACCCTATATTAGACCACCATCAACTCCTAGCTTAGAAATAGAAGAACAAAGTGATAAAGAGAAAGACTTAGAAGATTCAGAAGATTCTGAAGTTTTAATAGAACCATTTCCAAAACCAAAAGAAAATCCAAATGTATTTTTGAAAATTTTTGATGATTTTTTCAAGAAAATGAAAAATTTTTTTTTTTGATTATAGATTCCAAATTATTAATCTTAAAATAAAAAAACATAAATATTATTTTATGGTTTTACTTATACTCATAATTTTAATTATTGTTAATTATACATAAAAATAATTTATTATATTAAAAAAATAATAAATTATTTATATTTAACTTACAACTGGTTCAGGGTCGGGTGTATCTTCTCCGCTATCATTTTTTTTCTCTTCAGAAGTTACAATTTCATTAGAAATCATTTTAATTCTATTTAAACATCTTCCAGAAAAGTTTTTATTTTGTTCTAAAAATTGTCCTAAACGCGCAATATAAGATGAAAATTCTAATGTTAATTTCTGTTTCTGACTTTCTAAATTCATAATTAAATTACCTACACTAAAACCACGAGTTTGGCGTTCAGTTGCAGTAGCAATTTTTCTGTCAAAAGAACCAATATCTTCTGCTAATTCGCGTAAATTAGCAGTTGTACAATTTATTAAAGCAAAAATTTCATTCATATCATATTTTGCATAAGGGTCAGGAATTTTTTCAGGTTCTCCTTCAACTGGATTTCCATCTAAATCTAAATATTTTGGATTTTCAACCATTGGTGGTGGATATGGATTCATATTTCTAAATTTGCGAAGTTTAACTTTTTCTTTAGTGGAACCTTCGGGTATATCTTCAATGGCTAATGCATTTTCAATTATTCCATCACAATATTTATACAAATCTCCGTATAATTTTTTAATATATACACTTTTCATATGTGTGAAAAAATTTAAATCAATTTCTAATGATTCACTTTGAAAAGTTAAAGTATCTAAAGATGTTCCAACATCATAACCACGATTTTTATCAGCAATTACATCTTTTTCAAAATCACGAACTGCAGTAATATCACTTTGTAAATTTTCAATAAATTTATCCATTTCTGCATATTTTGAATTAATTTCATTCAAAGTTTGATTGTATCCATCCGAATCAATTTTATCACGTAAAGTGCTGTCAGCTGGTTTAATAGCCGTCATATTTTATTATATATTTTTCAAAATATTATAAATTTTACAAAAATTTTGTATTATGTAATTTTAATAAGTATGATTTATTAAAATTACATTGGGTGGGGTTCGAACCCACGAGGCTTTCGCCATACGAACTTGAGTCGTACCCCTTAGACCACTCGGGCACCAATGCAAATAAAAATGAATAGAAAAATACCTTTCTACTATATATATGTATTAAAATTTGTTTATATTATTTTATTAAATATTTAAATATTATATAATATTAAAAATAATTATAGAAAAATGGGAGACTTAAAGTTGATATAATTGATGTAGTATATAGATTTCTTATTGTGTTATTTGATAATTTCACATATATTAAACTTAAATCCATTGATCCATATGTTGAAATATAAACCCAAATAATTTGGATTAATAATGCGAGGAATGCGTGTTTATCAGTTAATATTATTAGAGGGGGATTATAATATATATATATACATGGTAAAGTATGTAAAATAAAATTTCCACCATGAAATTCAATAAATCCACAATTTATTTTTTTTCGTATTTTTACAAATGCATTATTATCATATATAACACCACTATGAAATGTAACAAAAATTGACCAAGTCCAACAGCAATTAATACAATAAAATGTTGTAAAATTATTATAATATATATTATATAAAAGACAAGCAATATTCCAATGTGTAAAACTGTTTAATTTGATATTTTTATTACAAATCTTTACCATATTATTATAATAATAAAATTTATAATCTTTAATAATTATAAAAATTGATATATTTTTAAATAATATTAAAAATATATTAATAGTAACTACACAGAATAAATGACATCAATTAAGAAGCCAATTATCATATCATTTGATGGTAATATTGGTTCTGGCAAATCAAGTGCCGTACAATATTTTAAACAAAATTTTGAAAAGTTTTGTAATCTTAAAACTCACAATTACAAAGTTTGTTTTTTAGATGAACCAGTACAACAATGGGAATTTATTATTGATGTAGAAGATGGTAAAAATGCCATTCAAAAATTCTATGAAAATAATGAAAAATATGCATTCCCATTTCAAATGATGGCTTATATTAGTAGATTAACTCTTTTTAAACAAGCATTAAAAGAAGATTATGATATTATTTTTACAGAAAGATCAATGTTTACTGATAAAAATGTGTTTGCACAAATGTTATACGACACTAAAGCAATGAATACTATTGAATATCAAATTTATCTAAAATGGTTTGATGAATTTTTAGAAACCATTAATACTATTAAAACTATTTATATTCGCACTAGTCCTGAAATTTGCTGTAAGCGTGTATTAAAACGAGCAAGACTGGGAGAAAATATTCCTTTAGCATATTTAAAAGATTGCCATCATTATCATGATAAGTGGTTAAATGACATTGGGAAAATTGAAGAAGGAAATGTTTTAGTAATTGATGGAAATGAAGAAACAAATACCAGTATATTTATAAATAATAAATATTATGAAGAATTAATGGAAAAAGTGTTTAAGTTTATGAATTAAATATTTTATTATTTATTATTATTTATTATTTTTTTTATCTAAAATATATTTTAAAATAATTTAAAAAATTATTACTAATTTAAAATATAATTATATGGATTCTGGTGTTGAAAGTGTTACTACAAATGTTGAAACTTATGCGTTTCAGGCTGAAATTAATCAATTAATGTCTCTTATTATTAATACATTTTATTCTAATAAAGAGATTTTTTTACGTGAATTAATTTCAAATTCTTCCGACGCACTAGATAAAATTCGCCATCATTCACTTACTGACCAATCTGTATTAGATTCAAATAATGAATTATATATTCGTCTTATTCCAGATAAAACAGAAAATAGCCTAACTATTGTAGATTCTGGAATTGGTATGACGAAAAATGATATGATTACAAATCTTGGTACTATTGCTCAGTCAGGTACAAAAGGTTTTATGGAAGCAATGCAGGCAGGTAGTGATGTAAATATGATTGGTCAGTTTGGGGTTGGATTTTATTCTACTTATTTAGCATCGGATAGGGTAGTCGTTACTTCTAAACATAATGACGATGAACAGTATATTTGGGAGTCAAGTGCAGGCGGTTCTTTTACAGTAAAAAAAGATGAAACGGGTGAAAGTCTTGGTCGCGGAACAAAGATTACTTGTTATTTAAAAGAAGACCAACTTGAATATTTACAAGAAAGTCGTCTAAAAGAGCTTGTTAAAAAGCATTCTGAATTTATTAATTATCCAATTAATCTTTATGTAGAAAAAATTACTACAAAAGAAGTGGAAGCTGAAGACACGTGTGAGAAATGCGATGATATTAAAGAAGATTGCGATGAAAACGATGAACCTAAAATTGAAGATGTTGAAGAAGATGAAAATGAAAAAGCAGAAGCAGATCCAAAACCAAAAAAAACAGTTACAGAAGTGCATCATGAATTTGAATTACTAAACAAACAAAAACCAATTTGGAGTAAAAAGCCAGAAGAAATAACAAGTGAAGAATATGGTTCGTTTTATAAATCTCTTTCAAATGATTGGGAGGAACATTTGGCAGTTAAACATTTTTCGGTAGAAGGTCAACTAGAATTTACCAGTCTTTTATATGTTCCAAAACGTGCTCCATTTGATTTATTTGAAAACAAATCAAAAAAACCAGGAAATATTAAACTTTATGTTCGTCGCGTATTTATTACAGACACATGTGAAGATCTTATCCCCGAATGGTTAGGTTTTGTAAAGGGGGTTGTAGATTCTGAAGATCTTCCACTAAATATTTCTCGTGAAATGTTACAGCAAAATAAAATTCTTAAAGTAATTAAAAAGAATCTTGTTAAAAAATGTATTGAATTATTTGGAGAAATTAAAGAAAATAAAGAGGACTTTGTAAAATTCCACGAACAATTTGGTAAAAATATTAAACTTGGAATTCATGAAGATTCCGCTAATCGTGAAAAACTATCTGATTTGCTAATGTTTCATTCTACTAAATCTGACAATGAGATGGTAACTTTTAAAGAATATATTGCAAATATGCCAGAAGATCAGAAAGCTATTTATTATATTACAGGCGAGAGTAAGAAAGCAGTAGAAAATTCTCCATTTATTGAAAAGTGTAAAAAACGCAATTATGAAGTTCTTTATTTAGTTGATCCAATTGATGAGTATTGTGTTCAGCAACTTAAAGAATTTGATGGAAAATCGCTAGTATGTGTTACAAAAGAAGGTCTTAAATTTGAAGAAAGCGAGGAGCAACAAAAATCTTGGGAAGAATTAACAAAAGATTATGAACCATTTACAAAAAAAATTAAAGAACTTCTTGGTACTAAAGTAGAGAAAGTAGTATTAAGTGAGCGTGTCGTAGATTCTCCTTGTGTTCTTGTAACAGGTGAATTTGGTTGGTCAGCAAATATGGAACGTATTATGAAGGCACAGACTCTTAGAGATAATACGATGAGTTCTTATATGATGCCAAAGAAGACAATGGAAATTAATCCATCGCACACTATTATTAAAGAACTTAAAGAACGATTTATTAAAGATGCGGGTGATAGTATGTTAAAAGATATTGTAAATTTAATGTTTGAATCTTCAATGATTAATTGTGGTTTTACTCTTGAAGAACCATCTATTTTTGTAAATCGTATTAATAATATGATTAAACTTGGTTTATCGTTGGACGACGATGACGATGAAGACGATAGCGAGGATAATGAACCTAATGCAAAAGTAAATATTAGTGACGAATCATTAGATTCAAAATCTATTAAAGCTGAAGTATTAGAAGCAATTAACACAGAAAAAAGTGACCTTGTAGAAGATGTTGAAGAATCAAAAATGGAAGAAGTGGATTAATATGGGGAAATCACCCCATACGCGATTTTTTTATAGGTTTTCTTATGATCCTTCATAATTTTAATAATTATAATATTTTTTAATATATAATGAAAACTAAAAAATATTATAAGAAAAGAAAAGAAAAAAAGAGAGAAAATAATAATACTAAAAAAAAGAAAGAAAATAATAAAGATAAAATGTTTCATTTTTACGACGATAATGAAGGTTTTTTAACAGGAATTAATTTTAGTAACGATGGTGAAACTATAGAAAATATTATGTGTACAAATAATATAATATGTCATAAAATAACCCCGACATATGATAACAATGTAAATGAAAAAGTTTCAATAAAATTTTTAAAATCTTATTTAAAAAAAATAAAATCAAACTCGATTAAAAATTTTATAAGTTATAGACAATATCAATTAACAAGTAATAATGGCGAAAATAATGTATTTTTTGATCCAAATTGTGGATTAAATGATAAAGATTTTCATTTTTTAAAAGACCCAAATTTAAAAAATATTATTGTTGGTTTTGATATGGATAGTACACTACATCAAACTGAGTATTTTTTAAATGTGCCATTACATATATTAATAAAAAAACTTTCTATTTTAACAAAATCTAAAATAACAATAAATGATATAGGAGAATATTATTTTGGAGGAATTGTTAGATTAAATAAAATAAAAGAAGTATTTCAAAATTTAAATAAAACAATAGGAATGCAAAATGTTTATGTTATCACTGCAAATCCAAGTTCTTTGCTTAAAGAAATATTACCAAAATTATATAGTAAATTATTTGATGTAAAATTCAAAAAAGAAAATGTAAAAGTAGCAATTAAAAATCAATTAACAAAATATAATATAATATTAGATATTATGAAAAATTAATAAAGTAATTCTGTGTTTCCTTTAATTAAGATTGACTCATAAATCCACCATCAAATAGAATTTTCTCTAGCGTATAATACGTAGCATTTGTAACTTCATAAATATCGTTTGTATATGCATTATAAATACTATATTTATATTTTACAATTTTAAAATTCATTAACATTAAATTATCAATTACATAATGTGAATTTTTTATAAAATTTTTTGATAATAATCGTGAGTATTTTGAATAAAGTTTATAAATATGTATTATATAATCTCTATTTTTTACAACATATTCAAAATATTTAAAGGATTGTAAATTATCGCCTTCATATGCTATATAAATATTATAATTAAACTTTTTTAATTTATTAATCATTATAGATTCTATAGTTTTTAAATATTTATTATGATAATAATTTTCTCTTATATGAAAAACAATTTTTCTTTGTAAATCATAAGGCAATTTTGCATAAATGTTATTGATTATTTTTCGTTGTTTATAGCCCATATAATATGCTTGAATAATAATAGCATATTTTATAAAATAATTTATTAATAATATATTGTGCAAATTATTATGAAACCAGCAAAAATATTTATTATTATATTTGTATAATGTTTTATGTTTATTTTTACAAGTTTTTCCATTTACATTTTTACATTGACATCTTTTTGGTTTATCAAATGTTGTTCCAATTATAATATTCGTAATATTCATTTTATCTATTTTATTATTAAATAATTATATTTAATAATAAAATTTCAATTTTTATTTAATAATTTTTATTTAATCAGTTAAAATATAATTCTAGAGTCATTAGCCGATAAATTTATTGTTTTACCTGTAAATTCACCTGTTCCAATATTAAGTGAACTATCATTTGTTTTCCATTCCGAATCGGCTTTACTATAAATAAATTGAACTGATGTTCCATCTGTAAAACTAATATCTATACCTGCATTTGGTGAGCTTGTGTCAGCATTTAATCTTATACGATTATCTGAAATATCTACTGTTGTTGAATTTATAGTTGTTGTGTTTCCTTGAACAGTTAAATTACCTGCAATTATTACTGTTCCTGTATCGTCTCCATGTGTTGCTGGGTCTATAGTCATATTAGACGGACCTTTTATATTACCTGACAAAGATAAGTCAGTAACCCCAGATAAAGCACCTGCATTTAATGTAGCAAATCCGTCTGTTAATGAATCACATGTAACAGTACCCGAAGCACTTATAGTATTTACTCCCAAAATATCGCCACCGGATAATGTAACAATACCTGACAAAGATAAGTCAGTAACCCCAGATAAAGCACCTGCATTTAATGTAGCAAATCCGTCTGTTAATGAACCACATGTAACAGTACCCGAAGCACTTATGTCATTAGCACCTATTAAATCTTCTCCTGTCATTTTGATTCCGCCAGATAAATCTATATTTCCGAAAGAAGCATCTGAAAATTCATTTAATAAATTAGCAATTTTTTTTTGAGATTTCCAATCATTAATTTGTTCCGGTTTATAAATTTCATTCATGT
>TARA_B110001450_G_scaffold74237_2_pt1 | contig 13013 bp, 12 predicted proteins | sample TARA_B110001450 | Tara Oceans TARA_B110001450 (sample SAMEA4396538) | marine metagenome | biome: Polar Biome; feature: [SRF] surface water layer (ENVO:00010504); material: water (ENVO:00002006), including particulate matter (ENVO:01000060) such as... | depth 5 m | reverse complement strand
CATATCGCCTAAAGCATCAGCTACCTCAATTAAATCATTATTTTGAGCCGCTTCTAAATATTCTTCATTTTCTTCTTTCATTAAATTAAACCGAAGTGTATTTTTAGAAGCACCTAAATCTGCCTTTGGAGTTTCTCTATGTCCTATTTTAAAAGCTGTATGAAATTCTGTGACAGCATCAGTATATTTTTTCATTGTATATGTATTTAAATGATTTACTTTAATTAATTTCGTATAAAAATAAATAAAAAAATTATGTTTACTACGGGTCAACTATATTTTGCTGTCTTATTTTTCCTGACTTTTGTTGGAGTGATGATTTGGTCATACAGAAAAGATATGAAACTGCATAAAAAATATTACAAAGGAAGCTATTGGGTATTGATTGGTCTTATTGTATTCTTTAGTTTGATATATGCACTAAAGTCTTTTATTTACAAATAGCTCATAATTAAAAAGCCCTATTCAAAAAATTGAATAGGGCTTTTTAATTTATATTTGATTCATCCACTTAAACTTATAAGCAGTATCAGGAATCACCGCTCTTTCCGCCAAACGATACATTCTGTCTGGAAGACGCATTAAATAGTCTCTAGCTTTTTCTGCTTCAGCAGTCAAACCAGTTATTTTATCTATCTCCCATGCTATGTTTAGTTTTCGCATTACATCAACATAATCAAATCCAGTATAAACTCCTGCTCGTTGAGCAACGATTGAAAACTGATCAAACAATGATGCCTTTTCTGCAAAAGACTCTCTTAAATACATTGCAGGCATTATAATTTGATTTTTCATCATGTAATGATATGCTAACATCATTTCACTAGGATCGATCTTGAAAATTTCTTTAACAAAATCAGTATATGCAATATGGTGTCTCATTTCATCACCTGCTATAATTTTAGACATTTTAGCCAAAGCTTTGTGTCCTTTTTTCTTTGCTATTTTAGCAACGTTATTGTGAGAAATATATGTTGCCAATTCCTGAAAACTAGTATATACAAAGTTTTTATAAGGATCCGTAGCGGTACCAATATCAAAACCATCTGCAATTAAATGTTGTGTTGACATTTCTACTTCACGCATATTCACTCTACCAGATAAATACAGGTATTTGTTTAACACATCACCATGTCTATTTTCTTCAGAAGTCCACGCCCTTACCCATTTAGCCCATCCGTTATCAGGATCTTGATGTACTCCATCTAAATCTAGCAACCATGACTCATAAGTTGGTAGTGCTTCTTCAGTAATTGTATCTCCTACCATTACTACCCAAAAATCATCATCTAGCTCTTTAGAAATTTCTTGAATTTCTTTTACTTCATCAATAAACGTATCTTTCTGTGAGTTTGGCAAAAAATCTGTTGGTTGCCAAATTTCTTCTACGGGTATTAAGAACTTATCTACAAACATATCGATATTTTTCTCGAGTGTTTGCATTACTTCTATTCGTATGTTTTTTATAGACATAATTAATTAATATCTTTTATTATTGTATTTTCTACTTTTTTTGCTAACTCATTAAATGGCAATGAGCTTATTTTTATTGGGGCATGCGTTTTAATTATTATTGGACTTCCAACTCCAAAAGGGAATTTTCCGTACTTAAATACTTTCCATGAATTATTTACCGTCAAAGGTACGATATATCCTTCTGGATTGTACTTTGTTATTATTTTTAATCCGTTAGTAGCAAACTCTTTAGGTTTTCCATCTTTACTTCGTGTTCCTTCAGGAAAAATAGCTGCTGACCACTTTTTATTATTGATGCTTTTTGCAAATTTTGCCAATTCAACAATTGCTTGTTTGCCGTTATTCCTGTTTATTAAAGCAGCTCCACCATTTCGTAAATTAAACGATACACTTGGAATTCCTTTTCCTAATTCTTTTTTAGAAACAAATTTTGGGTTATATTTTCTAAAATACCATGATACTGGAGAAATATCGAATAAACTTTGATGGTTAGACACAAAAACCAATGTCGTCCCTTCCGGTAATTTATGGGGATTTTCAATGTTTACTGTCACTCCAATAAGCAATAAATTTTTGACTAATGCATAATTCATTAGATCAACAATTTTTTGATAAAAATTAAAGTTAATAAATTTTAAACTAAACCATTGCAAAGGATGAAACACAATGAGAATCAAAAAAAATGAAATCAAAAAAAACGGGGACAATATATAACTTAAAAACTTCATTCTTGGCTAGTACCAATTCCTAATATTAATTGTAAAAAATAAAAGCGTAAATGTAGTGAATTTATGTTAATTTATAAAGCAGAATTAAGAACAAGAAAAAAGCGTTTGATGGATATTCAAACGCTTTAAAAATAATATTTTACTTTTTAATTTACATTTGGTAAAAAACTATACTTTTTAGCATAATTTAACATCTGTTCTGCAAAAGTTTTAGGTTGTTCAATTTTAAAACTTGTTATTTCACCAGTTTCAATTGTTATTGGCACTATAACAGGGTTAACAAATCCACTATAAGGAGCAGATTTGAATTGCTTATTTCTTTGTAAAACTTCTTTGTGTATTTCCTGATTTACCTTAACACCATATCCTTCTACTAATTCCTCTACTGCTTTAAAATCTCCTTCAGATTTTATTCGTTGTGTTTCTCTTAATAACTGACCAAAAATTTCATGTAACTTTTTGTAATCGTTTATATTATAAAACGTTTTTCCATTACGTTTCACTTTTTCAATTACATTATCTGCTTTTCCTTTTTCATATGCCCAAGCAGAAACCCATTGTCTGTTTCTCATGTGTGCCTCCTCAATTTCATCTCCTAATTCTAAACGAATTAATTGTGCAACTAAACCATTACGTATATAACTATCATAGGCAGTTTTACCAACCTTTTCCCAGTCTTTTACCAAACCTAACTCTTGTAATTTAGTATCGTATAAATAATATAACCCAACTAAATCTGCTCTTCCTTCTTCAAGAGTTGATGCATAATTTTTAAGTGTTTCTCTCGTTTCTCCTACTCCAGGATTTAATTTTCCCGATGCATGACCAATTACTTCATGTAATGCAGTGTGTAATTTATCTGCCAATTGACCATATTCCTCTTCTAACGCAATTTCCTCTTCATCGTGTGCAAATTCTTTTAATCTTCCCGAACCACCTGCGTTTGCATAAGCTCCAATAATATTTCCTAATGAAACTGATTTACTTCCTACTGCTGCACGAATCCAGTTTGCATTGGGTAAGTTTACTCCAATAGGTGTGCTTGGAGAGGCATCACCAGCTTCACCAGCTACATTAACAACTTTATAGGTAACCCCTACTACACTATCTTTTTTATGAGCTTTCATTAACGGAGAGTTATCTTCAAACCACTGTGCATTTTTTGAAACAACAGACATTTTTTCAGACATATCAAAATCTTTGATTTGAACAACTGTTTCATAAGAACCTCTGTACCCTAAAGGATCATTATATACTTCTATAAAGCTATTTATATAATCAATATTACCCTCAGTTGCTGCTGTCCAAGCAACATTATAATCATCCCAAACCTGTAAATCTCCTGTTTGATAGTATTTAATTAACAATCCTAAAGCGTTACCTTGTGCTTCATTTTCAGATACTTCCTTAGCTTTTTCTAACCATTCAATAATTTGATCGATTGCACTACCATATAACCCGCCAGATTTATACACTCTTTCTACTAGTTTTCCATTTTCTTTTACAAGTTGAGAATTTAGACCAAAAGAAAGTGGTTTATCTTTATCTGGGGAAGTCATTTTTCCATAAAACGAGGAAACGTCCTCATTTGTTACTCCAGTACCATAAAAGTTTACTGCACTCTGTGAAACATTATCCACTCCTTTAGAAAAATTTACCTTTTTTGCATCTATATCATTGAAAATAACAGATAAAGCATCACCTGAAAGGTTAGTATTTGTAGCTTTAAGTAAGGTTTCTAAGTAAGGTTGGGTGAAACTTGGAGTTATTTTAGCATTTGAATAATGATGATGAATACCATTTGAGAACCAAAGTCTTTTTAAGTACTCTTCAAAATTAGACCAATCGTTAGTGGTCTTATCTCCAGTATAAGTAGTGTATACATTTTCTAATGCTTTACGAATAGTTAAGTTGTGACGGTAATTTTGATCCCACATTATATCTCTTCCTGAAAGTCCAGCTTGAGTAAGATAGTATACTAATTTTTGCTCTTTTAGTGTTAAAGCGTCAAACCCATGAATTTGATATCGTAATACTTTAATATCTGCAAACTGTTCTACTATATAGTCGAAATCTGTAATTGTACTTTTTGTCAATTCAGTGTTTACAGTTAATTTATCATTTTCATTTGTCTTAGCACATGAAAATATTAAGGTAGATACAATAGTCAAACCTAATATAATTTTAAAATTCATTATAATTTATTTAAGAGGTTTATAAAATTTCTTTAAATGTAATTAAACTAAACAAGAAAAAGAAATGTTCTGTTTGCAATAGTGAACGATGAGAATTATAAACAGAAATTACTTATTAAAACAATCTAAAAAAGAGTGATAATTTAGAATCACCACTCTTTTTTAAGGTATTTAATTAAAAACGGTGTGTTTTATACCAACTCCTCTTCTATGACTTCAGTTTCTTTTTCTAAAACAGGGGTAGCTTTAGCTGCATTAAATTTTGCTATTTTTTCAATTTCACCTTCAAAATAAGGAAAAACATCCATTATAGGAGACTCAGCTATTGATGGTATTGTATAGTCACCCATAGTATCTTTCATAACTAGATTAGTACTATCAAAAGCATCTTTTACATCATTTGCCTGAACTAAAACATACATATTTGTTTTTCGCTCCTTACCGCTTTCTTCGTCATATGCTACTAAAGCAACCTTGGTTTTAAACCAACGATCAGCATTTTCAAAAGGATGAATTTCAGCAAAATTTGCCACTTTTATATTGGTTATTAAAAACTCTTCACTGATGTACATAGACATCTCTTCCGTAATCCTTGATTCCGCTTCTGTATAAGACACTGCATCAACAAGATAAGGCTCGGTAGTTACTTTCTGAACTCCATTATCATCTAATTTTCTATATTTTACTTTACATTCATACCAAGTTGTGCTCATATCGTTATTTTTTAGGATGGCAAATATACTAGAAGATTTAGCTTACAAAACATATTGTTTGAGATAGATATTCACAATTTAAATACTAGAAGTATTTTTATATCTTAGCACTAGATAGATTTGGTAACATGAAAGCAATATTATTGGTTTTTTTAGGTGGAGGATTTGGTAGCTCTTTAAGGTATTTGCTAGGTAAATACCTCAACTCTGATATTACAGGAATTCCTTATGGTACTTTTGCTGCTAATCTTTTAGGATCATTACTTATTGGAGTTATACTAGGCCTTTCGGCAAAAGAAAATGTACTAACACAAAATCAAACTTTATTACTTGCTACAGGGTTTTGTGGAGGATTTACCACTTTTTCTACTTTTGCTTATGAAAACCATATATTTTTAAAATCAGGTGATTTTATTTCTTTTGCACTTTATACTATTGGTAGTTTTATACTTGGCTTTTTAGCAGTTTTTTTAGGTATGTTTTTAGTTAAGTAAATTATATATTATAATACTTAACAAGAATTAAAAAGAACCCGAAAAAACTAGTTAAACTAATTAAAAAGAGTAAAACTCCTGAATATACCAAACGAAAAAATGTTTTTACCTTTGACAGCTTGTAAAATTTTAAAGAAGCAATAAATCCGTAAATTAAGAAGATTAAAGCGCAGGGAACTATACTGTCAAAGTTGAAAAGCAAATCAATTAATTCATTTAAAATTAACAATACAAATAAAAATGATTGAATATGAATTGCAAATACTAAATGATCTACATAATAACTGTCTTTATTATAAAAAAACAGGTAAAGTACTCCTCCAAAAACTGGAATTAAAAAAAATATAAAAATCGGTAACTTAGACATTACAAATGTATAAAATGCTTTTAAATCTTTACGATTAGAGAATATCTCAACCATTTTTTTTTCAAAAAAACCGTTATCAATATTTTGTTTTTTTGCTTTTTCATAATGATCATTTAAAACAATCAAATTTTCATTTTTAAGTTCATCAAAATTATCAAACTTAGTATTTGATTCAGTTATGCCTTGAAGTAGAAAAAAAACAAAACTTATAAATATATACATTCGTATAGGTCTAAAATAACTTTCTATTTTACCTTTTAAATATTCTGTTGTTAAAAAACTAGGCTTAGTAATTAAATATTTTAATGAATTTATTAGTTTTGAATCAAATGTAAAATACGTTTTAGAAAAATCTGATAAAATCATCAGAACGGTAACTCTTCTGATATGATTTTCTTGTCCACAATTAGAGCAAAAATTCATTACTTCCTTCAATTGAGTATTACAATTGGGACAAACAATTCTTTTTCTTCGCTTTTTTGCCATATTAATAATATCATTTTAAAACAATACTTAAAAAATATTATTTGATTATTATAAAAGTAAACAAATTATTTAACACTCTTAATAATAATGTTTTTTAGAAAATTTATTCAAATTAGTTGATTTTATTTCTTGTGCACTTTATACAATCGGAAGTTTTATTCATGGGTTTTTAGGAATATTTTTTAGTTAAGTAAATTAGTTGTATTCATTTATTCTATAGAAAATATACCTCTAGAAATTTCATTATGAAAAAAATAAATATTGATAAGGAACACTTAATTAGTAATTCTCTATTAAACAAAAACTCAGTTTGAATTAGTAAGCTTTTAATCGCTTCTTCCAACTTTTTTTTATTAAAAAACATTATTATCAATAATAAAACTTGATAAAAAATAGCCGTTTTCAATGCTATTATATCAAAAATATAATCTTGAATAATTATATTACATAAAATAAAGCTTGTAAAAACACTTCCTATTAATCTTGTCTTTCTATAGAAAATTAAAATAGCCCCTATTATTTCAAAAAAACCAATTAACAAGGAAAAATTATAAGAATATCCATAAAAAGCCCACATTAATTGTTGCCCTGTCAACTCTGAAACTAATTTGCAGGATAAATCTAAATAAGCTCCTTTGAATTGTACTATTTTCCCAATACCGTATGAAAGCATGGAGAATGAGACTAATAATACAAATGCATTTTCTAAAATATTAAAAACGTATTTTTTATTTAACACCATTATTTCATAACTATTTTTTAACTCCTGCAGTTATTTTGAGAGGCACATAATTTTCACTGGGAACTATTGGGCATGAATACCTACTATTGTAATAACAATAAGGATTATAGGCTTTATTAAAATCAACAATAATTTTATTACCATTTGGAATTCTTAAATCTAAATACCTCCCACCTCCATAAGTTGTTTCTGAATTGGTATCGTCTAAAAAAGGTAAAAATAAATAATCTTCATAGCCTTTTTGCATCATTAACTGTTCCCCTTGATAAACATTTAAATGATATTCTTTCTCTTTTAAAACAAATGATAATACTCCATAAACTCGTTCATCTGAAAGTCTATCCGTTGTTGTTTTCATTTGAAAAAAAGAAGTACTCGGTGTTTTTGTTAATGTAGCTTCTACTCGAAAAGATAAATCAATATCAAAAAAAGGTAAATCTTTAAAATATTTTCTTTCTACTTCTTTTAAAGGAGATTTCCCTTTAGTTTGAAACAGTATATTTTGTTCTAGTTGATGTAATTTAATTTCCTTAATCACCTTACTGTCTTGAGCATATAGTGATAACGTAAAAAAAAATGATAAATATAAAATTAACTTCATTTATTAGAGTTCTTTAACTCAAAAATACATTTTTATTTGTTTATAAACATCTTAGTTTTTATCCATTAACTTTTTAACGCATTACGTTCTCTAAAGAGTTTTAAATGTTGTGATTTTTCACTTTGTTTATGACACTATAAATTAATACAATCTATAAATTTGACAATTCTAAAGCATAGCATTTATATTTACACTCAAAACTAACGAATTTAACAACTTGCTTAAAAAGGCTTTTCTTAATTAATAATATGAAAAAAATATACTTTAATTACCTTGAGTCTTTCAATGGACTTTCTAAAGAAGTTTGGTGGTTAGCACTTATCACATTAATTAACAGAGCTGGTACAATGGTTATTCCGTTTTTATCTTTATACCTTACTGAAAGTTTAAACTTTAATTTAAGTAATGTAGGCTGGGTAATGTCTTGTTTTGGCTTAGGTTCTATTATAGGTTCTTGGCTTGGAGGAAAACTTACAGATAAAGTTGGTTATTACAAAGTAATGCTTTTCAGCTTATTTGGTACAGGTTTTTTATTTTTAGCACTTCAATACTTAACAACATTTAGTTCTTTTTGTTTTGGTATTTTTTTAATTATGATGGTTGCTGATACTTTTAGACCCGCTATGTTTGTTGCATTAAGTGCTTATAGTAAGCCAGAAAATAAAACCCGATCAGTAACCTTAATACGGTTAGCTATTAATCTTGGTTTTTCTGCAGGACCTGCTATAGGTGGTTTAATTATAACTTATTTGAATTATAGTGGTCTATTTTGGGTAGATGGGATTACTTGTATTTTAGCCAGTGTATTATTACTTAAAGTATTGAATCCAAAAAAAGCTAAAACAATTGACGAAATAAAAGTGCTAAATCCAAAATCCGCTTATAGGGACAGTACTTTTTGGATTTTTCTTGTTGCAATGTCTTTATTTGGTATTGTTTTTCTACAATTCTTTTCTACAATACCGTTGTATTATAAAGATGTTCACGGTTTAAGTGAGCTAGAAATAGGGCTTCTTATGGGAATGAACGGCTTTATAATTTTTGCTTTAGAAATGCCTTTAGTCAAATGGTTTGAAAATAGTAAACGCTCACAATCAGGACTAATGCTTATTGGCGCTATATTAACAGGCTTAAGCTTTCTAATTTTAACATCTGGTTCATGGATAGGTATTTTAATAATAAGTATGCTATTAGTTACTTTCGGAGAAATGATTGCTTTTCCATTTTCTAATGCTTTTGCCATGGATAGATCTAAAAAAGGTAACAAAGGAGAATATATGGCTTTGTATAGTATTGCTTTTTCAGTAGCCCATTTATTTAGTCATAACGGTGGGATGCATTTAATTGAATCTATTGGGTATAATAACACTTGGTATGTGGTATCATTAATTGCACTTATTTGTATGGCTTTACTTTTTATTTTAAGGCAACAATTGAACACTAAAAAAGTAAGAGTATGAATTTAAATCAAGTTACTATTACTTCTAGTAATTTAAAAAAATCGAGTGTGTTTTATAAAAAACTAGGTTTGAAACTTATTGTTGACGCTTTACCTAGGTATGCTAGATTTGAATGTCCCGAAGGAAATAGCACTTTTTCTATACATTTAGGCGATGTACAGATTAGTAATAATGTATGCTTATATTTTGAAGTAGCATCTTTAGAGAAAACCGTGGATGAATTTATAAAAAAAGGAATTGTTTTTGAAACACATCCTGAAGAGAAGACTTGGCTTTGGAAAGAAGCTAGTCTACTTGACCCTGATGGTCATAAAATAATTATTTATCATGCTGGAGAAAACAGATTAAATCCTCCCTGGAAACTATCTTGAGATTATTTTTTTTATTTACACACCTTACAATCTTCTTTTTCTTTAGTTTCTCCAACTAAAAAGCCTTTATCATTTAATGTGTAATCACAACAATCCATATACCCTTTTGCAATTAATTTTCGGGCACGTTGAATTTGAGATTTTACAGTAGCTAAAGGTAATTTCAATTTATTAGCGATATCAGCTTGTTTCATACCTTGAATATCATAAAGAAATAAAGGATCTCTATATTTTTGGGGTAAGTGTTTAATAATGCCTGGCAAACAATGTTTTGGAGTATGCTCTTCTTCTACAATAGGCTCATCTACAATATCAAAATTTCCTAGAGGTACTGTTTTAGAACTCTTTCTAAAATAATCTATTGTGGTATTTCGAGCAATCGTCAATAACCACGATTTAACTTTATTTACATCGTTTAAACTCTCTAATTTAATATGCGCCTTTATAAAAGTTTCTTGAACTAAATCATGAGTAATTTCTTCATTTTTAATTTTACTAAAAATTATGTTTTTTACATCTTGATTGTACTTACTCCAAAGCTGATTAATTTGCATATCTGAATTATTAAACTAAATTGAGCTTGTTAAATATATATTTTTATAATTTAACAAGCTCAATTAAAGGCATTAATTTGTTTTTATTTAACAGTTACAACCTGAACAATTACAGGATTCACAAGTACAATTTTTACAATTCCCTTTTTTACAACTCTCACATTTACAACTGCATTCTTTATAATTTTTCATGATATATTTTTTATAATTCATATAGTAGACGTAGTTCTTATTAAAAAGATGCACGCCTTTTAATAAAATTACAAAAACAAGCTGTAAAACACTAATTAATAATTGATTGTGATCTTATTTTATGAAAGTTTTAATTTTTATGATATTCAATTATTTTATTATTGTATTTTTTTAATTCAACTTTAACTTTTGGTGCTAATAAGAGTAACCCTATCATATTAGGAATCATCATGGCAAAAACTAATGCATCAGAAAAACTAATTACTGCATCTAAACTTGCCGCAGCACCTATGATAATAAATATGCAAAAAATAATTTTATAGATAATTCCAATAATTTTATGTCTACCAAATAAGTAAGACCAAGCTTGATAGCCATAATATGACCAAGAAATCATTGATGAAAAAGCAAATAAAATTACTGCTACTGCTAATACATAAGGAAACCATGAAACACCGCTTTCTAATGCTTTTGCAGTTAGTATTGCTCCTTGCTCATCTGATATTGGCATTCCAGTTGTTAATTGACCCGTAATTATTAAAACTAAAGCTGTCATTGTACAAACTACAACAGTATCTATAAATGGTTCTAATAATGCAACTAAACCTTCACTAGCAGCGTAATTAGTTTTTACAGCGGCATGTGCAATGGAAGAAGAACCAACTCCTGCTTCGTTAGAAAAAGCAGCTCGTTTAAAACCTTGTATTAATACCCCTATAAAACCACCAACTACACCAACTGGTCTGAAAGCACCTTCCCATATAGCTATAAATGCATCAGGAATTTTATTATAATTAATTAATAATATTGTGATTACAGCTAACAGATAAACTGCCACCATAATAGGGACAACTTTATCAGTAACTTTTGCTATTTTTTTTATTCCGCCAATAATAACAAACCCAACAACTATTGCCATTACCAAACCAAACAACCAACCTTTACCAAAAATAAAACTTTGATCACCTCCTGTAACATACTGAAATAATTTAAAAGCTTGATTTACTTGAAACATATTACCACCACCAAAAGATCCTCCTACACACATTAAAGCAAAAAATACCGATAATAACTTTCCTGTTTTTACAAAACCTAACTCAGATAACCCATTTTTAAGATAATACATTGGACCACCATAAACTGTACCTTTATAAGAAACCTCTCTATATTTTACCCCTAAAGTACACTCGACAAATTTAGTAGCCATCCCTAAAAAGCCAATTAAAATCATCCAGAATGTTGCTCCTGCCCCTCCTATTGATAATGCTATTGCTACACCAGCTATATTACCTAAACCAACAGTTGCAGAGAGTGCGGCTGTTAAGGCTTGAAAATGAGACACCTCGCCATCAATTTTAATAGCAACCTTTTTTAAAGGTTCAATATTTTTATTACTTGGTTTGTCTAATGCATCATATTTTCCTCGAACAACATTAATTGCCTTAAGAAAACCTGTAAAATTAACACCTCTAAAATAAATAGAAAAGTAAAGTGCACCAGAAATAAGTATTATTAACACCCACGGAATACCTACCTCATCTGTAATTGGAATTTCTGCAAACATTAATGCCGGAAAGAAACCGGTAGCATTTTCGAATATTTCATTAATACTCTTGTCTACACTTGAAGATTTTGATTGAGACCATAAAAAAATTGGTGACAAAAAAAACATTAATAAACTTACTTTAGTTTTCATATTATTTTAATTTTAGTTACAGCTAAAATCAAAATAAATGATGTAAGTCAATAGCTTACGCAATGATGAAAATAAAGCAATTAGTACTTAAGTAGTTACTTAAGTACTAATTGTGAATTGAATATTAACGCCTACCCATTCTGTTATTTCTGAATTCTTTCATTTTTTCAGTAATGGTTAATTTGTAGTCTTTTTTTGAAATAACTTTACCTTTACTAGGTACTTTTATTTCAATTTTCTCTTCTGGGTTTAAAATAATTTTATAACAAAGCAATGTTGTATCACCAGCACTTACTTCTAAAATCATCCCAGGCAAACCAACATAATCTCCAGGCCCATTACCAATTGGTAACTGAGGTGTATACCAAGCTTCTATAGTGGTCATTTTTATTATTTTATCTCCTGTAGAAGTAGAGTCCGTTTTCTTTCTTAGAGAATCCCAAGAAAAAGAATACCATGTAAGAACATCTGTAGGAATAGAACTCGTAGCTTTATAACAAGTATAATTACCTATTTTTTTAGTTTCACTACCTAAATTCCACTTTAAATCTAAAAGACTATCACTAACTAAAAAGTTTTTACCATAAAACTCTTGATTTTGTGTTTGAGTTTTAGTTTTTAAGTTTTTATAAATATCTCCAGGTGAAAAGTTTTTACCCCAAGAATCTGTAGCACCCGAAATAGCATCAAGTTTAGACTCTTCTTTGTACATTGATTCTTCTTTATTAAATTCAAGTACATATGACTTTTCTAATCTATTTTTTAGTCTTGCTTTGATTTGTTTTTTTTGAAGTTCACTTAATTTATCACCCCATTTACCTAAACTCATGTTAGATTTTGATAAGAAATAAGCTTTTCCTTGAAATTCTTGTGCATGAACAGTACTACCAAATATACTTAGTATAAAATAAGTTAGTGTAGCGATAATAGTTTTTAAA
>TARA_B110001450_G_scaffold84643_1_pt1 | contig 13043 bp, 6 predicted proteins | sample TARA_B110001450 | Tara Oceans TARA_B110001450 (sample SAMEA4396538) | marine metagenome | biome: Polar Biome; feature: [SRF] surface water layer (ENVO:00010504); material: water (ENVO:00002006), including particulate matter (ENVO:01000060) such as... | depth 5 m | reverse complement strand
CCACCCCCATCGCCGTTGACCCCCCCACCGTATCCTCCACACTCTCCACCACCACACCCCGTTTCCCCGCCTCCGCAATTACCTCCACCACCCAAACTACCCGGTATTTGTGAAACGTCGTGTGCCACACACGCTAATGGGTTCTGTGAGGATGGTGGCTCCGCGAGCGCAAACGGTTTGTGCACATACGGTACGGATTGTGGCGATTGTGGTCCGCGCGTCGCATCTCCACCTCCACCTCCTCCGATACCACCCACTCCGACACCACCCCCCTTTGTCGACCCCGAACCACCACACCCTCCCCCGCGCCCCCCCAGTCCGGAAATGGGTCAAACTTTACTTGTGATCATCGTCCTTGGTAGTCTGGGTGGCTTCGCTCTTTTAGTCATTCTCATTCTGGCGTTTACCCTGACCCCTGAACGGGCAGAGGCCCTTGGGACTGTCTTTTCAAGTTTGACGCGTCTTGTACAGGGAATACGTGGAAAGGGAGGAGGTGAGAAACAGGCGGATCTCGGTGACGATCGACGGCGTGTTGAGATGGAACGAGGGTTCACAAGCGGCGCCCTCGCCGCTATTGCGTCCATCATTCCTCAAGGACCGAGTAGTGATCTCGCCATTCGCAAAAAAGAGAGTGCCAAGAATACGAAGGAGGAGTCCGTCGAGACGGTGGTCAATAATGCAAACGAGAACATCACCTCTGCGACACCATTAAACGATCGCTCCATAAAACACCCACAATCAGGAGTTGTTGATCTTTAAAGCAAAGAGAGGCTCGTCATGTTTGACGTTGTGTGCGTTTCTCATATTTTAAAAGTTCTTTTTTACGTTGATCTGAAATAGATGACTCAAACCGTACCAACCGAAAGGAGGACACAAACTACGAAGATTTGTGTCAGGCATGCCATGCGTCACCCGTGCCAAGGACCACAGCTTGGGGAACGCTATCGTCCGACGTGCTGTCCGTCATGGACTCGTTCCGGAATTCAAGTACGGAGTGCCACTTGCGGGGCAAACGCCCGAAACTAAATGGGCACTCCATGTCCTCGCGGTGATGAGTAAGGATGGAAAGGCAGACATCCATATGGTCATGGACATCCTCAAGCGATACACCATTGGATGGGTCGCCGTCACGGTGTCTGATTCAGCTGGAAAAATGGCGTACTGACGTTTGGGGTGTATAGGTCTCCGGGTACTGCGTTTTGCGCAAAAGGTGGTCCTTCCGAGGGGTATGTGTATGTTTGGGTATTGATCTACTGACGATATTGTTTTATCAACACTAAAACACAATCAACGACACCACCCTTACGGTAACCAGATCGTTCCAGGCCAATCACTCATGGGTACAATCGTGGTAGAAACTCAACATGTGTCTCAAATGCAGTGGCATTTGGGAACGATGTGACTTACGACGACGTCATCCGGAAGGTTGAATGGAACTGCCATATACTTGAACAGAAGGCGTGTCTGAACTGGACCTGCTCTCGTGTACTGTGCGCGAAGTCCACGTGGAATAAAGTCGAGAGCCGTACGAGTCTCATTCACCGCAGTGGAAAGGATCCGATGATCGGCGAGAAGCGCCGTGTGTGCATACTTCAATGCCTCACCGTCGCTTCCCACTGCCGCAAGGACGACCTCGCGATCGTTGCGAAATGTCTCAAGTGCACACCTCAGTGCATATCCGTTCTGTGTCACCGCTGCAAGGACGACCTCACGATCGTTGCGAAGCGTCTCGGATGCATACGCCATTGCAAATCCGTTTTGTGTCACCGCTGCAAAGACGATTCCAACGTCATTGCGAAGTGTCATGTGTGCACACTCCAAGGCCTCACCATCGTTTACGACTGCAGCAAGGACGACTTCACGGTCGTTGTGAAACGTCTCAGATGCACACGCCAGTGCATATCCATTCGTTGCCACCGCCCTGAGGACGAAGTCACGATCGTTGCGAAGTGTCTCGGATGCATGCTTCAGTGCATGTCCATTCTGTGCCACCGCCGTAAGAACAACTTCAGGGTCGTTGCGAAGGGTGTCAGATGCATACTTCAAGGCGAACCCGTTCTTTGCCACCGCCGTGAGAAGGTCGTCGCGAAGCGTCTCGTGGGTGTCAATGTGAAACATGGGATCTCGCTGTGAGTTGGTCCTTTGTGTTTGGTACGGGTGTTTGGTACGCAACGTTTTTTTACGCCGTTACGTCCGTTACAGGACGATATTACGTACTTTCCCACACGATCCACCCCGTGCCGCCACCGCCGTAAGAACAACTCCACGGTCGTTGCAAAGCGTCTCGGATGCAAACTGCAGTGCACATCCATCATTTGCCACCCTCGTGAGAAGGTTGTCGTGAAGCGTCTGGTGGGGGTCGTGGGACATGGGAATTCCCTGTGAGTTGGTCCTTTGTGATTGGTACCAATTCTCATGTCTTCGTTCGCACGACACTGTCGTGGTACAATCAGTGTGTCTGGTACCAACCAAAGAGAGTATACCAGCACAGACAACGGCCATGGAGTTCCAATTCTGCAGTCTGACCATCGAGGAGCGCTATCCCCGCGCCGTCGACATGGATGCGTCCTCCCTGGACGAACTGCGCCTGGAGAATGGACACCGTACCGTGAAAACGTGCACCGTCGAGAAGAAGACTCCCGGATGTGTCGCCTTTCTATGGGGCCGCACCTCGGAGGGACAGTCCATTTGCGTCCGCACTGAGGGCGTGCGACCCGTTCTGTTCTTCGAGATGAGTGCAGACGACACGTTGCGCGACCTGTGCACGGAGTTGGAGGAGGAGTTGACGCCCCTCAAGAAACGGGGCGACATTTCCCTCATGTGCACGGAACGCACCTTTTGTCACTTCATGGGGTACGAACCCGACCCGACAACTGTGTCACGGCGCAAGGAGCATCGGTACGCGGAGGTGACGTACCCATCACTGACAACCTGGCGCCTGGCGGTGCGACTTCGCAAGCATCAGGACATCTTTCGTCTCCGTGACAAGGTGTGTGCTCTCAAGCGAGTGGAGCAGGAGAACAAGGAAACATTGGAACGTCTGCGCGTCGAGGCGTCCAAGAATTCCACATCGCAACTCGTGCAGCGTTACAAGAAGATACAGACGGACAGTGAGAAGCAGACCAAGACGTATGAACTCTATTCTAATCGTCTCGCGTCGCACCTTGCGTCATGGGATGACTTTGAAAACGAGCACGGAACGGGTGACGAAGACGAGACACGCCGTGTGTACCGCGAGGCGCACGAGTGGTTTGTGGATCCAACGACGCGGTTTCTGCAGGAGAACAACTTGACACCGTCACGTTGGATTCGCATCGAGCGTCCAGATCACTGCAAGGAGCGCGTCTCTGTGTGTGACTTCGAGGTGCAGTGCTCGCGCGCGCAAATGTGCACCATTCAGGGTCGGGACGATAACGCACCCACCAAGACGTGTTACTACGACATCGAGACGACGGGGTTGGAGCCCTCTACGGCGGAGGTCATTCAGGTATCACTCGTCTTCCGCCAGGGAGACGAGAAGAAACGCATTCTTGTGGGTTCGCGTGATTACGACCCGATACCAAATGTTGTGGTGTACGCCGTCAGTACGGAGGCGGAGGTTCTCGCGACCACACAGCGCATCATCCTGGAGGAGGACCCCGACTCTCTCGTGTCGTACAATGGAGTCAACTTTGACAATCCATTTCTGCGCGACCGTGCGGACAAACTCGGACTGGATCAGTTCTTTTACCTGTCGCGATTCGCACTAAAGCGGTGCAACCTCCGAGAACTCAAATTGCAGTCGTCTGGAATGGGGGACAACCTCCTCCGCTACTTTGACACTCCGGGACGTTCCAACTACGACTGGTATGTGAAGCTGAAACGCGACCTCACCCAGGAGGACAGCTACAAGTTGGACTACATGGCGAAAAAGTTTTGCGGCAAGAGTAAGGTGGAACTCGCATCTGGTCTCAAATGGCGGCGCATGACGGCGACGATGGATCGCGACGGTGCTTACGAACTCACGGAGGGTTGTGGGCGTCTCGTCGCCGCACTACAGGGTGGACGTGCATTGTACGAGTTTTCGCAGGAACAGTGGTGCGGGATGCAAATGATGATTCCACTTGTGGAGCACCACTGGGTGCGAGTGGGAGAGCACTGTTACGCACCCATGAACACGAAGCATCGCGCGATCATCGATTTGTACAATGGGACGTCGATGGATCGCGCACGCCTCGGATATTACTGCGTCGAGGACTCGGAGATTCTGGACGATCTCAACACGGCGCGTGTAATGATGGTGGAGATTTACCAATTTTCCGGCGTGTTTGGCATCGTCCCTGAATGGGTTTACTTTCGTGGGCAACAGGTGCGGTTCATATCCCAGATTCTGAGAAAGGCACGTGTGGCGGAGGCGACCCCACTCCTCATGAACCGTCCTCCGGATGGGTTTCAGGGGGAGGACCGGGCGGGGTACGACGGTGCAGTCGTCAACGACCCCATCAAGGGGTTCCACAAACGCCCGGTTGGAACTCTGGATTGGAAGTCGCTTTACCCGGCGATTATGATTTCCGCCAACCTGTGCCATTCTACGTGCGTCATCAACCCAGGCCTCATCGACATGGAGGGAGTGCAACATTACGACATCTCCCCCGACTATCGCACGCATTTTGTATCCGAGAAGGTGCATCGTGGCATCCTTCCTCAGATTCTCGAGGAGTTGGCGGTGGAGCGGAAGAATGCCAAGGGAATGGTGAAAAAGGCACTCACGGAGGCGGAGCAGTACAAGGGAGTCGACGACGCCAAGTACAACTACCATGTGCAGATGTCCAAAGTGTACGACGGGCGTCAGTTGGCGGTCAAGGTGGCGATGAACTCCATCTATGGCGCGTGTGGAACGTCTGTCGACTCGGGCGCCAAGTTTCCGTGTCTCGACATTTCCGCGACAGTCACCTTCATCGGACGCGAGGCGATGGGTCATCTCAAACGCATTCTCACCAATCACTTTCCTGGACTTGTAGTCGTCTATGGAGACACGGACAGTGTCATGATCATGTTCCCGGACGTGGATGACGTCGACGAGTGTGGGTGCCTCTGCGAAGAGGCCGCTGACATGGCGACCAACTACTTTCAAACGGTACTCAAGTTGCGTGCCATGGAGTTGGAATTCGAGAAGATCTTTCGCCCCTACCTACTGGAGGCGAAGAAACGCTACATGGGTTTGAAGTTCGAACCAGACGGCAAGGGGGGGATGGTGTGCAAGGGCATCGATGCCAAGGGTGTGGAGACGGAGCGCAAGGACACGCTCCCGTACCTGAAAATTATCATGCGTGAGGTGCGCGACGCGCTCATTCTGCGTCGCGACGAGGCGGAGGCGCTCTCGTGCTTTCGCAAACGCATGGACGCGCTCGTGGACAGGGAGGTCCCCATGGAACTTCTAACACTCAAGAAGAATTTGTCGTCCAAGGTGGCTCACAAGTCGGACAGCATCGTGCACGCGCGCGTGAATCGTAAGCGCAAGGAGCGTGAGGCGGGGTCGGAGGCACAGGTGAACGAGCAGGTCGAGTACGTTATTCTGAATGAGGGGCACAAGAAATCCAAGACGACCGACCTTGCGGAGGACCCTGCATACGCCAAGGAGCACAGTCTCGAACTCAACTACAAGTGGTATTGGGAGCACTGCATCCGCGACGCGATGAAAAAGATGCTCGAGTACGTTCCCTCCTTTGACTACGCGAGACTCACGCGCGAGTATACGCAGCGTCTAGAGGCGAAGCGCATGGGTGTGAAGACGAATGTGTTCCAGTCGCTCCTCAAGAAGCGCGCACGGGAGTGAGAGATGTGTCCAAGAACCCTTGGTAACACTGTTCGACGGTCATCGTCTCTGTGATCATGGCGGTAATCATTCGTTTCATTTTCTTAAAAGGAGTTCTCGGTGGAGGCGTGCACCATCTCGCCGTTGTTCAAGGGATAGGACTCTCACAAATTGAGCCCACTCAGGTGCATCAAACAGGATGCAATTCAACCGTTTGCTCACGGAAACCCCATGTACAAAACACCTCCCCTGCATTCTCTCCCGTGTTCACTAGCGCTTGATAAACGAGGAGCGTTCAGTCGACACACTCCCCCTCCTCCTCGTCCTCCTCGACGCCCTCGTCGTCCTCATCTCTTTCGATCTTGTCCATTTCGTCCTGCATCTCGTTCGCCATGGACTCGGTGATGGTCTCCGCCTCGCCCTCAGGACAAGACTTCATTACCCAATCACGGGCGACTTCCTGTACCCTGACAATCTGACGCGAGAGAATCTCATTCTGCGCAACGAGAAAGTCGTACTGTTCGAGCTTGCGCTTCTTCTCCTCGCGGGTTGCGCGCGCCGCCTCCTTGCGACGGTCGATCACGTCCTGGGATGGCGGGTCTTTGCGCTTGCGCATCGTGGCGTTGGGAGAGGGATTGTCGGTAGTGGCGTCACGAGTGAGCCGTGCGGTGAACGCCACCGCCTCCTCCTGCATGAGCTTCTGAGCGGTACGATGATCCTCGTCGATCTTCGCCTGAGCGGCACGCTGAACCTCCAAAATCTTCTCATCGGCGTCGCGCGCGTCCTTCTCAATCTTCTCTTGCGCGACGCGCGTGTCCTCCTTCGTCTTCTCCTTGGCGTTGCGCGCGTCCTTCTCTGCCCTCTCCTTGACACGATTCGCTTCGGCGTGAACCTGTTCCGCCTCGGCGCGGAGGCGCGCCGCTTCCGCCTCTGCCTCTGCACGACGCCGACGAACGTCTTCGACGGCGGCGATGCGACGATCCACACCATCTTGACGACGCTCCGCGTCCTGTGCCTCCTGTGCACCATTCACCTGATGCTGTGCCGTCGTGCAGTACGAGATCATCTTGTTGGCAAGGACGTTCTTGACCGGGGGACGAAGTGCGACCCCCGCCTTGATGACCGAGGACCGCCGACCACCGAGCGTGGTGAGACACGGGCGGCACGCGCCACCCTCTGCAATGTACGACAGTGGATCCATCGCGCACGTGGTACAGGCTGTGTGTCCACTGTGGTGCTCGGGGATACCCAGGGTACCCTCGGGTGCCAACGGGCCCGTGCAGATGTTCCACGTGGTGTCGCCAAGCTCGTCCCCGCAGTTGTCACAGAGAGCCGCCTGGGTGGTCGAGTCGAGAAGGTCGGTGAGAATGCCGACGGCATTGTAAAGCGTGAGGGTATTCGCTGCCATCACTGTGAGTGTGAAGGAGTCTATGTTCCTTTGGGCTGGTACCGCCTTTTCTTTCAACTGGTACGTAACGGACACTCAAAGTGCAACGCCGATTATGAAACGGTAAATAGTACAGAACGCCAAAATCCGACCTACGTTGTAAAAAAAAACGCACTCGTGAATAGCAATAACATGTACGATTTGTGTAGAATCATAGAGACCGTCGGATCTGACGAGGATCGACGGCGTCTGTTTCCACAGGCGACGAAGACGACGTCTGGGACGTCTGTTCTGCGCGGACGGTACCGTTTTCTCACCGACCAGGAGTTCTCGGTGCAATCTGTGCTCGGAGGAGGCGAGTACGGGCGCGTAATGTTGGGGACCTTTGGTACTCGCGACGTGGTGCTCAAGCGCAACGTCAAGGTGAGCATGCGCGAGGACGTAAATGAGGTGATCATGCAGACGCGACTGTACTGCTACCTGCGCGACCATCACGCGACGAACGCGTCGCGCATGGCGCGCATCCCAGAGGCGATCTTCGCGGCAGCCGTCCCGGGGTTCGGTCGTGTATTGGGAATGGAGCGGATGGACGTTCCGCTCTTGGAACACGTGCAGAAGACCCCAGTGTCCATGCAGATTCGCGGATTGCGCGACTCCCTCATAAACGTGTGTAAACTCCTTGTCGTTCTCCAGTCTACATTCTCATTTATGCACGGCGACCTGCATGGGGAAAACCTTATGATGCGCGGCGACGACGTCTTCCTCATCGACTTTGGTATGGCGAGTGCCAAATTCAGTGGTCATCCACGCACCATCACGAGCGAACGGTACCAGGGCATTCCCTTTCACCCTCATTTGGATTTACTGACCCTTTTGACCGCGTTGCGTGAGGATCTGGGATTGTCCAACCACAAAGGCGTCGCCTCGTGGTGTGGTGAATTTGTGGACCCGTTTTGGACGACGGTGCGAACGGCTCTGCTTCGCGACGGGGGGACGTCCCGCAACAAACTCCCGTACGGAGCGCGAGGGATGGTGCGCACCGCACGGGAAGAGATTATGTCCAGTGGTGAAATCTACTACGCACACCACCTGCTTTACGAGGACATAGGACGTGTGGCGTATCCTCCGTGTGATCCTCACAACATGATCAGGCGCTTGCACACATCGCACTCGACTCCAAAGCCCCTGACACGCAAGCGTCTCTTTGAAGACGTTTAGCGACGCCGATTGGAACGACGGTGGCGCGACGATGAGGAGTGACGACGCCGATTGTGACGATGGGAGGGAATGCGGTGACGGCGTGAGGGATAGAATCGTGAGGGATGGTGGTGTATTGGCAAACGCCGCGAATGATGTCGGGAGTGGTGTCGCGAGTGGCGTCTTCCACTGTTACGGCGTCTCGGGGGGGATCGAGCTCGGCTCCCACGTCTCCAATGTGGGCGGTTTTCCCACATGTCTGTGTAGATGTTGCATAGTGGGATGGATTACTTTTTTCACCACTCCATCAAATCGTACTCCTCCATCATCTTGCGTCTCTCACACAACATCCATCATCCGTAATACACTATGAAGCACCTGGCAGTGTGGATCTCCCTCCTTACTCCCCTGGAGGATCATTGTGATCGCCTGCGCCTGATTCACCTTTTCGTTTGGACGGTCTCGGCGGACGACAGTACCAAAACCCTTGACCTCGTAGTTGGCACAATTGCGTTTCGCGACGGCATTCTCGTTTCTTTGGACATCCTTGATAGCTTTTTGTTGTTGTTTGTCCTCCCTCTTCTTTACCTTTAGTTCCTTCATGTCTTGTTTCCCCTGGATGGAGGCGAGTTCCTCCAGGTAGCGCATACGTTCCGGGTTGTGCGTTGAACGGCGTTCGCGATCTTCGTCATTGGGAGGGTTGTCCATTGCCTCGCGATTGGCACGCTCATTGTCCCTACTCCTCTGTTCTAGCGTTGCAACGCCACGCGCGATAAAACGAGTTTGGACGATGGAGCGTTTCACGAGATCGCGTACCATCGCTGCGACCTTGGACCGCTCGAAGGATTCAGTCGTCAGGTCGATGCGAGTAGGCTCCCAACCCGCGACGTGTCGATAGTACTCGGAATCCATTGCCACGTCCTGGAAGAGTTGCATTCCCGCATAGAATTGAAACCGTGCACGTTGTAGACCTTTCAGGGAGTCAAGTGCATGAACGGGTACGTGTATAGGTGCGGAGATGCTCGCGCGACTCGTTCCCGTCTTGTACTTCGTCACATAGCCTTCCATTTCTGTGGTAACGTTTCCAATGCCTCCTGGGGACGTGCGCGTGGTCGCTTCCGTGACGGGAGCGCCCCATCCGAGCGTCATGAGTGGAATGGGGAGGTGGAACTCGAGGGTGCGTTCGCTATTGGGAAGGCGAACGTGTTTGCACAGGCGTTGACCGCGTCCCATCTGCTGCACGACGCTAAAGTATGACGAGGTCAGATCCAGGTAAATGTGACGCACCTCCGTGAAGGTCACACCCACTCCTAGGTCACCTGCGCCACCGATGAAGAGTTTGCAAACGTTTCCATCGACATTCGACGCGGCATTGTACGTCGTCTCTAGGAACGATTTGACCGCTCTTTGCACGGGGACCTTGTCCTCGTTGCGGTACGAGCCGAATAGGGTGATGCGCGACGTGTCGGCGATGCGCTTCGCCTCCGCACTCTCCAACCACCTGCGTACCAGTGCAAGGCCGTGTGCCTCATGCAACAACCACAGTGTCTTCCCCGTTCGTGAGAACGCGTCCTTTACAATGTGACGTGCCATGTCGATCGCGAATCCGGAAACCTCTGCCTTCTTGTCCAGAATGCCTCCGACCTGCGTCCCCTCCGGGAGCACCGCCGACGCCTGTGCTGCTCGTAGTTGACGTCCTCCGTAGAATACGTTCATCCAATACGACCCCTCGTCCTGCTTGTATTCCGCGAGACGGCGCGGGTATAGCACGCGCAACTGCGACTCCTCGTAGTAATAGTAATCGGGTTTGTAGTCCAGGTGTTGGCTTTCCCGTCGCGCTGTGACGGTGGACAGGTTCGCCACTGTAAACTCCCCCCGTTCGCTGCGGATGACGTAGAACTCTGGATCCTCATCACCTGATACGGATTCGATCGCATACTTCGACCCCCGGCGTGTAACCTCCAGCACCGCACGTCGCGTATTCTTTTTCAATGGTGCATCAAACATGTACATCTTGTGAGTAGCCCTGTCTGTCTTCACCACAACGTGGTCCGCGTGAATGGTGATCCCCTGAACCGCGTCACGTGCAACAAGACGCTTGTCGAGATTGGCAATCTCGAGTTCCATCGAACCAGCGCGCCCGACGACGTCCTTCTTGGAGAGGGTCACACCATCGTCCAGTTTCACTGGATGCATCTGTGAAAAGGCAATGGTCGATCGGACCCAGCACGGCTGTCGTGTATCTCTCCAAGAGGTGCTGTCCTTTTTCGATGCGCGTTCCAACCAGGCGCACATTCCGACGTGTGGTGGAGACCGTCCAAAGGGGCGAAGACCGTCCTGAGACCATCGAGGCATTTCCGTTTCTGTGCGGAAGAGCATCGGATTCGACGTCCATGACTTGCTTCGCTCCCAATACTCGATGTCGTCACTTGCTTGCTTTGGAACATACGGCTGCGTTTCCGAGTGTTCCTCAAACCATTGATCCGCTCGTTTTGCTACCTGATATTTACCGATGAGACTCTGCAATCGCCCCAGTCCGTACGTCGGAATTGCGTTATCTCCACCCTCTTCCTCGTGCACCATTTCGACGTCGTCGTCCCCTTGTTTGGCGTGACCGGGTTCTAGGAATTCTGGCGTGACGTCCATGAGGATGGGCATTAGCTTCGGATAGGATGTTTCGTCTGCATCGGCAAATAACTGAGTGGGTTTGACTCCAAAGACAGACACAAACCCTTCGTACGCTCCCAGGTCTACGTCTACGACCCCCCTTTTCCTTTTCACTGAGGATGTTACGTCCCCAATCAGGTCTTGTGGGGGGAGAGGATCTGTCGAACCACCGGCAGCACGATACCCAGGCGTTCCCGTGTATGCCGTCTCGTGTAATGGAGATGGTGGTGCATTACTTTCCACATCGCTCTGTGCGCCGCCAATATCATCGCTCTCCACATCGTTACCCGCGACATCCACCCGTTTCGATGTCGCCGACGAACCGCGAATCCAATTGAGAATTTGCAAGGCAGCGCGTTTTCCGTCCCCTTCGACAATGGGTGTGGCGGTGAGGCCAATCAGAATACACCTGGAACACTTTTGCATGACCTTTTTCATTCCTGAGAATATGAGCACGGCCTCCTTTAGTTTGCGTATGTCCGAATCCGTTGGAATCTTATGTTCTCCCGTCTTATTGTCCTCTCTACACGACGTTCCCTTATCCCTGCATTCAATGGCAAGTTTCAGCTTCCTCTCATAACTGGCTCGGTACGCCCGATCTCCGAAAATCTTGCGCTGTTGCACACGGTTTAAGTTGGGATTGCGTTCGTCGAAGAGATTGTGCATCTCGTCGACGAGAACGATCTTGTCGTTGAAGGACACACTCGGCACACGTCCTGTCGTGCGAGAGAATATCGGGTGATTGCGGTAAAACCCTAGTTTGTGGTCCTGATACGTCATGAAGATGATGCGTGATCGCAATTCCCACAGTTCGGTCTCGTCCGTGGACCCCCGTCTCATCGCATCGAATACCTTGACACGCTCGCGATCTGGAAACATCTCTGGGATCTTTGCGTCTGCCTCCTCACTCTCCACGTCGTATCCGTCCTGCATGTCATCCTCATTGTCCTCGCTCGAACGCCTCACAGTCGAGTTCGCTGCGGTGTGTCCACTGGTTGACGCGTTGCGTGTGAGCATGGTCTGGAAGCTCAATGCGGCGACAACGTACCACAGATAGTCCGAATCTCCCCTGATCGGATCCATGCCCGTTTCGTACCGGTGAAGCGACTCTAAGAGGCGCAAGCGCGTCGGGTTCAACTTGTCGGTCGATGTCTCCGCCGTTCTCACAATTTCAGAACGCCACTTGAGGTACCAACGCTTTAAAGGTCGGTCAGATGGGAGGAGTTGGATCATGTCTTGCACAATCTGAAGTTGCACCACATACGACGGCACTACGATGACCTTGTCGCGAGTGTCGTAGAAGAAGTTGTCCAATGTGTTGATCATGACAAATGATTTTCCGGTGCCCGTAGGGTGAATGATGAGTGCGCGTGAGATGGGGGTAAGAGGATGCAGTAAGGCGCGTGCTGCTGCCTGGTGCAGCATTGGTTCGCGCGTACCATCAGATCTCACCTTGTTGCACTCCCGTGCACCCGTCACATGTAGTTCATTGAGGACCTTTGTCGTTTTCGCGTTGAACCCGGGTGTTCCCTGGCGCATGACCACACCCTCGTCGTTCTCCCACAGGCGAAACCTCTTTACCTGCGCCCCGAAGGCACGCATCGCGAGGTCAAGGACCTCTCGGGGGTGATCGTTCTTGAGCAATGTCTCCATCGATCCCATAGGAATGCTCTCAAGCTCCGTAAATGTGAACCCATCGTCAGGCGTGAGTCCACACGTGACGTTTTCGAACGCTCCTGGAAACTGTCGCGTTAATGCGCGTTCCGCCTTGACGTGCTTTACCATTGTCACCTTGTATTGACGTTCGTCTGTGATAGAGCGCTCGCGTTCTTCACGCTCACGTCTTTTGCGTTCTTTGTTCTCCACATTCACCAGTTCCCGTTGCTCGCGTTCGCGCTGTTTTTCTGCGCCGCGCTCTGCGACGAGACGCTGCTTCGCCTCACGCTCGAGTTCTTTTTGCGCATTCTTTTCCTCAAGTTTACGCGCCCTCTCCGCCGC